>Ga0256832_1001331_pt1 | contig 16621 bp, 14 predicted proteins | sample 134614metaG_FD_190534 | JGI IMG/M metagenome (GOLD analysis project Ga0256832, IMG submission 190534) | Hydrothermal vent microbial communities from Lau Basin, Pacific Ocean - 134-614 | ecosystem: Environmental > Aquatic > Marine > Hydrothermal vents | place: Pacific Ocean: Lau Basin | collected...
GGGAACTCTTTCGCCGGTATCCGGGGCGGATTCTGCTCCTGGGGACGATCAATCCGTTCATCTACTATCTGACCCTTTTCCACGCTTACGATCTGCTTCCGGCCCAGGAGGCCCAGGCGATCAACTACAGTTGGGGGGTCCTTCTGGCACTGCTCTCGGTGCCGATCCTGGGGCAGAAGCTGCGCCGCCGGGATCTCCTGGCGGGAGTGCTTTGCTATGCCGGAGTGCTGGTGATCGCCACCCGGGGGGATCTGCTCTCGCTCCATTTCCACAGCCTCTTTGGTGTACTCTACGCCCTGGCCAGTACGCTGCTCTGGGCACTCTACTGGCTCTACAATACCCGGATCAAAGCGGAGCCTCTGCCGCTGCTCTTTCTCAACTTTCTGGTCGGGACGCTGCTGTTGAGTTTCTATCTCTTTGTCTTCAAAGACGGGGTGGAAATTCCCTCGACCGCCGGAGCGTTGGGTGCGCTCTATGTGGGCCTTTTCGAGATGGGGCTCACCTTTCTGCTCTGGCTCAAAGCCCTCAAACTGGCCCACCGAACCGCCACCGTCTCCAACCTGATCTATCTCTCCCCCTTTCTCTCGCTGATCCTGATCCACCTCCTCGTCGGGGAACCGATCTACTCCTCCACTCTGGCGGCCCTGGCCTTGATCCTGGGGGGCTTGTGGATTCAGCGCAGCGGTGGAAACCCTTCCTGAATTATATTTTTTAATATCCTTCTAATCTTTTTTTGGTATCTTTAGAGTAAATTTCTTCAGGAAGGCGGAGTCGGGAGTGACGGAGGCAGGGGAGATCCATCACGTGACAGCATCGGAATCGGGACGCTTGGACCGGGTACTGGCCTCGGCTATGGACCGCAGCCGCAGTCAGGTGGCGAAGCTCATCGAAGCGGGAGCCGTGGCGGTGGAAGGTTCCCCTGTCACCCGTCCCAGCTTCAAAGTCGAAGCGGGCAAGGAAATCAGCTACCGGATCCTGGAGGCGCCCAAAAGGGAGAGCCTGCCGGTGGAGTTCGAGGTGGAGGTGCTCTACGAGGATGAGCATTTGCTGGTGCTGAACAAGCCCGCCGGGGTCGTGGTCCATCCCGCCCCCTCGGTGCGGGAGCCGACCCTGGTGGATTGGCTGATCTCCCGAGGCATCTCCCTCTCGACTCTGGCGGGAGAGGAGCGCCACGGTATCGTTCACCGCCTGGACAAGGAGACCAGCGGTGCCCTGGTCATCGCCAAGACCAATGCCGTCCATCAGGCCCTGAGCGAAGAGCTCAAGAGCCGGGAGATGGGGCGCTACTATCTGGCGCTCATCGACCATCCCCTCCGGGAGGATGTGACCGTAGAGGCTCCCATCGCCCGCAATCCCGCCAACCGGCTCAAGATGGCGGTAGTGGAGGGGGGACGCAATGCCCGGACCGATTTTCTCAAACTCGATAGGGGGAGAGAGGGGAGTGAGCTGATTGCCGCGCGGCTCCATACCGGTCGGACCCATCAGATCCGGGTCCACCTGGCAAGCCTGGGGCGCCACATCCTGGGGGATACACTCTACGGCTACCGGGAACGGAAACAGGGCAGGATCCCGCGGGTCTTTCTCCATGCGGCGCTGCTCTATCTGACCCACCCGGTCCGCAAAGAGCGCCTGGAGATCGCCGCACCGCTGCCGCAGGATATGCAGGCCTATCTGCACAAACACTATACGAGGAGCACCATCGATGAAACCAATCTACCGAATCGTCTACCTGACGAGTTTGCTCGCCGCTTTCCTGGCGCTTAACGGCTGCAGCAAAGCCATCAGTGACGTCACCAGCCTGACCGCGGTCAAGACCGACCTCTCCATGCCGAAGATTGAAGGGGTCAAGACCATCGTCGACCGCACCAGTGTAGGCTTCGAATGGAAACCCATCACCGATAAGCGGGTCGAAGGGATCGATGTCTACCGTGCTCTTGCCACCGGCGGCAAAGAGGAGAAGTATCTCAAGATCGCCACGATCCCCAACCGCTACGCCACCCATTTCGTCGATACCACCATCCGCCCCGCCACCACTTACGACTACACCTTCAAGACCTTCGGGGTGCTCTTCGGTTCCGCGCCAGGCCAGATCATCCGGGTCAAGACCGCACCCCCGCTTCCCGCAGTCAACCTGGTCAAGGCCTATCAGCCTGATGCCGGAGTGGTGAAACTTCTCTGGACCCCCCACAGCGATCCGAGGATCGTCGACTATGTCATCCAGCGTCGTCTGGCGGGGAACGAATGGAAATATCTCGACACGGTCAAAGGACGCCTCAGCCCGGAATATATCGACATGTCTCCCGCCAAGGGACACACCTATGCCTATCGGGTGATCGCCCGCAGTGCCGACAGGATCCAGGCGCTCCCCAGCCGGGCCCTGAGCGTCACGATCCGATAGGAGTGCCCGGATGCCTCATCTGATCGTCGATCCCTTTGACCGTGGGCGGCTCGACCGGCTCGTGGAGGAGGGAGAGCTCTGCACGATGCATGCCGTGGCCGAAGATCGCCCCATCGAGCTGCTGGGGATCCGGGAAGAGGGGGAGTTTTTCCTGGAGATCAAGGACCGGGGAGAGGATTGTCTCATCCGGGCCGACAAGATTACCCGCCCGCTGGACAGCAACCGGATCAAACGGGCGCTGAAACGTCTGGCGGAAGCCGCCGATCTGAAGATCCGCCACTCCAACATCGCTCTATCTCCCACCAAACCTCCCATCGCCGCCGAGTACGACAAGAAGATCCGGGACTTCGAGTCGCCGAACTTTCCTCTGGAAAAGGTGGCGTTGGAAGTGGGCTTCGGCAGCGGACGGCACCTGCTCTGGCAGGCCAAAGCGCATCCCGATACCCTCTTCATCGGAATCGAGATCCACACCCCTTCGGCTCAGCAGGTCCTCAAGCAGATCGAACTCCAGGGGCTCACGAATATCTGGGTGGTCAACTACGACGCCCGTCTGCTGCTGGAGATGCTTCCTTCCAACCGTCTGGAGGCGATCTATGTCCATTTTCCGGTCCCCTGGGACAAAAAACCCCATCGCCGGGTCATCAGTGAGCGCTTTCTGGAGGAGTCGCTGCGGGCCCTGCGTCCCGGAAGGATCCTGGAGCTGCGTACCGACAGTGACAACTACTACCGCTATGCCCTGGAGGTCTTCAGCTCGCCTCCCAGGATCGACTTTCGGGTGGAGAAGAACCGGGAACTGCCGGTGGTGAGCAAATACGAGGCCAGATGGCGGCGGATGGAGAAAGATATCTACACTCTGACGGTCACCGCTGAGGCGCTTTCCCCCGAAAGAAAAAACGACTATAATTTTACATTCGAAAAACCGCTGGATCCGGAAAGAGTGGAACAGTTGCCGCGCAAGGCGGTGGTGGAAGAGGAGTGTTTCGTCCATTTCGGCCCCCGCTATCGCCGGGCGGACGGGCTGGGCGGCGTGATCGAGTGCTCCTTCGGCAGTTTCGACCGGCCCGAGCACAAATACCTGCGCTACGACGAAACGGGGAAGGTGGAGTATTTCCCCGACTCGCCCGTCCGGACCGCCGCCAACGCCAGGGCACACCGACTGATAGGAGCAATGATTCATGGCTAACGTCATCACCGCATCCAAGCTGACCCTCGCCTACGACGGCGGACGCAAAGAGATCATCAAGCATGCCAGCTTTTCGGTCCGTAAAGGGGAGTTCGTCTTCATCACCGGACCCAGCGGAAGCGGAAAATCGACCCTGCTGAAATCCTTCTACGGGGCCCTGCGCCCCAAAGAGGGCAAACTCACCGTCGGCGGCCTGGATATGGCCAGGATCGGCCAGAGCAAGCTCCTGGAACTGCGGACCCATCTGGGGATCATCTTCCAGGACTACAAACTGATCAACGAGTGGACCGTGGAGAAGAACGTTGTCCTGCCGCTGATCATCGCCGGCTACAGCACCGACATCCAGCAGACCCAGGCCAAGAAGCTCCTGCGACACGTCAAACTCACCGAGCAGGCCGATCGCTATCCTCTGGAGCTCAGCGGGGGAGAGCAGCAGCGGGTGGGGGTAGCGCGGGCCCTGTCGAAAAACCCCTTCCTGATCCTGGCCGACGAACCCACGGGAAACCTGGACGAGTACTCCTCCAACGTCATCTGGGACCTGATGGAGAACGCCTGCGATCAGCTGGGCTCCACCGTGGTGGTGGTGACCCACCGGATCCCCACGATCTTCAACATACCCTACCGCCATTTCATCATCGAGAACAAGGGGATCTATGAAGTCCGTTAGAGATCATCTGATGTTCCTGCTGCCGCTCCTGGCGATCCTGCTCGGGATCGAGTTCTTCCTGGTCTTTAACCGGGTCACCCAGAGCTCCGAAGAGAAGCTCCGGGAATCCTATTCGATCCTGGTCGTCTCCGAAAAAGCGATGAGTCTGAAAGATTTCCGGCGGATCGATCCCCATATCGCCGAGGCGGCTCCCATCCCCAAAGAGAGGATCGCCAAAGAGATCGCCCGGGGAATGAAAAATACCCCCGATCGGGAGATCCTGGCTGCACTGCCCCATTTCTACAACCTCCATCTCGATCGGTATCTGAGCCGGCAAAGCGTCGAGAGGATCCGTCAGAAGCTCCTGGCGGTCAAAGGGATCAAAAAGGTGGAGACCTTCGGAGAGAACCATCGGGCGAAGTACAATCTCTTCCTCTTCCTCAAGATCATTTTCTGGAGCTTTGTCGGGCTCATGGGTCTGGTGAGTATCTTTCTGGTGGTCAAGCAGATGGAGGTGTGGCAGATGGCCCACCGGGAGCGGATGCAGATCATGGAGATCTTTGGGGCCCCGATGCTGCTGCGAAGCGGCGTGCTCTTTCGGATGGGGATTGTGGACGCTCTGCTGGCCACGGTGATTACAGCGGGTATTTTCGCTCTGCTGCGTTATTACTATGCACCCATCAGCGGGATCGAGATCCTGATGGATCGCCAGGCACTGCTTTTTGAGCTCAAGGATGTAGCGATACTGGGAGGGATCGCCCTGTTCATCGTGATCTCGGCGGTGCTGACCGTCGCTGTCAAGAGCCGGGGGCCCCGAGAGTGATGCGCAGGCTCTGGTGGCTGCTCCTGGTCGGAGTGATGGGGCTGCACGCCTCGAAGATCGTCGAAAAGATCCAACACTCCCAGCAGAATCTCCGAAGTACCGAAGCTCAGAAACAGGCGGCCAGCCGCCAGCTCTCCAAACTTGCCGCCTCGATCAAAAGCACCGAAAAAGAGCTGGCGATCGTGCAGAAAAAGCTGGATCGTCTGGCTCAGCAGAAAAAAGAGGGTGAGGCCCAATACGCCGACGCTCTGAAACGGATTCAGGGGCTGGACAAGCAGATCGCGCAGCTCGATCGGGATATCAAAAAGCGTCATGACCGTTTCCTCCGGCTGCTCAGCGATCAGTTCGCCACCATCGTCGCCATGCGTCAGATGAACCGTCGGAGTGAACGGGGCGTGATCCTGGACGAGTATTTCCAACGCTACAAAGCGGCGACAGACCGGGAGCTCAAACGTCTCAAGGAGAGCATCGACCGCAGCCGGAAATCGAAACAGGTGCTGATGCTCTCCCGGGCCAAGCTCAAGCGCAGTATCGCCAAACTGGATGCACTGCGAAACCTCTACAAAATCAAAAAAGAGAAATCCCAGAAACTGCTGAAGAAACTGGCGGCGGAGGAGAAGCTCTATCGTCAGAAACTTCGCACCATCATCAGCCGCCAGAACGCGCTGCGTCAGACCCTGGCCAAACTCAACATTCTGCGAAAAGAGGAGATCGAAGAGGCGAAGCGACGGGAGGCGGAGCGCAAAGCCCAGCTGGAGCGTCGCGCCAAAGAGCTCGAAGCGATGCGGGCCCGAAAGAAGCTGGAGCGTGAGCAGGCCCGTGCCGAGGGACGGGAGGTGGACTACTCCACCGTCAGTCTCCCGGAAGAGGAGAATGTCAAGGTCAAGCAGTACGGCAGCTCCTATCAGCGGGAGCGGGTGACCCGCTACCGGGGACCGCGGACCATCTCTCCGATCCGGGGCGCCCGTCTGGTGAAACGTTTCGGCAACTACGTCGATCCGATCTACAAGATCAAGATCTTCAACGACTCCATCACCCTCAAAGCTCCCCAGAGCGACGCGCCTGTCCGCAATGTCCTCAACGGGAAAGTGGTCTATGTGGGAGAGAACAGCATGCTGGGCAAGGTGGTGATTGTCCAGCACGGCGGCGGCCTGCACACTGTCTATGCCGGGCTCTCCAAGATCTCCCCGATCATCCGTACCGGTACCCGGATCCGCCGGGGCACCGCCGTGGGCAAAGTACGCCGCAAACTGATCTTCCAGGCGACCCAGAATTCGAAACTGATCAATCCGGTGCAGCTGATCCGTCTCTGAGTTGCCATCTGCTTGCAGTCATCATTCGGCAAGGTTTTAACCCTCGCCTAAAAAAAGGCTACAAATCACTATATAAATTGCCATCAATGACTCCTATCCGACCGTTAGCGGAGGAGTGGAGTTGGACATGGGAGCTTTTCACAAGCCATCTTTCGCTATAATCGCGGCAAAATATAGAGGGGGCGTGATGAAGCAGCGCAAGCGGGTACTGGTGAAATTTTCCGGTGAAGCTCTGGCCGGAGAAGAGGGCTACGGGATCGATACCAAGATCCTCAAATTCATCGCCGACGAGATCAAGAAGCTGGTCGATGCCGATATCGAAGTGGCGATCGTCGTGGGTGGCGGCAACATCATCCGGGGGGTCACGGCGGCCCAGGACGGCATCATCAAGCGCACCAGCGGTGACTATATGGGGATGCTGGCCACCGTCATCAACGGCGTGGCGATCCAGGAGGCTCTGGAGAGCATCGGTCTTGAGGCGCGGTTGCAGAGCGCCATCGACATGCACGAGATCGGGGAGAGTTTCATCGTTCGTCGTGCCCGGCGTCACCTGGAAAAAGGACGGGTCGTGGTCTTCGCCGGCGGGACCGGCAACCCCTACTTCACTACCGACACCGCTGCCACACTCCGTGCCAGCGAGATCGAGGCGGATATGCTCATCAAAGCCACCAAGGTCGACGGGGTTTACGACAAGGATCCCATGAAGTTCCCCGACGCCCACAAACTGGACGAGATCAGTTACGACAAGGCGCTCAGCGACCATATCCGGGTCATGGACGACACCGCCATCGCCCTGGCCAAAGAGAACCGGTTGCCCATCGTCGTCTGCAATATGTTCGAACCCGACAATCTCAAGCGGATCATCGAGGGCGATACGTCGCTCTGCTCGATCGTCCACTGAACAAACCCAAGCAAAGGACCCATAAAATGAACAGACTGGAACAGATCACCGCCAAAGCCCTGGAGCGTCTCAACCACGACCGCTACCTCCTGACCAAAGCCGTCGGCAAGCGTGCCGAAGAGCTCAACCGTGGTGCCGCACCGCTGGTAGACATGGATATCAAAAAGCACAAAGCCACCGATATCGCTCTCCACGAGATCGCCGAGGGCAAGCTCCACATCGAAAAAGAGGGCTGAAAGCGAGCCCCGTTTGAACGATTTCCTGGAGCTGGTCAAAAAACTCAAGTCCGTCGATGACGCCGTCGAGCTCCTCGGCCGACAGATCGAGCTCAGCGACCGGATCCGGGACGCCCTGGCTTTCGCCATCGCCGCCCATGAGGGGCAGACCCGCAAGAGCGGCGAACCCTATGTGATCCACCCCATTCTCGTCGCCGCCATCACCGCCTCCATCAGCAACGACGAGACGATGGTGATCTCGGCGCTGCTCCACGATGTGGTGGAGGACACCCCCCATACCATCGAAGAGATCGGCGAGCGTTTTGGCCCCGATGTGCGCCACATCGTCGAGGGACTCACCAAGATCGTCGCCATCCGGGACGAGAAGCTGGTCCCCTCCGACTCCAACGAGAAGCTGATCACCTCCGCTCTGACCTTCCGCAAGATGCTCATCGCCTCCATCGAGGATGTGCGGGTGCTGATCATCAAGCTCTGTGACCGGCTCCACAACATGCTCACCCTCGATGCACTTCCGCCGGCCAAACAGCTGCGGATCTCCGAAGAGACCCTGGTGGTCTACGCCCCCATCGCCCACCGCCTGGGGATCTCCCGGATCAAGAACCTTCTGGAGGATCTGAGCTTCCGCTACATCTACCCCAACGACTACCGGAAGATCGACGAGTATATCAGGGCCAACCACCAGAGCCTCCATATCCGGCTCAACTCTTTCATCGGCAAGGTCAAGAACGCTCTGTGTATGCAGGGATTTCACCGGGACGATTTCGAGGTGATCGGCCGGGTCAAGCACTACTACTCCATCTACCTCAAGATGCACCGCAAAGGGATCGGGATCGACGAGGTCCTGGACCTGCTGGCGGTACGGGTAATCGTGGAAGAGCCCATCGAGTGCTACAAGGCCCTGGGAGCCCTGCACCTGAGCTTCACACCGCTGATCTCCCGTTTCAAGGACTACATTGCCCTCCCCAAGGACAATGGCTATCAGACCATCCATACCACCCTGTTCGATGACGAGAACATCGTTGAAGCCCAGATCCGGACCGAGCGGATGCACCATCTGGCGGAGTATGGGATCGCGGCGCATTGGAAGTACAAAGAGGGGGAGGAAGAAGGCGACGAGAGCGGTGTGAAATTGGAGTGGCTCAAGAGCCTTCCCTATCAGGACGACTCCATCGAAGAGTTCTACGAGCTGGCCAAGAACGATCTCTTCAGCGAGGATATCGTGGTCTTCTCCCCCAAGGGGGACTACTTCACCCTCCCCAAGGATTCGGTGGCGCTGGACTTTGCCTATGCGGTCCACTCGGAGATCGGGGACCGGGCCACTACCGCCATCATCAACAAAGAACGGGCCTCCCTCCTGACGATCCTCAAAAACGGTGATATCGTCCGGATCGTCACCCAGGATGAGCCGATCCTCCACTGCTCCTGGATCGATACGGTGAAGACCTCCAAGGCAAAAGAGGGTATCCGCTCCAACTGTCGGGCACGGACCCGGGAGGTCAACGAACTGACCGGCTACAATATCCTCGCCACGATCTTCGATCGGACACCGGCAGAGATCCGTCGGATCCTTGAGGAGGCGGACGCTGCCGGAGGGATCCAGCGGGTTCCGCTGCAACTCGATGTCCTGAGGGAAAAGATCCACCGTATCTCCCGCCAGGCGAGGATTCGGGAGGTGCGTTTCTGGGAGGTTCTCAAACGGGGGTACAAAAAGCCCTTTATCAAAGAGATCGATCATCTGAGTTTTTATGTCAATAAGCCTCTGGACCGGGTGGAATTCGACTTCTGCTGCCATCCCAAAGCCGGGGACGATATCGTAGCCTTCTATAAGGAAAACCGGGCTATTATTCACCATAAACTCTGCCGCAAGGCCTACGGAATGATCCAGGCCGGCGAACCGATGCTCTTCGTTCGGTGGCGGGGAAGCAAACTGGCCCGATACCGGCTCATCGTTGCGCTGCAGAACCAGAAAGGGATCCTGGCGAAACTCCTGACGAAACTCTCCCAGATCGGGCTCAACGTCACGAGTATCGAACTGGGGATCTACAGCAGCGACAGCGCCGAATACTGCCGGATCGAAGTGGAGTCGGAACGGGCCGACAAAAAGGCGATCGCCCAGGCGGTCTCCCGTCAGTTCAAACTGGTGGAGATCGTGGCACTGGACGATGCCTACAACCACAAATAAACCCTGCGAGGAGAAGGAATGCCCGTCATCAAGGCTATGCGAGAGATCGAGCGGGGGACCGCCGAGATCATCGACCGGGAGCGTATCGAGACCCTGGTGCGCAACTACTACGAAAAGGGAGAGCCCTACCGGGTGAAGCTGGGACTGGACCCCACCGCTCCCGACCTCCATCTCGGTCACACCGTCATCCTACAGAAACTGGCGGCTTTCCAGCAGCACGGGGCCATCGTTCAGCTCCTGATCGGAGATTTCACCGCCATGATCGGTGATCCCACCGGCAAGAGCGAGACCCGCAAGGTCCTGGACCGGGAGACGGTCAGGCGAAATGCCGAGACCTATCAGGAGCAGGCCTTCAAGATCCTCGACCCCGAGAAGACGGAGCTGATGTTCAACTCCACCTGGCTCGACGCGCTGGGAGCCGACGGACTGATCCAGCTGACCACCCAGTACAACGTGGCGCGGATGCTGGAGCGCGACGACTTCGAAAAGCGTTACAAAAGCGGCCAGAGCATCGCCATCAGCGAGTTCCTCTATCCGCTGCTGCAGGGGTACGACAGTGTGGCCATGGAGTGTGACATCGAGCTGGGCGGGACCGATCAGAAGTTCAACCTCCTGATGGGACGCCATCTGCAGCGGGCCTACAACGTGGGCAAAGAGCAGGCGGTGCTGATGATGCCGATCCTGGAGGGGCTCGACGGGGTGCAGAAGATGTCCAAGAGCCTGGGCAACTATGTGGGGATCTCCGAACCGGCCAAGGAGATCTACGCCAAGTTGATGTCGATCTCCGACGAGCTGATGTGGCGCTACTACGAGCTGCTCAGCACCCGCTCCCTGGAGGAGATCGCCGAGATGAAACGGCAGGTCGAAAGCGGTGAGCTGCACCCCAAACGGGCCAAAGAGATGCTGGCACTGGAGATCACGGCCCGCTTCCATGACGAAGCGGCGGCCCGGCAGGCCAAGGAGGCCTTCGACAGCCTCTTCAAAGCGCGGCAGATCCCCGAGGATATCCCGGAGGTGACTCTGGAGGCGGGGATCTGGATCTGCAAAGCGCTGGTGGAAGCGGGGCTGGAGCCCTCCAACTCCCAGGCACGCCGGGACATCAAGCAGGGGGCGGTCCGGATCGACCAGGAGAAGGTCGAGGACGATCAGCTCAAACTGGAGCCCGGAGAGTACATTCTCCAGGTGGGCAAACGCAAATTCGCACGGGCCAAGGTAGGATAATCATGGAATTCAAGCCTCTCAAGATCGGAAAGCATGTCATCGAAAAACCCATCATCCAGGGGGGGATGGGGGTCGGGATCTCCTGGGACCGGCTGGCGGGAAGCGTCAGCCGCGAAGGAGGGCTGGGGGTCATCAGCTCTGTCGGGACCGGGATCTACGGGAACCGGGCCTATGCCGACAAGCTGATGGCGGACGACCGACCCTACGAAGTGGAAAACTTCTACTCCCGCCGGGCACTCTTCAAGATCTTCGAGAACGCCCGCAAGCTTTGTGGTGACAAGCCCCTGGCCAGCAACGTGCTCTATGCCATCAACGACTACGACCGGGTGGTCCGTGACTCCTGTGAAGCCGGGGCCGATATCATCATCACCGGAGCCGGCCTGCCCCTGACCATGCCCGAGGCAGCCAAAAACTATCCCGACGTGGCTCTGGTGCCCATCGTCTCCACGGCCAAGGCACTGCGGATCCTCTGCCGCCGCTGGGAGAAGGCCCACGGACGCCTCCCTGACGCAGTAATCGTCGAAGGACCGCTCAGCGGCGGGCATCAGGGTTTCAAGTACGACGACTGTTTCAAGCCCGAAAACCAGCTGGAGGCAATCCTGCCCCCGGTGGTGGAGGAGGCGAAGAAGTGGGGAGATATCCCGGTGATCGCTGCCGGCGGGGTCTGGGATCACGACGATATCGTTCGGATGATGGAACTGGGGGCCGACGGCGTCCAGATGGGGACCCGGTTCATCGGCACCGAAGAGTGTGATGCCAGCGAGACCTTCAAACGCACCATCATCGAGGCGAAAGAGGAGGATATCAAGCTCTTCAAATCCCCGGTCGGCTATCCCGCCCGAGGGGTCAAGACCGAACTTCACCGCCGGATCGAGGAGGGGACCGCCCCCAAGATCGCCTGCATCTCCAACTGTGTCGCTCCCTGTCACCGGGGTGAGGAGGCCAAAGTGGTGGGGTACTGTATCGCCGACCGTCTCAGCGATGCCTACGACGGCAAGAAGGAGACGGGTCTCTTCTTCACCGGTGCCAACGGCTATCGTCTCAAGGAGATCATCACTGTCCGGGAACTGATGGACAAGCTGATCAATGGAGAGTAGGACCCTCAACGCTATCCGTCGGCTCCTTGCGGGGCTGCTGCTGATCGCGGGATCGTTGTTGCCGGCGGCTGCTTCGCCGGTGACGCTTCAGTCCCTGGAGATGGGATACAACCGTCTCCTGCTCCATTTCGACCGCCCTTTCGACCGGGGAAACGTCCACCACTTCGTTCTGCACGGTACCGGCTCTTTCCGTTATGTCTTCGATCTGAAAAACACGCGACTGGGCTCCCGGAGTTTGGCGAAGAAACTTCAATACGGTCCTCAGATCCGCTCCATCCGTGTCGCCCAGTACCGCCGGGATACGGTGCGTCTGGTCATCGAGACCCCGGAGGCCTACGCCATCGCCCACTATCCGCTCAAAAGCGATACCTACCTGATCGTCCTGCCCAAAGGATCCGGCGGAGGCCCCGGAAGCATCCGGGGGCTTTTCGCCTCCATCGGTTCGAAGAAGACGATCGCCCCAGGAAAAACTCCGACGCATAAGGCTGTCAGGCACACGACAAAGAGCGGTAAAAGAAAGAGCAATGCCCGAAAGCCTGCCAAAAGCCGTCTGATGAAGGAGCGGCCTCACTCACCCCATCGGCGTTATCGGATCATCGTCGATCCGGGACACGGCGGACACGATACCGGGGCCCTGGACCCCAGCCGCCGCTACCGGGAGAAGGATGCGGTCCTGCAAATCGCCCTGCGCCTGCGTCGGCACCTCAAACGGATGGGCTTCGATGTGGTGATGACCCGGAGTTCGGACCGTTTCATCAAGCTCCACCGTCGGACCCGCTATGCCAATATCAAGCATGGGGACATCTTCGTCTCGATCCATGCCAATGCCGTAGGGCGTCTCAGTCGCGCCTCCGTCGCTCACGGGATCGAGACCTATTTCCTCTCGCCGGCCCGCAGCGCCAGAGCACGCCGTGTTGCCGCCAAGGAGAACAGTGTCGGCTTCACCAAGTACTACCGCAACAGTATGAACACCTTCCTCAAGACCCTGACCCGCTCCAAGATCATCCTCTCCAACAAGCTGGCCCTGGATGTTCAGCGCAGCATGCTGGCCAATCTCAGAAACCGCTATCGCGGGGTGGAGGACGGTGGAGTACGGCCGGCGCCCTTCTGGGTCCTGGTGGGGGCCGAGATGCCGGCGATCCTGGTGGAGACGGGATACATCACCCACCCCTGGGAGAAAAAACGGCTTTTCAACCCCCGCTATCAGGACCTGGAGGCCAAAGGGATCGCCGAAGGGATCGCCCGTTATCTGCGGAACCGGGAGCGGGAGCTGGAGTAGGCGACGAAACATCAAAACCTATAGTCGATCTGGGCGGTCAGGCTGAACTCCGAGTGTCGGTTGGTGATGGCGACATCCCCCAGCAGCCCTCCTTCATGGATCATCCCCTTGACGGATTGCCGCGGTGAATAGACGGCGGCCAGATCGAGGGTGAAACGTTCGTCGATCTTGTAGCTGCCTCCCAGGGTATAGTGATCCTCCGAGGTGGCGGGAAATCCCAGGAGATTGAGGTAGTCCTGCCATCCGACAGTGCGGGAAGTGTCGATGGGGCTTTTGCCGTGGTTGTATCCCAGCCTCAAAGCCCAGGTGCCCGTATCGTACTGGTAGCCGACGGCATAGACATTCTGATCACGCCACCCGAAATCCTCGTAACCCGTCGCACTGCCCCACTGGATCCTCTTGTAGTCGAAAGCGAAAGTGTGCGGACCGTAGCGATAGCTGAAGCCCACGCCGAATTCGCCGGGTTGCTGGAGCTCCAGATCGTTGCCGCCTCCGGAATTCGAGTAACTCATGGTGATAGGGGTGCGGTATTTGGCTCCCAGGATCAAGCCGTTGCCGAAATCGTAGGCCAGACCGATCACCGCACCTCCGCCCACGGCGAAATCTTTGTCGAAGGGATGGCCATGCTCTGTGCCGCCCAGCAGCTTTCGGCGTTCGTATTCTAAATCCAGCATTCCCACCTGCAGGATCGGAGCGATTCCGACGCTCAGCCCCGCTTCTCTCAGCGCCACCGGTGCGGCGATGTTCATCAGCATCAGGTCGTCCTGCATCCGCATGAGACCGCTGCCCAGGGGAGCGCCGGAAAAATCCACCCCCATTCCCGCCACGCCCCAGACCCCCAGCCCTGCGTAGGCATGCCCGCCCAGATGGGTGGCGTACTGGACAGAGGGCATCAGGTAGAAGGTCGAGTCGCTGTCGTGCCAGGATCCGTTCCCGCCGGCTTCGGTACTGATATCGGGAAAAAAGAGGGTCACACTCCCCGAGATCTCACTTCCCTCCACGTAAGTGATCAGTGCAGGGTTGGCGAGTCCCGATTCGGCGCCGAAAGGTGTGGCGACACTCACCCCTCCCATTCCCATGCTTTTGGTCCCGGTAGCGATCATCTGATCGCCGTTGGTGGCCTGCAGTGTCAGTGTCGTACAGAGAGAGGAGGAGAGTTGAAAATTGCATTTTGCGGAGAGGCATGTCCCGGCCTTTTTAATAGATTGTGTCTGCGCTGACGGGCAGAAATAATATTTATATTAATGGAATATCAATGAGAGGAAGATAAAAGCGAATGAGGTAAAAAGATTGTGTAGGTCAGATTGTAGGTTGGGCTATTGCCCAACACATCATGAGGCTTCTAAACGGTTTTGTCGGGCCGACAGCCCGACCTACGGAGAAGAATTAGAATTTGTAGTTGAGCTGAACGGTGAGGCCGAGCTGATTGTGCTTGTTCTTTATTTCTGCACCAGGTCCGAACAATCCGGAGATATCACCGCTTGTTTTTTTCTGCAATGCATAGGCGACAGTAAAATCACCAGAGAAATTTTTGCTGAATTGATAACTGGCACCGGCAGTGATATGGTTCTCGACAGTTGCAGGGAAGCCCAGAAGATTGAACATATTCAAAGCTGCTTCGCCCGGGATGGCCCCATTGCCTTCTTTGATGGGGTTGCTTGCATGGTTGTAACCGATTCTGGCAGACCATGTACCGGCATCATACTGATAACCAACGGCAAAAACGTCCTGATCATCCCAACCGAACTGTTCATAGCCTGCTGCATTGCTCCATTGGATCCGTTTCCAGTCGATGGCGATACCGTGGGGCCCACTTCTCCATCCCAGACCGATTCCGAACTCAGCCGGTTGATCGAGATGGCTTCCGATATCCTGGGGAAAGCCCGGGAGTCCGAGGAAGGGTTGTACGGCAGTGGTCAGTGCACCTTTGTAATCCATTTTGATTTTGCTTTTGTACATGGCGCCGACGGTGATCCCGTTCTCAAAATCGTATGTCAGACCTACATTGGCTCCGAAACCGAAGTCCTGATGTTGACCGTCACCTATAGTTCTGGGGCCGCCAAAGGCCGGAGGCAATAGATAGTTGATATCCAGAGAACCATACTGCAGGATCGGCGCGATACCGATACTGATACCACCTGTTTTATAGGCGACGGGAACGACGAACTGCATTAGCTGCAGTGTCGTCTCCATATTCATGAGACCAGTGTTGCCGCGGAAGTCGGTACCCATTCCGGCAACTCCATACATGCCGGCACCGATATAGACACCGTTGTCGAAATGACTGACGATGGCGACAGCGGGGATCATACTGATATCGGCATCACTTTTTCCGTAAGAACCGGTAGGCCCGATATCTGTTTTGACATCCGGCATGAAGATCGTTCCCCCAAAACTGATCTCCGTGTCCTGGACATGAGTGATGAGTGCCGGGTTGACCAGAGTGGATTCGGCACCGTGGCTGAAGGCGATACCGGCACCACCCATGGCCCGTGTCTTGGCTCCGACACCCACCAGAGTATCTCCGTTGGTGGCGTAAAGAGCTGTTGAAGCGACCATCGAGAGGATCACTGTGCTTTTCATGAAATGCTGCTTCAATTTCATTCTTTCTCCTTGAAATATATAGGTGTACGGAAGAATAACCGAATATAAATAAAAATAAGATTAAATTATTTAATAAAATTCAAAAAACAGTATAAAAACCATAAATAGTTTTGAGCGAAACCTGAACCGGCAGGAGAAAACGGATACTTTTAATAGATGTCACAAATAGTATAATTAAGTAAGGAGCCAAAAAATGAACGATCAGGTATTGGGTGAATTTCTGCTGCTGCTTTCGTTGATGTTCGGGCTGAGCTACTTCCTGGCCGGTTTCCTGGAGCGGCTCAAGATTCCCGGGATCCTGGCGGCGCTTTTTGTGGCGATGGGGGTTCACTACACACCGTTGGGCACGATGCTCACCAAAGGGATCGACGGCGAGATCTTTACGGTGCTGGCCGATCTGGGGGTTCTTTTCCTTCTCTTTTTCATCGGCCTGCAGATCGACATGAAGGAGATGCGTGCCCAGAGCGGCGAGATCGTTCTGGCGACGGTGCTCAATACGGCGGTTCCTTTTCTGATGGGGATGGGAGTGATGCTCTGGCTGGGTTACGGCTGGACCCTGGCCTTTGTCATCGGGGTGACACGGATGCCTACGGCGGAGGCGGTGATCGTCCCGATCCTCGATGAGTTCAAGCTGCTGCGGACCAAAGTGGGCAACTATATCGTCGGGGCCGGGGTGCTGGACGACGTGATCGAGGTCTTCCTGGTCGCCTTCGTCTCGATCTGGATCGGTGAAAAGAG
>Ga0256832_1001332_pt1 | contig 16620 bp, 17 predicted proteins | sample 134614metaG_FD_190534 | JGI IMG/M metagenome (GOLD analysis project Ga0256832, IMG submission 190534) | Hydrothermal vent microbial communities from Lau Basin, Pacific Ocean - 134-614 | ecosystem: Environmental > Aquatic > Marine > Hydrothermal vents | place: Pacific Ocean: Lau Basin | collected...
GTAAAAAACCGGTAATAATGGTTATTGATGGAGTGTCCCGGAAGTTGGTGGAAGATGCAGGGTGTGGGGTTTATGTAGAACCTGAGAACCCTGAGACGTTTGCAAAAATAGTTGTTGAATATGCAGATAAGCCTTTGAAAGAATTACATCGTATGGGGGATTTGGGGTATAAATTTGCTAAACAAAATTTTGATAGATATGTTTTGGCGAAAAAATATATTAAGAAGCTAGCTACTTTGAACCAATGAAAAAAAATATTATCATAGGCTATTCAGGTCATGCTTATGTCGTTTGTGATATTTTTGAAAGTAATTCCCAAAAGGTCTTTGGATACTTTGAGAATGAGAAAAAGGAAAATAATCCTTTTAATTTAAACTATTTGGGAAGTGAAAAAGATGAAACTGCAATAAAAATTTTGACTAACTCCAACTGGTTTGTTGCTGTCGGTGACAATTTCTTGCGAAAAAAAATAACCGAATATCTATCGGAAAACCATGTCATTCAACCGGTGACAATAAAACACAAAATGTCAATTATTTCCGGTTCTGTTCAAATTGGAGATGGAACCATGGTTGCCGGTGGAGCTATTGTCAATCCCGAAGCCATTCTTGGAAATGGTGTTATTTGCAATACAGGTTCGATAATCGAACATGAATGTGTGATACACGATTTCGCCCATATTGCTCCGGGGGCAGTATTAGCGGGTAATGTTGAAATTGGTGAGTATAGTTTTGTAGGAGCAAATGCAGTAATTATAGAGGGGATTACAATAGGGAAAAATGTCCGTATTGGTGCCGGTAGCGTTGTTATCAGGGATATACCAAATGGGGTAACGGTAGTTGGAAACCCCGGAAGAATTCTCGATGTACATTGAAATCGTAGGTACTTAGCTTGATTAGTGCTTTTGGTTATAAATTCATTGATCAGTAAATCAGTAGAATAATGATACCTCTATCCATCCCTCACTTAGCCGGTAAAGAACTGGAATACGTTACCGAATGTATCAAGACAGGCTGGGTCAGCTCAGCAGGTGCTTTTGTCGGACGTTTTGAATCTATGGTGGCAAGATACGTAGGCTGTAAGTATGGTGTAGCGGTGGTCAACGGTACTTCCGGGCTTCACCTAGCTATGCATATAATGGGGATTGAAGAGGGTGATGTTGTAATTGTCCCTAATATTACATTTATCGCTAGTGCTAATGCCGTCACATATACCAATGCCACCCCGGTGTTTATCGATGTGGATCCGGATACATGGCAGATGGATTTGGATTTACTTGAAGAATGGCTGGGCGAGAACAACAGTCCCATGGTCAAAGCTGTCATGCCGGTACACGTCTTGGGCAATATGTGTGATATGGACAGATTGATGGACATCGCTTACCGGTATGGATTGCATGTCATAGAAGACAGCACCGAAGCCTTGGGGTCCAAATGGAATGGTAAACCTGCCGGCTCGTTTGGGGAGATGAATGTCTTTTCTTTCAACGGCAACAAGATAATTACTACAGGCGGCGGAGGTGTTATCACTACCAATGACGAAGGCTATGCTAGTAGGGCAAAACACCTTTCGACTCAAAGTAAAGTAAACCCTGAGACCTACTACCACGATGAGATAGGTTTTAATTATAGGTTGGTCAATGTCCTCGCCGCAATAGGCGTAGCTCAGATGGAGCAATTGCCGGAATTTATCGAAAAGAAAAAAAGCATCGATGCTTATTATCGAAAGAATTTGGCGGGTATCGGTGATATAAGGTTTCAGAAAGTTGAGGAAAAATCCAATCCAAATTGCTGGTTGTTTACTTTTTATACCCAGAGACAAGAAAAAGTACTTCAAGCACTTAAGGAAAACTATATCATCGCCCGTCCTTTTTGGTATCCGATGAATCAATTACCGATGTTTAGAAAACACGAATATTTCACCAAAAACGATTACTCACGAGATGTTCATGCTCATAGTTTAAGTATACCCAGTAGTGTAAATCTCACGGAAGAAGAGATGGAAAAAGTGGTAAGGACGATTAAAGGTGTTTTGGGTGGTTAGCGTATTGGGTGGTTGGCGCATTGGGTGGTTGGGTGGTTGGTCAGTTTCTTTTGTGCAAATGAATAAAAGATATAATGAGAAATTTCAGAGAATTAGAAATTTGGAAGGAAGCTGTAAACATAAGTATTAAAATATATGAATTATGTAAAAAGTTGCCAAAGTCTGAATTATATGGCTTAATAAGTCAAATGCAGCGATGTTCGGTATCTATTCCATCTAATATTGCGGAAGGTTGTAAGGGATCAAATAAAGAGCTAAGACATTATTTAAACATTTCATTGGGCTCATCATTTGAGTTAGAAACACAGCTTGAAATAACTCATAGAGTCGGTTATATACCAGAATTAGAATATGAAGCAATAGTTAAAGAGTTAAGTGTTTTACAAAAAAGGATTAATGCATTTAGAAATAGTGTTGGGTAGTTGGGTAGTTGGCGCATTAGGTGGTTGGCGAGTTGGGTAGTTGACGCATTGGGTGGTTGGGTGATTGGCGAGTTGGGAGTTTGAAAGTATGATAAAAAGAATAAAAATAATATAATGTTTATCAATATAGATCAGTTTATCAAAGACCATATCACCAGTAGGCAAACGACTTTTTTTGCCGAAGATATTGCACAAAACCAGCAACGATTGTCGGAAGAGATTAAGGGAAAAAAAGTACTGGTCATCGGTGGAGCCGGAACCATCGGATCGTCTTATATCAAAGCACTGTTGCCATTCAATCCGTCGAGTCTTATCGTAGTGGATTATAGTGAAAACGGTCTGACGGAATTGACACGAGATCTAAGGAGTCAAGATATATATATACCGGAGGAATACATCACGTATCCCTTCGATTTTGGAAGTCCGGTATTTGAAAAGATGTTTAAAGCGAGAAAATTTGATATTGTCGCCTGCTTTGCAGCACACAAACATGTAAGGAGCGAAAAAGACCATCTAGCCATTGAGGCGATGATTACCAACAATGTATTTAACACCAAAAAACTCATTGACTTAGCATTGGAAAACAAACCCAAGCATTTTTTTTCCGTATCCACAGATAAAGCTGCCAATCCGGTCAATGTGATGGGAGGAAGTAAGAAATTGATGGAAAACGTGCTTATGGCATTTTCTGGAGACTTGAAAATTACAACTGCCAGATTTGCCAATGTTGCTTTTAGTAATGGGAGCCTTCTGGCCGGGTTTATCGATCGATTGATGAAAAGACAACCCCTGTCCGCACCCAATGATGTCAAACGATATTTTGTCTCTCCCGAAGAAAGCGGACAGTTATGTTTACTCGCCTCTATCATGGGTGCATCATCCGATATCTTTTTTCCCAAGTTGAAAACATCTCAAATGATGACATTTTCTGCGATTGCTGAGCGGTTTTTACGCAACTTAGGATACGAACCCGATCTTTGCAGTACGGAAGAAGAGGCCAAACAAAAAGCTTCCCGATGGATTCCTGACAAGAAGTCGTACCCTGTATATTTTTTCAAAACAGATACCTCCGGTGAAAAATCTTATGAAGAGTTTTTTACAAATGAGGATGTTGTAAATATGGACCAATTTGAAGCTCTCGGAGTTATAAATAATCCTCATTTACCCTCCAAAGAATCTGTACTGGAAACAATTGCTTCTTTTAAACAGCTCTTTGATTCCAAGGATGTTGTTAAAGCAGCAGTAGTAGATCTACTTTCCAAACATATACAGGGGTTTAGGCATATTGAGACGGGGAAGAACTTGGATTCTAAAATGTAAAATTCTTTAATGGGACCAATGTACTATTCAATAAAAAGATTGTTTGATGTCATTTCCTCGGGGGTTGCGATAATTGTACTTTCTCCTTTACTCTTACCTTTGATAATTGGCTTAAAACTTACAGGCGAAGGACATATATTTTACTTACAAGAAAGGGTGGGTTATAAAAACAAGGTATTCAGGTTATACAAATTTGCCACCATGCTCAAAGGCAGCTCAAAAATGCCTGGAGGCTATATTACTACGAAAAATGATCCTCGTATTACGCCGATGGGTGGTTTTTTGCGTAAGTCAAAACTAAATGAGTTGCCCCAATTGTTTAATATCTTTCTTGGGCAGATGAGTGTCGTGGGCCCTCGTCCGGTGATGCCTGTTAGTTTTGAAGCCTATCCCGCCGACGTCAAAGCGGTAATTTACGATTCCAAACCGGGATTGACGGGTATCGGTTCCCTAGTATTTAGAGACGAAGAAGGGCTCATCACTAAAATCAAAGAATCCGGTGGAGACATGTGGCAGTTTTACAAAAATGATATTTACCCTTACAAGGGGGCTTTGGAAATATGGTACCAATCGCATAAATCATTTTGGTTGGATTTGAAGATTATTTTTCTTACGGCATGGGTGGTTTTATTTCCTAAAACAGATGTGTTTAAATTTTTTCGTAACTTACCTGAAAGGCCAGATTTTTTGAACACATAGACAAATAGATTAAATTGTATCAAAAGCATTGGATATCTTAGGTGAAAAAGTCTCGGATTTTGTCAAAAACAAAAAGAAAAAAGACTTCATATTGTTACTAATAATTTACAATATTTGCGGTTAATTGGTATTTAGAAGTAACAATATGTATATTATTTCGTCATCTTGGTAACACGCATTTACTTTAGTTAAAGGAACTAAATGCACCTCATTCGACTATTTCATACCGTAAGACATCTAACAAACAAACAGATGATTTACCGCTTAAAATGCGAGGTATTCCGGCGGCTTGGGATTCTCATCGAGCCCACATTTTAATGATAGTCCGGAGGTGGATATTTTAAAAGTCTGCTGGCAATAAGTTTCCACTTCATTGGGGAGTCTGATGTTCGTAGGGGCAACGGGGATAGAAATGTTTGAGTATGAAATGGGAGCAGGTTTTAATCGAGGAGAAAAGGCTCAAGGTATTAAGGTGCTTTTTAGAGACCATTTGACTACTCACATTGTGATAAAAGACGCGTACGAGATGGGATTACAATAGGTTAATATTTCTGTGACCTCTCTGAGGTCGAAGTAGCAACTTTTCGTTGAATGCTAACTGGCATTGACTGCGTAGAGGGCAAGAAAGTGCGTGTAACAAACTGCAGTTATTTCTTTCGTGATACATTATAGATCATATGAAATTTACCACATAAAAATAAAGAATGCATAAAAAGCTACACAACAGCAAGGTCTTGGTGACGGGTGGAGCCGGATTTATCGGCTCCAATCTCATCGAATACTTTTTGTCCAACAACAACGAGGTGATTTGTCTGGACAATCTCAGTACCGGGCATAAGCGCAATATCGCTCCGTTTTTTAATCACCCCAACTTCCAATTTGTAGAGGGAGATATTCGCAATATGAGCGATTGTAAAAAGGCGGTCAGGGATTGTGAATACGTCTTCCACGAAGCGGCGCTGGGAAGTGTTCCGCGTTCGATAAAAGACCCGGTGACGACCAATGCGGTCAACATCGATGGATTTCTCAATGTATTGACTGCGGCGAGGGACGAAGAGGTCAAGCGTTTTATTTACGCAGCGAGTTCATCGACGTACGGAGATTCGAAAGAGATCCCCAAGGTCGAGTCCCGTATCGGGCGCCCTTTGAGTCCCTACGCCATCACAAAGGTTGTCAATGAGTATTTTGCAAAGGTTTTCAGTGACTTGTATGGGATGGAGACCATCGGGTTGCGCTATTTCAATGTATTTGGCAAAAATCAAGACCCCAACGGGGCTTATGCCGCCGTCATTCCGCTATGGGTCAAGTCTTTTATCCGCCATGAATCCCCGAGAATTAACGGAGATGGCACCTATAGCCGGGACTTTACCTATATCGACAATGTGATATTGGCCAACGAGTTGGCGGCCACTACTTCAAAAGAAGCCATATTGGAAAGAATGCACCAATATTATCCCGAAGAGTGTAGCGGTCATACTATCCTTTCGGAGGTTTTTAACGTCGCATATGGCCAAAGAATCACCCTCAATGCGCTCTTTGAGTCCTTACGCAAACACCTCGCGCAGCTCGACCCGGAGATCGCGGATATTCCTGCCGAGTATGGTCCTGTCCGCCCCGGCGATGTACCCCATTCGCTGGCATCCATTGAAAAGGGACAAAGAGTACTCGGTTATCGTCCGCCGGTAAGCCCTGACGAGGGTTTTGCCAAAGTCGCCCAATGGTATTTCGAGCATCTAAAGTGAGGGTGGAATTTTGCTGAGCGTATGAAAATCTTATTTCTAACGGACAATTTTCCACCGGAAGTCAATGCGCCTGCCATCCGGACTTTTGAGCATTGTAAGGAGTGGGTGAGACAGGGTGCAGAAGTGACGGTTATGACGGTTATCACTTGTTTTCCCGATTTTACTCGGTGTGGAGGGCGAATCAGCCCGGATGGTCAAAACATATCAGGCCGGGTTGTGTTTTACCCCGGAAGACTGGTCCGACTATCTCGCAAAGCTTAGGCTGTTGCAGACGGACCCATCGCTATACGACCGGTGCAGGGAGGGAGGAAGAAGATTGGCAGAGGACTTTTCTCGACCGGTGTTGGCCCGGAAGATGCTAGAAATTCTTAGACGAATCAATTGAGTTAATGGCTGTTCTTAAGACACTATTATTTAAAGTTGCACCATGGTTGTTGGGGGTATATCTCCTGGCTATGATTGTCTTATATTTCAAGCAAACTTCCTTCTTGTTTCATCCTAAGCGCAGCCCGAATCATACCCGCTATGACTTTCACAACAACTACGAGGAAATCTATGTGCCGACGGCACAAGGCAATGATTCGCTTCACACTGTACTTTTTAAAACCAATCGTCATTCGAAGGGAGTCATTTTCTTCCTGCATGGCAATATGCGATCTATGGAGCGTTGGGGGAAGCTGTCTGAGGTGTTCAATCCAATGGGTTATGATTTTTGGGTAGTGGATTACCGTGGTTATGGCAAAAGCGAAGGGAAGCTTAGCGAAGAAGAGCAATTGCACGATGATATGGAGCGGGTTTTTCATGTCGTAAGGGAGCGTTATGGCGATAAGATTACCCTCATGGGGTTCTCCATAGGTACCGGACCAACAGCTCGATTGGGCAGTGAGCACGATATCCAACGAATGATCTTGATGGCCCCCTACTTTAGTGTACGTCAATTGGTGCAAGAGCGTGTCCCTTTGGCTCCGGCCTTCTTGGTAAAATTTCCTTTAAAAACCTACGAATGGCTGCCGGAAGTAAAGGCCCCCATCATGATTATCCATGGCGATAAGGATAAAGTTATTCCCTTCCGGCATGGCGTAGAATTGAGCAGATTGCTCAAGCCGGGAGACCGCTTTATTCGCATACCCGGTCAGGGGCATCATGAGATGCTCAAAAATAAAAAGGTAGTAGAAGCCATTCGGGATTTTTTGGATGTTCAACCTATTAACGATTTAAATCATACATAACTAAAATTATGCTTGTAGATATTATCGCCGGAGCGCGCCCCAATTTTATGAAGATAGCCCCGATTATTGAGGCTATCCGTCAGTCATCCGCACAGGGAGGAAACCTGGAGTACCGCCTTATTCATACGGGGCAGCATTATGACCGCAATATGAGCGGAAGTTTTTTTGAAGAGTTGGGGATTCCTGATCCGGATTACAATCTCGAAGTGGGGTCGGGCACTCAGGCAAGCCAAACAGCGAAAATTATGGAGCGATACGAGGCGCTAATGTCAGAACATCCCTCCGATCTCTGTATGGTGGTCGGAGATGTCAACTCCACGATGGCCTGCTCGATAACGGCCAAAAAGATGAACATCCCTGTCGCCCACGTCGAGGGGGGGATTCGCTCCTACGATTTGACCATGCCGGAGGAGATCAATCGAATGGTGACCGATGCCATCGCAGATTTATTTTATACCACTTCTCATACAGCCAACAGGATACTCAAGCAAGAGGGACATAGCGAAGATAAGATTATCTTTGTCGGAAATACCATGATCGATACCTTGCTCAAAAATCAGGAGAGACTTGAAAAGCCCGGCTTATGGGATGAGATCGGTCTGGAGCCCAAAAAGTATTTCGTCATGACCTTGCATCGCCCCGCCAATGTGGATGAGGAGCGAAAACTACAAGAGCTGATGGCAGAGATCATTCGCAATGCAGCAGGGTATCCGATAGTGTTTCCCGTCCATCCCCGCACCAGAAAGGTCCTCGAAGGGCTTCATATCAGTGCCCCCAATCTACATTACGTAGAGCCATTGGGCTATCTCTCCTTCAACTATCTCGTCAAGCACGCCTTTGCTGTGATTACGGATTCCGGAGGTATAACAGAGGAGACCACAGTGATGGGCGTCCCGTGTCTAACCTTGCGGGACAATACAGAGCGCCCCGAGACCATTGATATCGGGACCAACGAACTCATCGGTACGGACCCCAAAAATATCTCCCCGGCCATGCGGCAACTCTTCGACGGAAAGTGGAAGAAAGGGGCGATTCCCGAACTCTGGGACGGCAAGACGGCACCGCGCATCGTCCGGCATTTGGAAGGATGGCTAAGTTCACTAAAAGGTATATAATATGTCCAACAACACGTATATCACCATCATGGCCGGAGGCATCGGCTCCCGGTTTTGGCCGGCAAGTACGGCAGAGCATCCCAAGCAGTTTCTCGATATTCTGGGTATCGGCAAGTCTTTGCTGCAGATGACTTACGAACGCTTTTTGCCACTGACCACTCCCGAACATGTCCTCATACTTACCAATGAGCGATACAAGCAACTCATAGCAAAACAACTCCCCGATGTGCCGGAAGAGAATATACTCTGTGAACCATCTATGAACAATACAGCGCCGGCGATAGCCTATGCAGCGCTTAGGCTGAAGGCAATGGACCCGGATGGGGTTTTCGTCGTGGCTCCTTCGGACCACGTCATTCTAAAAGAGGAAAGATTCAGACAAAAAATACAACAGGCATTGAATTACGCAGCCGGTCAAAATGCATTGCTGACCTTGGGTATTCGGCCGACACGTCCTGCAACCGGTTATGGATACATCGAGCGCGGAAATGAGGTAAAAGCGGATATATATTCAGTACTTCGCTTCGTCGAAAAACCGGATAAAGAGACCGCTATGGCTTACCTCAGTGCCCAAAGATACCTTTGGAATGCGGGCATCTTTATCTGGAGTGTGCAAAGTATCTTGTCTGCTTTCCGGAAATTTTCTCCCGGTATTCTGGAGACCTTAGAGACGGATATTTATAACACAGTAGCAGAATCAGAATTTATCAAGAAGCACTATCCCCAAACGGAGAAAATCTCTATCGATTACGCCATATTAGAGCGCGCTGACAATGTATTTACGATTCCTGCAGACATCGGATGGTCTGATCTCGGTACCTGGAATGCCCTCTACGAGTTTTCGGATAAAGATAAATCGCATAACGCCCTTTTTGCGGAGAAGGTCTGGCTTAAGGACAGCAGAGAAAACCTGATTCGGTTGCCCAAAGGCAAACAACTTGTCGCTAAAGGATTACAAGGGATGATTGTGGTGGACGAAGGGGATACTTTACTCATATTTCCCCGGGAAGATGAGCAGGAGATCAAAAAAATCAGAAAGGAGGTCATGGGAGATTAGCAAACAGAAATAGCCTGTAAACCCACAAGCATATATCCGTATTTCCGGGTATGAAAAGAAAAAGGGTGGACGATATTCGTCCACCCTTTTTTCTTTTCCTCAAGTTATTTTAACTTCAATATTGTAATTTGGAGCGGGTCCAATCTACCATTTCATACCTACAAGAAGTAGATACTTCCCATAGAATGCGGGGACTGCCGATTATTACTGTCTGCCCTGAGACAGTTCATAGAAGTATTCGATGCCATTGATTTCTAATGTCTTACTGCTGACATTCTACTATGTGGGGAGCCTGTAGATTTGCAGCATAAATCAATTTTATCACCAAAAATTAATAGTATGAAATATTTATTTACAATCACAACAATGGTAATGAGCATGATGTATGCCCAATGCGGGATGGCTCAGCTTCGCATTACCAACACCACAGATTACCGCACTATGCCACAGTTGTTTCTCGCCAATGAAATCAACGAGAGTGGAGAACCCTTTGCCGAATCATTGGGTTATGACTTGGACGAATTGGATCCAATGGTGGCGAATATGCCGGATTCTACCTCTTACACGCTGGGCATTGAGAATTATGAGTATTCGAGGTATCAACTCGGTACGATAGTATCCAGATCCGGCATGGGATTACACATCATGTGGGGCCCTGCAATTCGACAGATGGCAGCAGCACAGGATAGCACCTTTGACGGAAGCATCACAGGCAAACCCAATGGATTTAATGAAGATGACGTACTGATGAAGACCATCAGAAGTTTTGGTATGCATGCGCATATGAAACCCTTTGCCAACGCATGGCCGCAATTTGCCGAATTTATCTCAGGAGATCCACATCTTCCTCAGAAGGTAGCTCCTGACTTTGCTACCAATTTCAAGACCCTTCGATGGGATCGATCCAAGATGGTCAAGGTGCTCAATCCGGGTGCATTGGGACAATCTATGATGAAGCAATATTTGTGGGCACAAGATATGCTCAGTGGATTTCACGATGCGGATGAAGGGGAAGTAGCGGTACAGGACGGCAATCCGGACCATGCTGATGGCACTTTTGACCCGACTAACAACGTATTTTATGGGGGAGATAACGCTGATGGTTTTATCGGGCAGGTCTTAACAGCTGAGGCGATTAACAAGGCGATGTTTCTAATCGGAAAACTCGCGTACGATGGCAAGAATTTTATTCCGGTTTCTCCTGCGATGTACAATCCGATGAATGGCATCCGGTATTTTCCTCATATGATAGCGGTGGAAGAGTCCATGGTCGCTCCTATGATGCCACCTCGCCTGTCCAAATTAACGGTGACGGATGGGGACAGTTATCTATGGGACCAGTTGTCTATTTTGTGGGGCTCTGTCAGCTTTGCCAACATGATGAATCCCACAGATACCTCGGATGATGCACACAAAGTATATAAGTATGTGTTTGATGGAGATCCATTTCCTCCGGCAGCTGCCATTTCAGGAAAGCCCGGACCTTATGATTTGATGAAGGGATTGAGCAAGGTGGTTATCCTGAATCTTATGGCCATGCACAGAAACATGACCATGGGTTCATTCGTGGATAAAGCATCGCTGGACACCAATGGTCATGTGGTTCAAGGGAATAGAATATCAGCAGTCAACGCCGGATACTTGCTAATGGAGATGAGTTTAGTCGCAAACGAATTGGCCGGGACTCCTTTGCAGCAGGCGGCATTAGGAGCAATCAATATGCAAGCCAATTTCGTACTGACCAAAATGAAAGACCCCAATGGTGGATTTGCCAATTTTGTCACATTTGGCGTGGGTCCGGACAAGGGGGCAAAGAAAGCCATGGCTCAAGCCGCTATCGCACGAGGACTGTATGCAGCCTTCGAAGCAACCGGCAACCAGGCATATTTTGATGGTGCCGAGGCCGCATATAAATATCTTATGACCTTTTACCGACCGGACCTCATGGCATTTAGCATGAAAGAAGGTGTCAAAATAGCCAAATACAACCCATTTAACCTGGCGATATTGGCAGGTGGATTGCGAGCGGCCACACTGACCGGTAAACACCAGGAGGCCGCTATGATTTATACCCGATTTTTCAAAAAGGTAATCAATAAAATGCAGCTTTCAGAAGCAGGGGCTACCGGTGAGACAGGTGGAGATTCTGACAATGATGGTATTCCCTTTATCCCGGAGCAGCCTGAAAATTTACCTCCCGTATTGGCCCCACAAGCAGAATGGGACCTCACTACCGGCACTTCGGAGGTAAATCCGGACCATCTCAAGCGATTGAGTATTCGTCCTAATCCCGTTCGTACCTCAGCTGAAATTCGCTTTAACCTCAAAGAAAGTGCGGATGTGAGTATTCGTCTCTATAATGCTACGGGTAAGCAACTTCAGGCTATTTTTGACGGTCATCTCAAGGCAGGAGACCAGTCCATCACCTGGAGACCTCGGGTTCCCCGCTCTGGTGCGTATTTTTATCAGATTTATGTTGATGGAGCACATAGCCAATCGGGAATGGTAGAGGTGTTGAAATAGATAGTGAGGCTCATGGCGTCATAGAATTATAGCGTAATTTAGATAAGTGAGGCAGAGGCCGGGCAGATTGTCCGGCCTCTGTTAGTTATTAATACATCTCACTACGTGGAAGTGGTCAGTCAAAATATAAAGAGGTGGTATGTTTGAGTATTTTTTTACGTCTGAATAAGGTAAAAAACGTAGGTATAGTCATTAGCACTCTTCGGAGAAAAAACTTCCCATATAACCTAGTGCTACAGGAACAAAATAAATACAGTATAGAGTGTACAGACGCAATGCATTGCGTCTTCTATCTTCCTCTGACTCTTTGTTCTTTAAAAAGTCACTATACTACGGCATAGCTCCTGTTCGAACGCCTCGATCCAGCGAGATATAATTTTAATTAAAATTGGATCAACTTAATTCTTGTAGTGCTAGACATAGTAATTGAGTATGTCATTCGTCTTTTCTGTCAGAATGCTAATCAATTCTTCATCCATGTAATCGTATAGATCTTCTATTCCTAAAACCTCCACATCGGGAATATCGAGGTGTCTGTACAACTTCGTTAACCTCTTCGAATGTTCGTATTCCATTACTAGGATTAAATCAGCCCATTTAATGAATTTAGCAGATATTTTCACAGGGCTTTTGTTACTAAACCCAACTGATTTTACATAGATTCTTTGGTCGTTCGAGAATATTTTCTCTGCTGTTCGACTTCTTCTTTTATTGCGGCTACAAACAAATAGTACGTTCATCAAATTTGTATTGGATTTACAATAGAGTTCAATTTAATTGCGGCAGAACCTGCTTTTTAATAAGAACGCATAAGACTTCTACATAAGTGTTCGTTAGAATTATGTTTGGCAAAGCCAATGGAGGAACTAAACCATGGGCAAGAAGGCCGGGATGGGAATTGTATTCTGACGCAAACAAAGGCACTATTTCTCTGGCCAATCGAATCACTTTTTAATCCCAAATGCATTTTGTTCAGAGAGCACCTGAGTTGGACCCTGTATTATATTCTATCTTTGTGAAAATATTCTCAGATAGACAGGTATTAGATATGTGTGATATTAGTATATGGTTCCGGTTTTTTATATTATTTGCTTTGGTGGAAGGTATAGCATCAGGTACGAATGCGTCTAAGCCATTTGAACAGATCAAAATCTCTTTGGTTATTGAGTCTCCGGGTAATGAGCTGTATTCAGTGTATGGCCATGCGGGTTTTCGCATTCGGGAGAAAGAGCCGGCCAAAGACTATTTTTTTCATTATGGGTTGTTCAATTTTAGTGCTCCCGGATTCTATACCCATTTTTTGCAAGGGTTGTTGTTGTACAAGATGGGTGGACAGTATTTTTCTGCGCTCTACAAAGAGGCAGAATTGGAGGGAAGAGGTTTATATGAGTTGTCGCTTGATCTGGATTCGGCTCAAACGATGCAACTTTACCAGCTCTTGCACACCAACTACAAAAAGGAAAATCGACCGTACTACTATGATTTTTTATATGACAACTGTGCCACCAAACCTCGGGATTTACTGGAAAAGGTACTCGGAGATAAATTAATGTATGCCGATACATTTCCCAAGAAGACCTATCGCCAATTGCTTAGTGAGCACCAACGTGTATTACCTTGGATTGACTATGGTATTGATCTTATTATCGGATCGGAAGTGGATCAATCCATCGGAATCCGGGACCAGGCTTTCTTACCGGTATATTTGCGGAAAGCATTCGTTAGTGCATTGGTACAGGGCAAGCCGGTAGTTGTGGAAGAGCGCACCATGATCGCGCCCCATGTACGACCCAATCTGTATTTTTATCAACGTCCGGTCTTCGTGTTTCTCCTTTTATTTGTGCTGGAACTCTTTCTCTTTGTCTACGCTCTGCGTAACGGTGTAAGCCGTTGGATACATCGATACGATTTGTTCTTTTACAGTTTGGTCGCTTTGATGTCCGCATTTATTTTGCTGTTGTGGTTAGGGACCAATCACCATATCACCAAAAATAATTGGAACATTCTTTGGCTCAATCCTCTATTCATACTCTTAGTAATTGCAGGATGGTGGGGTAAAAAGGGGCTATACAACCTGATGCGGAAAGTCTTATTCGCACTAATGGTTTTGGTGTTTGTCATAGGGTTAATAAAGGTGTTGCCTCAACCATTTCATATCGCCTCCTTTGTATTAATGGCCATTCTGGTATTGAAGTTGGGAAGAGACACGCTATTGAAAATTGCTCATCGCAAGTGATATTTTATATGTGGTTTAAACCATTCAGGATTCCCGCCGTCCAACCAGTGTAATTTGAAATTATGCAAGCGATAAATGATGAAGACATATTACAATGGCTAAAGACGCCAGGCAGCCAGGAAAAAGGGTTCCGGGCCCTGGTAGCTAAATACAGCGAACGTCTGTACTGGCACATCCGCAAGATGGTGGTCGATCATGAAGATGCCAATGATGTACTGCAAAATACGTTCATAAAGACCTATCGAGGGATTGGTAATTTTAAGGGGGATTCGGCATTGTATACTTGGCTTTATCGCATAGCTTCCAATGAGGGGTTAACCCATCTTAAAAAGAAGCAACGTAAGCAGACAATGGATATCGATGATGAAACACTTCATCTCGATAATCGGCTGAAATCCTCCACCTATTTCGAAGGAGATCAAGTGCAACATGTTCTGCAATTGGCCATTGCCACGCTCCCGGAAAAGCAAAGGGTAGTCTTCAACTTGCGTTATTTTGAAAATATGAAATACGATGATATGTCGGAGGTATTGGAGACCTCCGTGGGGGCTCTTAAAGCTTCTTATCATCATGCTAAGAGCAAAATTGAGACATTTGTAAAGAATAATGTTCAATGGTAATCCTCCCTTCATTGGGAGTTGTCATAGGCATAAAATATAAGAGTCATGAAAGAAAAATTAGAAAAAGATGAAGTGCCATTCTTCCACGATAAGATCGAAGGAAAGCACGGATTTACCGTGCCTGATGGTTACTTCGAGTCTTTACCGGACCTCTTGGTGGAAAGATTAAGGGATGAATTGGACATTATGCCCAAGAAGACAAAGGTCGTATCCCTTTGGTCTCATACCGGGCTCCTGCGATGGGCCGCTGTAGTAGCCCTCTTGGTCGTCATCGGTGGTTTTTATCTTCTGCAAAAAACTTCGCCGGCATCAATAGCATTTGCAAACAATGAGACCATCGTGGAATACCTTTTGTCTGATGAGGTTACGTTGGATGAGGATGATTTGGCTATTCTTCCCATCTCCGATGTGGACATCGAGCTAGACATTCCGGAGGAGTCCATAGATGCCTTGTTGGAGGACGTTAATGATGGAGAATTGGAAGGTATTTTACAAGAAACACTTTAAACTACACGATGTAGTACTTATCAAATTTAATTACTTTTTTAAAATAACTAATTATGAAAATGCAATTATTGAACCTTGCGATGGTGATAATGATAGCGACCGGAATCTATGGACAGAAGCCCGGTAAACGCGAGAAAATTGAGGCAATGAAGGTGGCGTTTATTACCAATGAACTCCAACTGACGCCTGAAGAGTCTCAAAGTTTTTGGCCACTGTACAATAATTTCAAAAAGGAGTTGGAGGCATTGAGACCGATCCCAACCAAACGTCCGGACTTGGACAATATCTCGGACGAGCAGGCACAAGCTATGTTGAATACCATGATGGAACGCGAGGCGAAAATGCTCGATGTCAAACAGCGATATATACAAAAGGCTTCACAAGTGCTACCTCCGTCGAAAGTATTGAAGCTCTTTATTGCGGAGAAAAAGTTTAAGCGGCGATTGATACAGCATTTGGCAAAGACTAAGCGAAATAGAAAGAGAAAATAATTCTTTCTTCATATAATTGACAGAATGAAGCAAGGTTAAGATTATCATTATCGCAACTGGATGAGGAGGTGACCCAAGGGGTTGCCTCTTCATGTTTTATGCCCATTGGTTGTAGAGCATTATACTGACGAATAGTTCGCAGTTGTAATTACAAAATAAAAGCCCTTTTATTGCAAGCAATGAAAGGGCTTTTATTCCAATTATAAAGGAGAAAAATCCTATTTCTTATCTGTTGTTGTTGTCGTCGTTTTTCTCGGTCTACCTCTTTTGGCCGTAGTAGTTGTTTTCGCCGCGGTAGTGGCCGTAGTAGATTTTTTGGGTCTACCCCTTTTGGCCGTAGTAGTTGTTTTTGCAGCAGTAGAGGCGGTAGTAGATTTTTTGGGTCTACCCCTTTTGGCCGTAGTAGTTGTTTTTGTAGCGGTAGTAGCCGCAGTAGATTTTTTGGGTCTACCTCTTTTGGCCGTAGTAGTTGTTTTCGCCGCGGTAGTGGCCGTAGTAGATTTTTTGGGTCTACCCCTTTTGGCCGTAGTAGTTGTTTTTGTAGCGGTAGTAGCCGTAGTAGATTTTTTGGGTCTACCTCTTTTGGCCGTAGTAGTTGTTTTTGTAGCGGTAGTAG
>Ga0256832_1001333_pt1 | contig 16614 bp, 16 predicted proteins | sample 134614metaG_FD_190534 | JGI IMG/M metagenome (GOLD analysis project Ga0256832, IMG submission 190534) | Hydrothermal vent microbial communities from Lau Basin, Pacific Ocean - 134-614 | ecosystem: Environmental > Aquatic > Marine > Hydrothermal vents | place: Pacific Ocean: Lau Basin | collected...
CGCAAAGGGTGGAACTCTCGGCCCTGGAGATCCGCGGCGGCGTATCGGCTGACACGCCCCGCTTCGACATCATCGAACTGAACTTCTGAGCACGGACATCAACACGCGTTGGCGCAGGGAGGCGCCTTTTCATTGTCCGCTGCAGCTCCGAGAGCATCGCCCACCGCCCCAGGCCAACGGGCTGATGGAGCGTTTCAATAACCGCGTTTCGGACATCTTGCACACCCACTTCTTCGAGAGCAAGAAGGGGCAGGCGACCACACTCAGGCGTTATACTTACCTGTACAATCATCACATCCCGCAGCGCCCCCTGGAGCACAAGAGCCCATCAACGCCCTCCAGGAGTGACAGGAGAAGCTGTAACTATTCGTCAATGGCGTTGGAAATCAACCCGGATCCTGACAATTACGCGCAATGCCTGGACCGCACCATACTGCTGACCGCGACGCCGGTGGGTGTGCGTGAACGAATCGGACAGGAGATCATGGCTCGAGATGACGGCAGCATACTGATCCAGCCAGAGGCAGGCCGCGCCCTGCCCTGGGGGGCAGCGCTGGCCATTTCTCTGGCCGTGCACGGCGCAGCCCTGGGCTGGCTGCTGCACGAGCGGCTCCGCCCGGCCACTGCATCGCTGGCGCTGTCGGTACACCTGCAGGCCGCGGTCGTCCCGTCATCTGCCCCCCGGACGGCATCACGCGCCCCCATTGACCCGGCGCCGCCCGCTCGCGAGCCCGTCCGCTCCACACCGGCCTTGCCCGAGCCGGCACCGGCCGTCACCCGCCCGGCCCACCCGCGGCCGAAACCCGTGCACCGCCGACCGGCACCAGGGCGCAGCGCCCCTCAGCACACCGCCCGAGCCGCCTCCGCGCCCCGTCGCCGGCAGCACACCACCCACCCGCCGGCACCCACGGCCCACCCCGTGTCCCAGGCGGCGGCCCACCCCGTGTCCCAGGCGGCGGCACACCCGACCCCCGCACCGGCCAACGCGACTGCCGCAACGCCGGCGCGCCCCGCCGCACGGAGCGATCTGCTGGCCCGCTACCGCGCCCGCATCCGCGCCCTCATCGCTGCCCAGCAGTACTACCCGATCCGCGCCCGGCGCCGGCAACTGGAGGGCACGGTGACCGTCGGCTTTACCCTGACCCGCGCGGGCCGGCTGGAGGATCTGGCCGTGGTGCGGTCCTCAGGTCATCCGAGTCTGGACCGGGCGGCCCTCAACGCGGTGCGCAAGGTGGCCGGTTTCCCGCCCTTTCCCGCCGGTCTGGACCACCCGCGCTGGCGCTTCGAGCTGCCCATGCGCTACGCGCTGCGCTGAGGAGCCGCGCGGGCGACCGGGAAAGGCCCCGCTCAGCCCTTGCGCCGGAAGCGGCGCGCCAGCCAGTAGTCCACGCTCACCCAGCGGCCAGCGCCCTGGAAGAACAGGGCCAGCAGCATGACGAGGTAGGTCACCGCCCATTCGATGCCGTTGTTGCTGATGACGAAGCCGCCCTTTTCGGTGAGCCAGTCGTAGTTGCCGTGGGTCTGCAGGATCTGGCGGGCGCGCTGCAGGCGTTCCATGGCCCCGCTGGCGTCCTCGAAGGCCAGCGGACCGAGCTTGTCGGAGGCGAAGGGGGACATGGGGTCGGCCACGGCCTGCCAGCCGTGGGGCCAGTGCACGGTGACGATGGCCACCGCCATGGTGACCATGAGCGGCACGCTGATCCAGCGCACGGCGAAGCCGAACAGCAGGAACAGCGCGCCCAGCACTTCGGCGCCGGCAGCCAGGCCGGCCATGAGGGCCGGATGGGGCAGGCCCAGGCCCCAGTCGGGGTTGCCGAACCATTCCACGGTGGCGCCGAAGTCGGCCAGCTTGTTGAGCCCGGCCACCCAGAAGACGGGGGCCAGGTACAGGCGCAGGGCCAGCGGCGACAGGAAGTCCACGGCGCGGGTGGCGTCGAGCAGGTCCTGCGCGCGGTTGGCGAGGCGGATGAACAGGGACATGGTGAGCTCCTTTGGTGTGCTGACGGGGCGGACGCCGGCGGGGCGATGGTCGAAGGTCGAGGCCGTCGGCCGAGTGCGGGCGGGCCGCGTGCCATGACGCATGGACCGGCCCCGGAAGGGCGTTTCCGATGCCTTGCTTACGTGGCGCCGCCCCGGCGCGGATGCAGGGGCTCAGCGGTGGGGCGGAAAGTCCGGCGACAGGACGTAATGGCGGCCCTCGTGGGTGAGCAGGCCGTCGCGCTCGAACTCCTTGAGCACGCGCCCCACCATCTCGCGGGAGGCGCCCACCATCTCGGCCAGGTCGCGCTGGGTGAGCGGCACGGACACGCGGCGGCGGCCGTCCGGCAGCGGCTCGGCCAGGCGGTCCAGGGTGAAGGCGATGCGGCCGGTCACGTTGCGACAGGCCAGGTTCTTGACGATGCGGGTCAGGTAACGCACCCGCTCGGTGAGCACGCCCAGAAAGCGCACCGCCAGGTCGGGCCGCTTGCGCAGGGCGTCCTCGAAGGCGCGCCGCGTGACGAACACCAGGGTCACCGGCTCCAGCGCCATGACCGAGGCGGAGCGGGGCGTCTCGTCGATGAGCGCCAGCTCGCCCAGCAGCGAGCCCGGCCCCTGGATGTTGAGCAGCACCTCGCGGCCGGCGTCGTCGCTGGCGAACACCTTCACGCGCCCTTCGCGCACGATGAACATGAAGTCGCCCTCGTCACCCTCGTTGATGACGATGGCCCCCTTGGGAAAGCGCCGCGCCGCGCCGTGGGAGGCGATGAACGCGATCTCCTCGTCGGTGAGCGCGGGAAACAGTGGCGGTTCTGTCGTCACCCCGGTGCCCCTCCTGTCCGCTGCCGTGGCTTGCCCCGGGCGATGGCGCGGTCGACAATCTCCCTGCCGCCGCCCGGCGTGGTTGTCGCCCGGTCCGCAGCGCCGGTCATGCCGGTTTATTGATTTTTCGAGACGGATCTGCATGTTCCCCCGCCCCCTGCGCCATTTTAGCCGCCTTTCCGCGCGCGCCCAAACGGCCCTGCTGGGCCTGCTCACGGGCCTGGCGGGGCTGCTGGCGCTGGCCGTGCCGCCGCTGGCCAACCTGGAGGCCGACGTGGGGCTGGACTGGCTGTTCCGCCTGCGCGGCCCGCGCCCGGCCCCGCCGCAGGCGGTGGTGGTGTCCATCGATCGCGCCTCCTCGCGCCGCTTCGACCTGCCCAACGTGCCGCGCAAGTGGCCGCGCCGCTACCACGCCGACCTGGTGGACCGCCTCACCGCCCTGGGGGCGCGCGCCATCGTCTTCGACATCCGCTTCTCCGACCCGCGCGAGGCGGCCGGCGACGCCGCCTTCGCCGCCGCCATGCGGCGCAGCGGGCGCGTGCTGCTGTTCGAATACCTGGAGACCGACAACGGGCCGGGCCTGCACGTGGAGCGTCGCTTTCCGCCCATCGAGCCGCTGCGCTCGGCGGCGCTGGCCACCGCCCCCTTCGCCCTGCCCAAGGTGCCGGAGCAGATCCGTCAGGCGTGGCTGTACAAGGCCGCCGCCGGCAGCCGCCCCACCCTGCCGGTGGTGGCCCTGTTCACCCACTGCCGGAGCGCCTGGCCGGCCCTGCTGGCGCGGGCCGCCGCGGCCGGCCTCGCCGACCTGCCGCCGGCCGAAGCCCCACCCGACCGGTTCGCCCAGGTCCTGCGCGAGCGCCTGGTCGCCCGGCCCGCCGCCGCCCGTCGCCTGCAGCGGGCGCTGGCGGCGGCCCCCGCCGACGGGCCGGGCGGCCAGTGCCTGCGCCGGCTGGCGGCCACGCTCGCCGCGCCGCCGGCCATCTTCCTGGACTACTACGGTCCGCCGCGCGCCGTGCGCACCCTGCCCTACTACCAGGTGGTGGAAGGCATGACCCGCGCGCGGCTGGACGACGCCACGGTGTTCGTGGGCTTCTCGGAGCAGCTCCAGCCGGAGCAGAAGGACGGTTTCTACACCGCCTTCACGCGCGCCGACGGGCTGGACATCAGCGGCGTGGAGATCATGGCCACCACCTTCGCCAACCTGGTGGAGGGGCGCTGGGTGCGGCCGCTGCCCCCCGCCGGGCGGCTGGCCGCGGTGCTGGCCTTCGGCCTGCTGGCGGCGGCGCTCGCCTGGCACACGCGCGGCTACCGCACCCTGGCGGCGACCGGCGCCCTGGCGGCGGGCTGGCTGGCGCTGGCCTGGGCCGCCTTCGCCCTGCGCGGCCTGTGGCTGCCCCTCACCACCCCCCTGCTGCTGCAACTGCCCCTGGCCCTGACCCTGGCGCTGGTGGGCCACTACCGCCTGTCGCACCGCCAGCAGGAGGTGCTGCGCGAGCGGGTGCGCCCCTTCCTGCCGCCGGAGGTGATCGACCCGACGCCGGACGCCGCGGCGCTCGCCGAGCGCCTGCGCGACCGCGAGCTGGAGGCGGCCTGCCTGGCCAGCGACGTGTACGACTACACGCGCCGCATCGAGCACCTGTCGCCGACCCGGGCCAAGGCGCTCATGGACCGCTACTGGCACGCGCTGTTCCAGGCCGTGCACACCCGGCAGGGCCGGGTGATGGACGTGGCCGGCGACGGCATGCTGGCCCTGTGGCTGGCCGAGCAGGGACCGGCCGCCGCCTGCCACGACGCCGCACAGGGCGCGCGGGCCATTGCCGAATGGCTGGCGGCGGGCGGCCCGGCCGCCCTGCCCACCCGCCTCGGCCTGCACTTCGGGCCGGTGGCGCTGGGCACGGTGGGCGACGGCCACCAGCTGCAGCTGCGCGCTGTGGGCGACACGGTGAACACCGTCAGCCGCATCGAACGGGCCAACCGCCTGCTGGGCACCCGCCTGCTGGCCTCCGCCGCCGTGGTGGCGCACCTGGACGGCATGGCCACGCGCTGGCTGGGCGAGTTCCGCCTGGCCGGCCGCACGCGCCCCGTGTCGCTCTACGAGCTGCCCGTCGCGCCCCTGCCGGAGCGCCTGCTGGCCGGCTTCCAGGCCGCCCTGGCGCGTTACCGCGAGGAGGGCCCGGCCGCCGCCCTGGCCGAGTTCGAGGCCCTGGCGCGCCGCTTCCAGGACGGCCCCAGCCGCTTTTTCGCCGAGCTGTGCCGCCACCAGGCCGCCGGCGGAGGGGACGACGAGTGGCCGGTGGTGCCCCTGGGCGGGAAGTGAGCAGGGCGTGCAACGGCGCCCGATTCGTCACGAATTCGTTACAAACTGTTACCCTAATGTGAACCTTTTCACTTGTCTCCCATGACTTTTTCGGCCATAAAGCGCGGCACACGAGACGTTCGTGCCGCCCCGTCGTGTCCGCCCGTTTCTTGCCATCGGTCATGACAGCGCCGGTGGCCGACGATTCAAAATAGAAAATTCAAAATAGAAAGATGTCGCCCATTCGAGGAGCGCCCCCGTCCATGCCCCCTGCCCGTCACCGCCTGTCTCTCTGGTTCCCCCTGCTGATGCTGCTGCTCACCGGCGCCGTGCGCGCCGAAACCGACTGCCGACCCGTGGCGCGCCTGGTGTCCGCCGAGGGGGAGGTCACCTGGCGGCGCCAGCCCACCGCCCCGTGGCGTCCGGCCCGGCCGGGACAGCAATTCTGCCAGGGCGACAGCCTGGCCACCGGCGCCCACAGCCGTGCCGGCGTGCGCATCGGCGTGAACCAGACCGAGTTCCGCATCGCGCCCGACAGCGTCGTCACCTTCACCGACGTGGCCCCCGGTCGCCCCACCCTGCTCGATCTGCTGCACGGCATCCTGCACTTCATCAGCCGCACGCCGCGCAGCCTGGAGGTGCACACCCCCTTCCTCAACGCCGCCATCGAGGGCACCGAGTTCGTGGTGGCCGCCGACGGCCGGCGCGGCCGGGTGGCGGTGTTCGAGGGCCGCGTGCGGGTAAGCAACGCCGCCGGCTCGGTGGCCGCCGAGCCCGGCGATGTGGTCGCGGCCGCTGCCGGCCAAGCACCGCGCCCGGTGCTGCGCGCACGGCCCGCCGACAGCGTGCAGTGGGCGCTGTACTACCCGCCCATCGTGGACACCGCCCTGCTGGACGTGGCGGCCGCCGCCGCGCCGCAGGCGCTGGAACAGGCCGTGGCCGACTACCGGCGGGGCGACACGCGCGCCGCCCTGGCGGACCTGGACGGGGTGCCCGCCGACCGCCGCGATGGCCCCTGGCACCTGCTGCGCGCCGCCCTGCTGCTGGACGTGGGCGAAGTGCACGCCGCCGCCCCGGAGCTGGCGGCCGCCGCCCCGGCCCCCGCCGCCGACGCCCTGCGTGCCTTGGTGGCCGTGGTGCAGAACGACCTGCCGCGCGCCGGCCGGCACCTCACGGCGGCCCAGGCGGCGGCGCCGGACAACGCCCTGGTGGCCGTGGTGCGCGGCTACCTGCTGCAGGCACGCGGCGACATCGCCGGCGCCATCGCTGCCACCCGGCGCGCCACCACCCTGGCGCCGGACAGCGGCATCGCCCTGGCCCGCCTGGCCGAGCTGCAGCAGATGACCGCCGACCGCCGCGCCGCCCTGCGCAACGCCCGCCGCGCCGTCGCCCTGGCCCCGCACCTGGCCCACGCGCGCAGCGTGCTCGGCTTCGCGGCGCTGGACGCCATGGCCCTGGACGACGCCCTGGCCGCCTTCGAGCAGGCCATGCGCCTCGACCCCGCCGCGCCGCTGCCCCGCCTGGGCCGCGGCCTGGTGCGCATTCGCCGCGGCCGGCTGGCGGCGGGGCGCGAGGACATCGAGATCGCCGTGCTGCTCGACCCCGGCCGCGCCATGCTGCGCAGCTACCTGGGCAAGGCCTATTTCGACGAGCTGCGCGAGGCGCTGGCCGCCGACCAGTTCCTGCTCGCCCACCAGCTCGACCCCAACGACCCCACGCCGCTGTTCTACGACGCCCTGCGCCTGCAGGCCGAGAACCACCCGGTGGCCGCCCTGCGCCAGCTGGACGCCTCGCTGGCGCGCAACGGCCGCCGCGCCGTGTACCGCTCGGAGCGCCTGCTGAGCCGTGACAGCGCGGCGCGGCTGGCGGCCCAGGGGCGCATCTTCGCCGACCTCGGCTTCCAGCCCCTGGCCGAGCGGCAGGCCGAGCAGGCCCTGGCGCGCGACCCGGCCAACGCCGCCGCCCACCGCCAGCTGGCCGACGCCTACCTGGCGCGCCCGGACCGCGACTTCGCGCGCAAGAGCGAGCTGCTGCAGGCCCAGCTGCTGCAACCGCTCAACCGCCAGCCCCTACAGCCGCAGGTGAGCGGCGGCCGCCTGGGCCTGCTGAGCGGCGCCGGCCCCGCCGACCTGGGCTATGGCGAGTACAACCCCCTGTTCACGCGCAGCGGCGTGAGCGGCCAGCTGGAGGCCAGCGTGGCCGAGCGCGGCATCTGGGCCGACGACCTCATCGTCAACGCCCTGGGCGAGCGCGCCGCCCTGGGGCTGGGCCAGTACCACCAGAGCTACGGCGGCTTCCGCCCCGGCGACGACTTCGGCCGCGAGCTGGGCCGCCTGCTGGGGCAGTGGGCCATCACGGCCGACACCCACCTGCAGCTGGCCTACAGCGACGACCGCGGCCAGAAGGGCAACCTGGTGGAGCGGCTGCTGCCCGAGCTGGAGGAAAACGCCGACCTGGACTTCCACACCCACGTGCGCACCACGCGCCTGGGCGGCCGCCACCAGTTCGCGAGCGGCGACCTGCTGCTGGCCAACCTCATCTACCAGGACGTGGACACGGACTTCACGCAGCGCTTCGCCCCGCCCGCCAGCCGCAGCATGGACACCGAGTCCGGCAGCGTGGCCCGCCAGGGCGAGCTGCAGTACCTGGGGCGGCTGGGCGGCAGCCGGCTGGTGGCCGGCGGCGGCGCCGTGCAGCTGGACGCCCACGACCGCCTGCACCTGGACTTCTCGCCCATGCCCTGCCCCTTCCCCGTGGGCTGCGACATCGACAACCAGATCCGCATCACGCAGCGCGACCTGTACGCCTACCTCTACAACAGCCCCCGGCCGGACCTGGACCTCACCCTGGGGCTGGCCTGGCACCGCCACGCCGACGAGAAGTTCGACCAGACCAGCCACAAGCTGGACCCCAAGCTGGGCCTGATCTGGCACGCCAGCGACCGGCTCGACCTGCGCGCCGCCGCCTTCGCCCAGTTCACGCGCCTGCTGCCCTCCAGCCAGACCGTGGAGCCCACCCAGATCGCCGGCTTCAGCCAGCTGTTCGACGACCCGGTGGCGGCGCGCACCGAGAACACCGCCCTGGGGCTGGACTTCACCCTGTCCGAGCGCCTCACCGGCGGCATCGAGGGCCTGCACCACGCGGTGGAGATGCCCTACGTCCATGCCCGCACCAACTCCCTGGAGCGCACCGACTTCCGCATCAACCGCGCCAGCGCCTGGCTCAACTGGACGCCGCGTGACGACCTGGCGGTCAATCCGCGCCTGTCCTGGTTCTCCTTCAAGGCCGGCACCCCCGCCGACCGCCTGTTCCAGATCGACGACCTGCACACCTGGCAGCTGGGGCTGGACCTGCGCTGGTTCCGCGGCCGGCGCTGGATCCTGGCCATGGAGAACCACTACATCGCCCAGTCCGGCCACTTCTTCCTGTTCCCGACCGACAACGCCCCCCGCCTGCGCGGCGACGACCACTTCTTCCTCACCGACGTGAGCGCCACCTACCGGCTGGCGCACCGGCGCGGCCACCTGTCGCTGGGCATCAAGAACCTGTGGGACACCCACTTCGACTTCGAGGACACGGACGCCTTCGACCTGGCCGACAATCCACTCCTCACGGCCGCGCCGGGCCGCTTCAGCCCGGACCGGCTGCTGTTCGTGAAGCTGTCGCTGAACCTCGGGGAGTAACCGGCGACCGGGACGACCGCCGCGGGGAGAGAAACCGCTTGCGGGTCAAGCGGTTGGCTCGATGACTTCGAGCCCGTTCATGTAGTTTCTCAACACCTCCGGCACCACCACGCTGCCGTCGGCGCGCTGGTAGTTCTCCAGCACCGCCACCAGCGTGCGCCCCACCGCCAGGCCGGAGCCGTTCAGGGTGTGCAGCAACTCCGGCTTGCCCGTGTCCGGGTTGCGCCAGCGGGCCTGCATGCGGCGCGCCTGGAAGTCGCGGAAGTTGGAGCAGGAGGAGATCTCGCGGTACCTGCCCTGCCCCGGCAGCCACACCTCCAGGTCGTAGGTCTTGGCGGCCGAGAAGCCGGTGTCGCCGGCGCACAGCACCACCACCCGGTACGGCAGCCCCAGCCGTTGCAGCACGGCCTCGGCATGGCCGGTGAGCGCCTCGTGGGCGGCGGCCGAGTCCTCCGGCCGCACCAGCTGCACCAGCTCCACCTTCTCGAACTGGTGCTGGCGGATCAGGCCGCGCACGTCGCGCCCGTAGGAGCCGGCCTCGGAGCGGAAGCAGGGGGTGTGGGCCACCAGCCGCAGCGGCAGCGCCTCGGCGGGCAGGATCTCGTCGCGCGCCAGGTTGGTGACCGGCACCTCGGCGGTGGGGATGAGGTAGAAGCCGTGTTCGGATTCGACCTTGAACAGGTCCGCCTCGAACTTGGGCAGCTGGCCCGTGCCGTACAGGCTGTCGGCATTGACCAGGTAGGGCACGTACACCTCGCGGTAGCCGTGCTCGCCGGTGTGCAGGTCCAGCATGAACTGGATGAGGGCGCGGTGCAGGCGCGCCACGGCGCCGCGCATGACGGCAAAACGGCTGCCGGCGATCCTGGCGGCGGCCTCGAAGTCCAGCCCGTCCAGGGCCTCGCCCAGGTCCACGTGGTCGCGGGGGGTGAAGTCGAAGGCGGGCGGCTCGCCCCAGCGGCGCAGCTCCACGTTGTCCGACTCGTCGGCGCCGTCCGGCACGCTGTCGTCCAGCAGGTTGGGGATGCCCAGCTGGATCTCGCGCAGCTCGGCCTGCACCGCCGCCAGCTCCGCCTCCGCCTGCTTCAGCTCGTCGCCCAGCCGGCCCACCTCGGCCAGCAGGGGCTGGATGTCCTCGCCCTGCGCCTTGGCCTGGCCGATGCGCCGCGAGCGGGCGTTGCGTTCCTTCTGCAGTTCCTGGGTGCGCACCTGCAGGGCCTTGCGGCGCGCCTCCAGCTCGCGCAGGCGCTCGGTGTCCAGGCGAAAGCCGCGCCGCGCCAGGTTGGCCGCCACGGCCTCCAAATCCGTACGCAGGAGCTTGGGGTCGAGCATGGGGAAATTCCTTGCGGTTACAGGGGTGGGGCCGCGCCGTCCGGGGCGCGGCTCAGCGGATTTCGGCGGCGTAGGTTAGCACATGGTCCGGCTCCACCAGGTCGCGCAGCCGTTCGATCACCGCCAGCACCGTCTCCGGCTCGTCGAAGAACTCGATCACCAGCGGCAGGTCCAGAGCCAGGTCCACCAGGTGGGCGGCATGGATGACGCCCGACTGGCCATAGCCGGCGATGGCGCGGAACATGGTGACCCCCTTGACCCGCTCCTCGTCGTGCAGGCGCTTGAGGATCTTCTTGTGCACGTGCTCGCCTTCGGTGAGATAGATGCGTGCCACCAGCACCTTGTTCATAGCTGCCTCCCCAGATACAGGCCCAGCCAGGCGGCCACCACGCAGAAGGCGGCGCTGCCCGCCACGTTGAGCAGGGCGCGCAGGTTCTCGCCCTGCTCGACCAGATTGACCGTCTCGATGGAAAACGTGGAAAAGGTGGTGAAGGCCCCCAGAAAGCCCACCAGCACCGCCGCACGCCACTCCGGCCCCACCGCCAGGCGCTCGATGAACAGCACGTACAGCAGGCCCATGACGAAGGAGCCGAGCAGGTTCACGCTCAGCGTCCCCCAGGGGAACTCGCGCCCCAGCCAGGCGTACACCGCCGTGGACACCCAGAACCGCCCCAGCGCGCCCACCGCGCCGCCCGCCGCGATCGCCACCAGCTGCATCACCCGTCGCGCCTCCTCTGCCGAGCGTTTCACACGATGGGGCGCATCTTACCACCGGCGTGACCGGGCCGATTGCCAGCACCTGGCGCTTTGCGCAGAATGCGCCCACCCTGGTCACCGGCCCGCGCCATGCTCCGCAAGCTGCTCTACCGCTACAGCGCCCGCCTGCCCTGCCGCCTCATCTATCCCGACGGCCGCCCCTACCTGGAACGCTACTACCTGGGCCGCCTGTTCGGCCTCACCTTCTACCTGCACCGCTTCGTCAACGGCGACGGCGACCGCGCCCTGCACGACCACCCCTGGCGCTGGTGCGGCGCCCTGGTGCTGGCCGGCGGCTACCGCGAGCGGCGCCTGCGCTGGTTCGACCCGCGGCACGGTTTCCACGCCGTGGAGCGGGCGGTGGGGGCCGGCCGCCTGAACCTGATGAACGCCCGTTCCTTCCACCAGATCCTGGCCGCCCGGCCGGACACCTGGACCCTGTTCGCCCACAGCGGCAAGATCAAGGAATGGGGCTTCCTGGAGGCCCGCCCGGCCGCCAGCACCGAGGACGACCCGGCCCTGCACTACCACCGCGACCGCGACCCCACCAGCCACCACCAGTGGTGGCGCAGCGCCCCGCGCGGGGCCGACGCCGGCCGCGCCCCGCCCCACCCGGGCGGCGCCTGATGCGATTGCGTATAATCCCCACTTCCGGTCGCGCCCCGATAGCTCAGTCGGATAGAGCGGCCCCCTCCTAAGGGGCAGGTCGGGGGTTCGAATCCTCCTCGGGGCGCCATATTTTTATTTTTGCCCGCGTTCAGCCGTTTATTTTCAGTCAGTTAGGAACGCAGCGCGAGCAAATAAACTTTCCCGAACAAGCGAAAGGGGGTATTCTGAAGCCACGTTTTAGGCGGGAATACCCCCAATGCTGACCCTCGCGAAGATCAAGAAGGCCAACCCCAAGGATCGACCTTACAAGGTGTTCGATCAGCGCGGGCTGTACCTGTTGGTCAACCCGACCGGCAGCAAGCTGTGGCGGTTCAAGTACCGCTATCAGGGCAAGGAGAAGCTGCTGGCCCTGGGCATGTGGCCCGAGGTGGGGCTGGAAGACGCGCGGCGAATGCACCAGCGCGCCCGCGATCAGCTGCGGGCCGGGATCGATCCGATGACGCAGCGCGCCGCGCTCCGCCATCCAAAGCCGGACCATTTCAGCACCGTCGCCGAGGAGTGGCGCAACACGCACCGCGACCGGTGGAGCCCGTCCCACGCCGCACGGACCGAGCGCATCCTGGACAAAGACCTGCTGCCCTGGCTGAAAGATCGCCCGATCGGCGCCATCACGGCCCCGGAGCTGCTGCAAGTGCTGCGCCGTATCGAGGCGCGGGGCGCCATCGAAACCGCTCACCGGGCGCGCCGCATTGCGGCGCAGATCTTCAAGCACGCCATTGCGACCGGCCGCGCCAGCTGGAACCCCGCCAACGACCTCCAGGGCATCCTCAAGCCCAAGCCTCGCACCCGGCACCATCCGGCCATCACCGACCCCCGGGAGCTCGGGGGCCTGCTGCGCGCCATCGATGGCTATCGGGGCGACCCGATCACCCGCCTGGCACTGCAGCTGCTCCCCCATACCCTGGTGCGCCCGGGGGAGCTGCGGCGGGCCAACTGGGACGAGTTCAACCTGGAGGCGGCCGAGTGGCGCATCCCGGCTCACCGCATGAAACAGCGCCGGCCCCACATCGTGCCCCTGTCGCGCCAGGCGGTCGCCATCCTGAAAGAGCTGAGGCCGCTCACCGAGGGACACCCCTTCGCCTTCCCCGGAATGCGCAGCCCCAGCCGGCCGATCAGCGAGAACACGTTGACGGGCGCCTTGCGCCGGCTGGGCTACTCCGCGGACCGGGCCACCGCGCACGGGTTTCGCAGCACGGGCTCCACCCTGCTGCACGAACAGGGGTGGCCCCATACCTGGATCGAGCGCCAGCTGGCCCACATGGAGCGCTCCACGGTGGCCGCGGCCTACAACCATTCGGAATACCTGGCCCAGCGCCGCATCATGCTGCAGTGGTGGTCGGACTATCTGGACGCACTGCGCGCGGGTGAACCGCCCCCGCCCAAACCGGGGACGGAGATCGGGCCAGGCTAGAGAAATCAAGCGCCCCGCCGGCGTGTGGCAGCACACCGACGGGACTTCCCACAACCCACCTGACGAGGAGGTGAGTCATGAGCAGCGGCGATTCTACCGCACCCCGCGCCGTCATCGGCGGCAAACTCTACGACGTCAACACCGCCACCCTGGTCCACGACTGGGACAACGGCTATCCCCTGTCCGACTTCCAGCACTGCCATGAGGCGCTGTATCGCACGCCCCATGGCCGCTTCTTCCTGGTCGGCAGCGGCGGCCCCATGACCCGTTACGCCCGCACCGTCGCCGGCGGTGTCACGGGTAGCAAGGACATCATCACCCCCCTCACAGCGGCCGAGGCGTTGACCTGGTGCGAGCGCCACGGCGCCGGCGTGGACGACATCCTGCACCACTTCGACGGGGTGGAGGATGCCTAGCATGTACTACAAGGTCTGGTTCGACGGGCGGCCCGAAGCGGTCGCCCTGATCGCCGCGGACAGCATGTCCGCTGCGCTGGACGCGGCCGCCCGACTGCAGGGCTTTGCCGATTACGCCGCCCTCACCCGCGCCACCGACGGCGCCACCGGGCTCAATGTGGCCTTCGATGTCGAGATCAGCGCATCCGAGATGGCCCGCGACCTCGTGGCCCGGATGCCCGAGGCCGAGCGTCGCCAGGTCCGTCTCGACGGGCCCGCCAGCTGGCAAAGACGCCCCAACGACATGGCGCTGCTTCGCGCCGGGGTGCCGCTGGGCAGCCTGGAATATTTCGAGTCCTGCCTGCGCCACGCCATCGCCCAGCAATTGGAGCGCCGTCCCGGAGGTGCATCATGACTCGTTCACTCCACGACAAGATCGGCTTCCTGCAGCTCGGCTGCCGCCGCTATGGCTACACCCGAGACGACGTGCCCGCCCTCATCGATGCCGCCCTGCGGGCAATGGAGGCCTGCGCGGTGCGCGAATCCGGCCCCTTCACCTCTCCTGAGGAGGCGCGGACCTATGCCCGCCTTCGGCTAGCCGATCAGCCGAGCGAGGTCTTTGCCTGCTTCTTCCTGGACAGCAAGCACCGCCTGATCGAGTTCCGCGAGCTCTTCCGCGGCACCATCGATGGCGCGAGCGTGCACCCCCGCGAGGTCGCCCGGGTGGCCCTGGAGCTCAACGCCGGCGCCGTCATCCTGTGCCACAACCACCCCAGCGGCGACCCGGAGCCAAGCGCCGCCGACGTGGCCATAACCCATCGTCTCCGCAGGGCCCTGGAGCTGATCGATGTGCGCGTGCTCGATCACGTGGTGGTGGGCGCCGAGGGGGCTGTTTCGTTAGCGGAACGGGGCGTGATTTGAATTGCAGTTCTCCCACCAAATGCCAAGGCTGAGGCGCGTTATATCACGAGGTGATTTATGGCTCTTGTAATTACAGAAGGCAGAGAAAAAAGAAGGCTTCGTCCACTGATCGATATCATTAAAGAGCTTCTCCCATCCGGGACGGAAATCTCGGAAGATAAGTTATTGCCTATTGCCAAGAGATGTGACGCCGCCATTAGCGCTTATATTAACAAATGCACCCCCCAAGATAAGATGCATGTAATCAGAGAATATGAATCTACGGAAAAACAGTTTTTCAATAAAATCTACCAGCCAAGATGCGATAAGTTCAAGAAAATAATAACCCAGCTTCAACTATTACTTGACATGGATCCCCAATCTGCCGTGGATCTTGGTGGGGCACTGGAAAGGCGCGGCATGACATTTGAAAACCTGAATGACGTGATTGATGCAATAGAAGAGTGGCTGTGCGATCCGCCCAAGACCCTGGCAAGGCAAGATCGGGGAAGAGGTAAGCGAGGCCGAACACGGGAGGGCTGGTTATATTTAACACTTTGCAATAATCTCCCCGCGGAGTTGAGCGAAAAACGCCGCGCCCGCATCGCTGCACGCCTGCTAATCAGAACAGGGGTAATGCCCGGCAAACAGGAGGACGCCCTAACCAATACCATAAGGCAGACATGCCGTAACGCTCGAGTCTCGAACAGGGGGTGAAAAGAAAATCATGGGGGCGCGTCATGTTATAGGATTTTTGTTACACCAACTAACACACATATAAGCTCATATCGTCAAACACGAGAGGGCAGCAACATGAACCAACAGAACCACTCAATAGACGACAGCATCAGCCCCAGAGTCTCCGACATGGACAGGTTGCTGAACACGCGGGAAACCATGGCGGTGATTGGCGTGTGTCGTACCAAGCTCTATCACATGGTCAAGGCCGGCGAGTTCCCGGCGCCCCACAAGATTGGCCGGCGGAACTACTGGCGCCGGTCCGACCTGGAGCGCTACCTGGCGGGCCTGTGACATGCAGCCCGAACGAAAGCGCCGGCCTAGAAGGGAGGACTACCTGATCAAGTTAAACGGGGGGCGGCTACCCCGCAATGTGGAGATTGCCGCGCAGGCTGTGGCATCAGCAGGCCTCAATGTATTCACACGTGACGACGAGCTGGTTCAGGTGATCACCAGAGGGAGAAGGGTAAAGGTCCATAAGGTGACCGCCCACCACCTCCAGAAACTGATCACGCAAAGCGCGCGCCTCGTGAAGGTGAACAAGGCCGGCGACTACGTTGACTGCAATTGTCCGTTCGAGCTGGCCAAGGTCGTGCGCGATTGCCTAGAAGAGCTGGCGTTCCCTGAACTGAAGCGGATAACTGCCGCCCCCATCGTTACGCTTGATGGCGACATCCTTTCAAGCCATGGGTTTTACCCCGAGTTCGGCCTATTCGTCGGTTACACGGATGCTCCCCTGCCAGAGTATAAAGGGGTTCTTGGAAGGGCCCGGCCAATCAAGGCTCTCGAAGATCTCCGTTCACTGTTATCCGGATTCCCTTTCCTTGAGGAAGCCGATGAGTCGGCGGCCATAGCGGCAGTGATGAGCGCCATTCAGTGCCCAATTTTTCGGGCAACACCGGCCTTTGGTATCACGAGTGCGGCACCCGGGACAGGAAAGACGACACTGGCCGAGATCATTGGTGCCATTGCCATGGGGCGCCGCGCTAGCGCCCTCTCGCTCCCCAGGGACGAAGCAGAGCTAGAAAAACGGCTGACCGGGGCACTAAGCAAGGGAGGGCAGGTTGTGGTCTTCGACAACATTTCACGCCCGCTTGGACGGGAAGATATGTTGAATTCGGCCGTAACCAGCGAGTCAGTTGAGCCACGCCTACTTGGTTCTCATTCAATGCCCGAGCTCACGGCATCTGCGATGTTGATCTTTACTGCGAACAGCTTGGTGGTCGTGGGCGACTTTCGGCGCCGCCTGCAGCCCATCCGCCTCGATGCGAAGATGGAAAGGCCGGAGGCCCGGCGATTCGATTTCGATCCGGTCGAAAAGGCACTGCAGGAGCGCCCGAAATATCTGGCAGCAGCATGCGAACTGCTTGTATGGGGCGCCAAGCTAGGCAATGACCAGCTCCCCGACCTGAAACCCAGCGGCTTCCCCAAGTGGGACCGGTATGTACGCGGGCCGCTGGTCTCGCTCGGCCTCCCTGACCCGTGGGCCACGAATGCCACACTGTGGTCCCTAGCAGGCCGTTGAAAATTGCCCGCCCGATGCGATTTTTCTGGCGCTGAGCGGCGGATGGAGCAGGGCAACACCTGCCCTCTGACCAAAAACTGACCAATTTGGCCCGATTTCCCTGTTTTCGGGCA
>Ga0256832_1001334_pt1 | contig 16608 bp, 11 predicted proteins | sample 134614metaG_FD_190534 | JGI IMG/M metagenome (GOLD analysis project Ga0256832, IMG submission 190534) | Hydrothermal vent microbial communities from Lau Basin, Pacific Ocean - 134-614 | ecosystem: Environmental > Aquatic > Marine > Hydrothermal vents | place: Pacific Ocean: Lau Basin | collected...
TTGAAACTGTTGCCAGATAGTATTAACAACGGCTTCAAAATCACCGTTGGTTTGTTGGTGTATCCAGTTGGCAAAGTCGGCTGTATCTATGTTTTGCTGGTCTAGCTGCAAATTATTACGCCACAGGGGGGTGTTATTAAAAAAGTCTTTGATTTCGTTGCTTTCCAATGCACCAAGTGGGCGTGATAAACGCAGGTATTCTTTGTCGCAATGCTGGTTGTTTTTTTGTGTTTCGCCGAGTATTTTATTGGCTTGCTTTTGGGCGTTATGCACTTGCTCCTGTGTTTCAAGTTGCAAACAAAGTGAATGCAATAACAGTGCCTTTTCAGGCACTTGCCCATCAAATTCTGCACACAATACCTGATTCCAGAGTTCAATCCATTCAGAGAGCTTTTCTTGCCTGTTTCCTTGCATATCTTTGGGAACACGAAAATACCAGTTTAGGGCAATACAACAGTCTTGTTGCAATCCACGTCGTTCCATTTCTTTGTGGAAGATGTCTTTTATGGTCTTTATTCCTGACGGCAAACTCTGACTCATGGTATTGTCGATACTGTCTTCCATGTCATTAAGCGCAGGATTGGGGGCAATTTGAATATTAAAATAATGCGAGATAAAAGGCAGCGGTTGGCGGCTAGAAAACTGCATGTGATGCCTTATTTGAGCAGGTACATCAAAGGGGCAAGCGGCGGCTGTACCACTGATGGCATAAACCAGCATATCTACGTTATCTAGTGAACGATTTATACCGCCTGATATTCTGTCTTTTAATTCTTCCCGCCCAAGTACGACTTTTAGTATGGCGACTCGAAATTGACGTTTCAGCTTTTGTTCGCCTTGTGCTATTTCCAGCTTTGGGGTTTGCTGGTTATTCCAGACAATGCTTTGCAAGCGGCGTTGTTGCGGGCTTTGCTGTTTTATCGTAGCGGTAATATCGGTGTTTGTTGCGAATTTTTCCAGCGTATTGAAGAGTTGATCTTCAAGGGCATGAATTTTGTTGTCGTGAGTGGCGTTTAACATCCACAGCAGACTGGTATTTTTGATAAGCTTGATGGGGTAATCAGTGACAGCATCATCAGACAAGAGGCTAATAATAACAAGGGGGTGGATACTGTTTTGCTCTAAACATTGTGCTAATTCATCAAGTGTAATGATATTGTTACCTGTGTTGTCGGCATCCAGTATGATCTGCCCCTGTTTATAACGGGCATAGAGGTAGATAAAATCAGGTTTTATCACTTTTATTTCATTAAATAGCAGTTTAGGCGTATTTACGCGAGGGATAAAACCTTGTACGTTCAGCTCACTTTCTAAATGACTTTGTACCAGAGAGTAGTGTTTGTCGGCGGTTAGCTCGTGTTGATGTCCGGTTGGTATCACGATCAATGGGTTATCAATATTTTTATGGCTGTAACCTGCGTAGCTTTCTGGTGAACAGGGGCTGACTTCGATCATCCACTTGTTATCAATCAGTTTTTCATCTGGTTTGTTAAAGTCAGGCAAGCAATGCCACGGTAATCGCCCCAGTGCTTTATCATCGGTCATTATGCGCAGGTGGACTGTCTCACCGCTGGCAGAGGCTTGTTTAATATCGTCAAATTCAAACAGTGTTTCTGCAATAGCTTGCCAGATTGACGGCGCATCTGGATGACTGTCTTCAGGAAGCTGTTTAACAAGAAGAGTTTGCCGCCTGTTTTCACTTTGGGAGAAAGTAATGCTTTCTCCTTCTTGATAACTTGCGGTGATATTTAACCAGTTTTTTTGTTTAATGGGTGAGGGATGGGACGGGCGCGGCTTGTCGATTGGCTTGCTGTTATTGTTTTTTTCTTTATTTTTTTTGTGACGTTCGATTATTGATCCCAATGCATCAATGCCCTGAATAATGCCTGCGAATGTTGCTATGCCTAATATCACTTTCCATACAAACTCTAAAGAATCTAAAGAATTAATAAGCTCTGTAAAAAACTCAACCATATTGTAACTACCCCCGCTGATATATGGTTCTGCATGGTAGCTTATATCAATGGCTTCAACAATTAGGGAGAACTGTTTTTAACAAAATTATCCTTTGGACACAGGATTAACAAGAAGTGGAGCAAAATGAAGCTGATAGTGCAGCAGCAAGAGCTGCAACAGCCTTTCATCAAAGGGCTATTGATGAAGCGGAAGCATTGATGAAATCATAATACATGATTGTATGCCGACTCTTGAGAGTTTGCTTTTAGGTAAGCACGGGAACGGTTTTAATCTGCTCTTTTTAAAGTTCCCTCAGCGTAACGATGAACAATAGAGGAAATCAATGTTTGATAGCCTATACCGTCTCGATTAGCTAAACGCTTTATTTTTTGAATATCTCGCTCATATAGTCGTATATTTAGAGCCTTCTTTTTTAATGAATTTTTAGCGGCTTGTTCAAGTTCTAGCTTCCGTTCTTCAAAATCGGGACTTCTTTTAAGTTCGCCACGCTCTACCGCTTCGGCTAACTCTCTTTCTTCGTCGTTAAGATAAGAAAGATCAATGTTTTGTTCTGATTTTTTCATAGTCATAGTCTATTTAGATAAGTACATTTTTTGATATTTTCTGCTAGGGTAAAGTGTTTTTAAGAAAAAACCTCCCTTTTTTTGTTTCACATACGGCACACAATAAGCATAACCATCAACTTCAACAACCATAATTCTTTGGTGTCCGTATTTTTCAATATTTGGATGTTGAATATCATCAAGTAAACAACCAGAAGCAATAGAAAATTCTATATCTTCAAAAGATACCCCCGTTTTTTCTGTAACAAGTTCGTTTTTTTTGTTACTCCAATTTAAAGTTATCATATCATGTCAAATGTATTGTATACCTAAATGATACCGATTAAGGTATCTCTGTCAAATAAAAAAGTACCTTAATGTAAGCGTTCGCCGTAAAGATCGAGGGCGTTCTCAATAGTTTCCGCACAAAACTTCTGAAAGTATTTAACCGTCTGCTTTATGACAGCCCGTATGAAGCCTTGCTTTTAATAAATTATCCTTTCGATACAGAATTAACAAAGTGAGCTTGCACAGAAGTTTTTATATTCCTATTGGTTATCAAAAACATGAAAATAAACGATTATAGTTATATGCAATAAGCGTGTAAACTGTTTGAAAAACAGTCAATGGCTGTTTTCGCAAATGCAGTAGGGCTTCATATAGGGCTTATAGAGGAAAATAATATGGCAGAAAAAATGGCAGGAAAAACACTTTACGATAAATTATGGGATGCACATGTGGTGCGTGAAGAGGATGATGGCACGGCATTGTTGTATATCGACCGTCATCTGGTGCATGAGGTGACATCACCGCAGGCGTTTGAAGGGCTGCGCATGGCGAATCGCAGTTTGTGGCGGGTGGAGTCGATTGTGGCTGTTCCTGATCATAATGTGCCAACCACGACGGCTGATCGCGGCAATGGCACGGCGGGTATTTCTGATCCGGTGGCTAAAATTCAGGTTGAGACTTTGGATAAAAATTGTCAGGAATTTAAAATCAATGAATTTCACATGGATGATATTCGCCAGGGCATTGTGCATGTGATTGGACCAGAGCAGGGCGCGACTTTGCCGGGCATGACGGTGGTTTGTGGTGATTCGCATACGTCTACGCATGGTGCTTTTGGTGCGCTGGCGCATGGTATCGGCACGTCAGAAGTTGAGCATGTGATGGCGACGGGTTGTTTGATTCAGAAGAAAATGAAAAACATGCTGATTAGTGTCGATGGCAAAGTTGGCGAAGGTGTCACCGCCAAAGATATTGTGCTTGCGATTATTGGCGAGATTGGTACGGCAGGCGGCACGGGCTATGCGATTGAATTTGCGGGTGAAGCAATTCAGGATTTGTCGATGGAAGGGCGCATGACGGTGTGCAATATGGCAATCGAAGCGGGCGCGCGCGCTGGCATGATTGCGGTGGATGATACAACCATTGAGTATGTGAAAGGTCGTCCTTACTCGCCCTCGGGTGAGGTTTGGGAGAAAGCGGTTGCAGCATGGCAAGATTTAAAGTCAGATGATGATGCCGAGTTTGATGAAATTGTGCGAATCCATGCGGGCAGCATTGAGCCTCAAGTGACCTGGGGGACATCGCCAGAAATGGTATTGCCAATTAATGCCAATGTGCCTGACCCTGCGGATGAAGCTGATCCTGTTAAAAGCAAGGCTATTGCGGATGCGCTGGCTTATATGGGGCTGGAAGCTGGGCAAGCGATTAATGAAATCAAAATAGACAAGGCTTTTATCGGCTCTTGTACCAATTCCCGAATTGAAGACATGCGCGAGGCTGCGGCTGTGGTCAAGGGAAAAAAAGTGGCTGATAATGTCAAACTGGCGATGGTCGTGCCTGGCTCTGGTCTGGTGAAGAAACAGGCGGAAGAAGAAGGTCTGCACAAGATTTTTATTGAGGCAGGTTTTGAGTGGCGTGAACCCGGTTGTTCGATGTGTTTGGCGATGAATGCTGACAGACTGGAGCCTCAAGAGCGTTGTGCTTCAACATCAAACCGCAACTTTGAAGGTCGTCAGGGGCAGGGTGGTCGTACTCATCTGGTTAGCCCGGCGATGGCGGCAGCGGCTGCGATTTATGGTCATTTTGTTGATGTAAGAAATGTGGATGCTGGTGTAAATGCAAAAAGCGGAGGAGAAGCATAATGGAAAAGTTTACAGTACATAAAGGTATCGTTGCGCCACTGGATCGCTCCAATGTGGATACTGATGCGATTATTCCCAAGCAATATTTAAAGTCGATTAGCCGTACAGGGTTTGGTCCGACTCTGTTTGACGACTGGCGCTATGTGAAAGCGGGTGAGCCGGGCATGGATCATTCCAAACGTGAAAAAAACGCGGATTTTGTCTTGAACCAGCCACGTTATGAAAATAGCTCAATCTTGCTGGCGCGTGAAAATTTTGGCTGTGGGTCATCGCGTGAACACGCGGTCTGGGCACTGGAAGACTTTGGTTTTCGGGCTGTAATCGCGCCAAGTTTTGCCGATATTTTCTTTAATAATAGTTTTAAAAACGGTCTCCTGCCGATTGTTTTAAAAGATCAGGAAGTGGATGAGTTGTTCAAGTTGGTTGAAGCGAATGAAGGCTATGAGTTAACAATTGATCTTGAAAAACAGAAAGTAGTAACGCCGGATGGCAAGGAATATTCTTTTGAGGTAGATGAATTTAGAAAATATTGTTTGCTAAATGGACTTGACGATATTGGTCTGACACTGCAACATGCGGACGATATTCGGGCGTATGAAAAGCGCAGGAAAGAAGAAGCGCCCTGGTTATTTGCATAGGAGCCTGTCCGAAAATAGTGAGCCTACTGCGATAAAGCTGAATTTGGCTAGATTTTCCCTCGCTACGACTCATATTCTCGGACAGGCTCCCAGGAGTCTGTCCGATAACGCTAATATTAATTAATACCCATCCCCCCCTGTTTTTACACTTTTTTATTTGTTGGAAATGTCGGGTTACGCTATCGCTAACCTGACCTACAATATTCTTATAAGCATTCGTAGCTTGGATTAGCGATAGCGTAATCCAACACAAATGTTAGAAATATATAAAAAACAGGGGGGATGGGTATAACAAAAAAGGTCATTAAAAATGAAACAAAAAATTCTGATTCTCCCCGGTGATGGCATCGGCAAGGAAATTGTCGCTGAAGCGGTCAAGGTGATTAATGTACTCAAGACTGATTTCGGTCTGGATGTTGAGTTGCTGTATGGTGATATTGGTGGTGCTGCCTATGATGCAGACGGACACCCTTATCCACCAGCAACGCAGGCATTAGCCAAAGAAGCCGATGCAATTTTACTTGGTGCAGTGGGTGGTTATGAATACGATGATTTGCCACGGGATGTACGCCCTGAGCGTGGTTTATTAGGGATTCGTGCGGATCTCGAACTGTTTTCAAATCTGCGTCCTGCGATATTAAATGAAGTCTTGGCTGATGCCTCATCCTTAAAGGCAGAGGTGGTCGCGGGTCTGGATATTATGATTGTGCGCGAACTCACCGGCGGTATTTATTTTGGTGAGCCTCGCGGTATTCGTGAGCTGGAAAACGGTGAAAAGCAAGGCTATAACACCCTGATTTATAAAGAATCAGAGATTGAACGCATTGCGCATTCAGCTTTCCAGATTGCGATGAAGCGTGACAAGCGTTTGTGCTCGGTGGACAAGTCAAATGTGCTGGAAGTGATGGAGCTTTGGCACGATGTGGTTGAGCGCGTCGGCAAGGAGTACCCCGAGGTCGAGCTGAGTCACATGTATGTCGATAATGCCGCGATGCAACTGGTAAAAGCACCCAAGCAGTTTGATGTGATGGTTACCGGCAATATGTTTGGTGATATTTTATCCGATGCGGCTGCCATGCTCACGGGTTCAATCGGCATGTTGCCATCGGCTTCTTTAGATAAAAACGGCAAGGGCATGTATGAGCCAATCCATGGGTCAGCGCCGGATATTGCAGGTCAAAATATTGCCAATCCGCTGGCGACGATTATGTCGGTTAGCATGATGCTGCTGTACTCTTTATATCGTGAAGATATGGCAGAGCGCATTGATGCGGCGGTAGAACGTGTGCTGCAACAGGGTTATCGTACCGCAGATATTTATGTTGAAGGTGTCGAAGGCACCAAACTGGTCGGAACCAGCGAGATGGGCGATGCGGTTGTTGCAGCGCTTGGAAGTTAACAAAGAAATTTTAAGAAAAAGGTTTAAGGAAATGTCAAAAACATACGATGTTGCAGTAGTTGGTGCAACCGGAGCAGTAGGTGAAGTAATGCTGGAGATACTTGCGCAACGCAAGTTTCCGGTGGGTAAGGTATATGCGCTGGCAAGCGAGCGCTCAGAAGGTAAAAAGGTTCAGTTTGGTAGTAAAACCCTCACGGTTGAAAATTTAGCGACTTTTGATTTTTCAAAGGTGCAGATTGGCTTGTTTTCCCCTGGTGGTGCAATTTCAAGAGAGTACGCGCCGATTGCGGCATCGCAAGGCTGTGTGGTGATTGATAATACCTCTGAGTTTCGCTATGACGATGATGTTCCACTGGTTGTGCCCGAAGTTAATCCTCATGCGGTTGCGGACTATACCAATCGGGGCATTATCGCCAATCCAAACTGTTCTACGATTCAAATGCTGGTGGCACTAAAGCCTTTGCATGATGCTGCCAAAATAACCCGTTTGAATGTCTGTACTTATCAGGCGGTATCGGGTTCGGGCAAACCGGCAATTGAAGAACTGGCGAATCAAACTGCCCAGTTATTAAACGGAAAAGAGGCTGAGGTTAAAGTTTACCCAAAGCAAATCGCCTTTAACGTCATTCCTCAAATTGATGTTTTTCAGGATAATGGCTATACTAAGGAAGAAATGAAAATGGTCTGGGAAACCAACAAGATAATGGAAGATCCAGATATCCTGGTTAACCCGACTGCGGTACGAGTCCCTGTTTTTTTTGGTCATTCCGAAGCTGTGCATATTGAAACACGCGACAAGCTAACTGCGGAACAGGCAACTGAATTGCTAAACAACGCACCAGGTGTGGTGGTGATTGATGAGCGGGTTGATGGTGGTTATCCTACAGCTGTGTCAGATGCTGCCAACCATGATGCGACCTATGTGGGTCGGATTCGTGAAGATATTTCCCACGAAAGTGGGCTGAATCTCTGGATTGTTGCAGATAATGTGCGCAAGGGTGCAGCGCTAAACAGCATTCAAATTGCTGAGGTTTTGATTAGAGATTATTTGTAGTCCTGTAAGTCGAATCATGCTATTCAAGCGAACAGCATGATTCAGGAGTATAAAACCCGAAATTGCTGGATGGTCAAAATCTGACAATTTTGGGTTTTTTTCGTTACTTTATGACAGCTAAAAAGGTCTATTCAGTTTTGATTCATCGCTTGTTTGATATAAATGTAATCTAGGCTTGTAGAATAAGCCTTGACAATATTTTAACTAATTCGGTTAATGATTGAATAACCATCTTGGATTTGAATCACAGGAAGACCTTCAAATACCACGATATTGAGGTAAAGAATGGATTTTATCATTGCTAAAAAACAGGGGAATAATAAGTGAATAAGAAAGCCTTGAGTCTAGCCGTATGTTTAGCTATGGCTTTGCCGACAGCATCCAGGGCCTTAAGTCTTGGTGATATTGAATCAGATTCAAGTCTGAATCAGCCCTTTCGTGGCACAATCAAGCTGCTCTCGACAAGTCTTGCCGAAGCAAGTTCTCTGCGGGTGCGCGTGGCTCCTCCAGCCGTTTTTAATCGCGTAGGAATAGACAGACCCGCTTTTCTCAACAACATCCGCTTCAGAACGACGGTTAAAGATGGCAAGCCTGTTATTCTGGTAACATCCAGTCAGCCAATTAAAGAACCATTCTTAAACTTTTTGCTGGAAGTTAGCTGGCCAAATGGACAGCTCCTTAAAGAATATACGGTATTACTTGACCCTCCTGTTTTAATCCAGCCTGATACCGCAATTGCAAGCAATACAGTAGGGGTTCGTGAAGAACCGGGAAACCAGGTTTATAGTCCTGCTATCACCCCTGTGCAAGCTCAAAGACAACAACCCAAACGTGTTGTACGAAATGTTGCATCACAATCAGGATTGCGCAGACCAGGTCCTCCGCGACGTGCTTCGGCATCTGCATCCAGAGTACGAACCTATCGCGTAAGAAGTGGCGATACTCTTTATAAAGTTGCCCGCAAGCTAGGCTATAAGGGAGTTCGTAACGAGCAGATGGTAATGGCTCTTTACAATAAGAATAAACATGCTTTCAGCCGGCGCAATATGAATCTTCTGAAAGCGGGTGCCCGCCTGGCGCGTCCTTCCTATCAGGAAGCCAGATCAATCAGTTCACGAAAAGCGAAAGCACAAATCCTTGCCCAGGCGAGAGAGTGGAAACAATGGCGTGCAGGCGCTGTTGCAAAATCCGCGGCAAAACGCAAACATCAAGTTGCTGCAAACACAGCCAGGAAGCCCGCTCATGTTGAGGTCATGGGCAGCAATCAATCTGTAGATGCGATTAAAACTCCTGGTAGTGGAGGCTCTTCTGCTACAGTCAGAGAGCTGAAAAAGCAACTTGCCCAGACTAGAGAAGCATTAACTGCCAGGGAAAAAGAGAACGAAGATTTAAAGTCTCGTATTTCTGAGCTGGAATCACTACTGCGCAAGAAAAACAAGTTAATTACCCTGAAAAGTGAACAATTAGCCCGCTTGCAGGAAAAAATGGGCAAGGCGGGAGTTGCCGGGTCAACTGCGTCCGAAATAGATGCGCTTGGCGATAATTCAGAGAACGGAGTGGCTACAGAGCCTGTTGCTTCCACCAGTATTGATGATGAAGGCACGGATATTAACCGCCAGGTTGCTGATGAACAATCAAAGCATCGTGGTGAAATTCTGCGTAATGAGCAGGATCAGCAGGCGATTGTAAGCGATACTGCAACAGCCTCCCAGGATGTTAGCGATAATGAACCTAGCCCGTTTAAGCAAGACAATGTAGATGAAGGTGACTCGCTTGATATTATGGGTCTGTTAGGTTCACCTGCTGCCATGGGCATTGGTGGCGGTACCTTGTTAGCCCTGTTGGGTGGGCTCTGGTTTATGCGCCGTCGCAAGCAAGGCGAGGATGGTTATCAGGAGCCGATTGATTTTGATCTGGACGATCATAGCAGTGACGTGACTTTTGACGATTCTTCAGTAGAGACAGGTTTGGACTCGGAATCCACACCTTTTGATGACCATGAATTTGATGATTCTGATACCATCATCAACAAAGAGTCTCACCCTCATAAAGAGGACATCACCAAAGGCAATGAGCAAGAAGATATTTTACAGGAAGCTGATGTCTACATTGTCTATGGTCTGCATGATCAGGCAGAATCCGAGCTAAAACGCGCAATTGACAATGACCCTAAAAATCTGGCTTATCGTGCAAAACTGCTTGAAAACTATAAAGCAGCTGGAAACAAGGAAGCATTTGAAGCCGAAGCAAAAGCCTTCATGGATCTGGATGTTGATGGTAAAGACGCCTATCTGGATGATATAACAGAATGGGGAAAAGCACTCTTGCCTGAAAGCAAACTGTTTGGCAGCGAAGGCTTAAAAGCAGCGGGTGCGGCTGGTGTAGCCATGGTAGCAGGTACAGCATTGGCAAATTCTGGTGACGATGCTACCGAGAATAAAGGTCAGATAAGCCAGGATGGAGCAGACTTGTCAGAAGTGGATGTGGATGATAGCAGCCTGGAAGACCTGAATATTGATGATCTCCTCTCGGAAGATACAGATGACATTGATGATCTTGCCAGTTTGAATGACGATCTGGATATAGATATAAAAGACCTGGAAGAGCTGGATGATCTCGATGATGAAGTAGACCTCGATGATCTGGACGATCTTGATCTGGATATCGCGGATGAATTTAACTTTGATCTCAATGAAGATAATAAAGATAAAAAATCTGCTGAAGCTAAAGAGCCTGAGAGCTCCAGTGAAGAACTTGATCTTGAAATGGCATCAACAGAAAAATTGCTTGAATCCGCAAAAAAAGAAAATGCAGATAATATTAACTTCCTTGATCTGGATGAAGCTGAAGAGTCTGATTCAGAAAAGCCTGATGAGGCAAATCTTGACTTGGCAAATCTCAATCTAAACCTGGATTCTGAAGATTTTGAAAAAATCATGCCAAAGGATAATGCCTATAAAAAGCAGGAAGTAGAAAATCCTGAAGAAGACAATCTACTCGCGGATTTTGACGATAATATATCCTTCCTTGATCTGGATAATGATTCAGAAGTAATCGAAGAAACCCAGATAGATACCAAACTGGATCTTGCCAGAGCCTATATTGACATGGGCGATATTGAAGGCGCCAGAAGCACGCTTGAAGAAGTATTGCAGGAAGGTAGCGACGAGCAAAAGCGCGAGGCAGAAAACCTGCTTCATCAAACAGGGTAAAATCTGTTTGCTTTAAACTGACCTAAAAAGCCAGCGTTTGCTGGCTTTTTTATATGGCGAAGTAAATTTTCTGATGTAAGGGATTATCGGTAGTAGCTCTTTACAAAAACAACGCGCTCTATCTAATTGTGGGATTCTTAAGCGTGAAAAGTATATACTGGCAACTATGACAAAATATGCTGCCTGTATTGAATATAATGGAACCGCCTATTGTGGCTGGCAACGCCTTGCTCATGCTGCCTCCGTGCAGGAAGAAGTCGAAAAGGCGCTGTCATTTGTTGCCAATCAGACAATCAACCTGAGCTGTGCGGGCAGAACGGACAGTGGCGTACATGCCATCGGTCAGGTTGCCCATTTTGAATCAAGCGCGAACAGAAGCACAACAGCCTGGCGCATGGGCTGCAATGCCAATCTTCCCGATGATATTGTATTGCGCTGGATACAGCCCGTAAACGACAGTTTTCATGCGCGCTTTTCAGCAATCTCACGTCGTTATCGCTATATTATATTAAACCATCAAACAAGACCCGCCATACTCAACAATCGGGTTTGCTGGTTCCGTGATTCACTGGATGAGAAGCTAATGGATTCCGCAGCAAAACGCTTATTAGGTGAAAATGATTTTTCAAGTTTCAGAGCTTCTGCCTGCCAGGCAAAACACGCGATGCGCGAATTACAGGAAATCAATGTAAGCAGGGAAGGGAAATATATATACATCGACGTAGTAGCAAACGCCTTTTTGCACCACATGGTACGAAATATTGTTGGAAGCCTGTTTGAAATAGGGATAGGAAACAAGCCAGTTACATGGTTTGATGAATTATTGTCAATAAAGGACAGAACACAGGCAGGCATTACCGCCCCCGCCTGTGGTCTCTATTTTGTGAGTGTCAGGTATCCAGATGAATATCAACTTGCCGAAGCAGAAGCTCCTTTTTTTGGGCTTTAAACTGATTTAATCCAGTAAGGACATGATGAAACAGTTGAACTACCCACCCCCCCTGTTTTTTATATATTTTTCCGCGATCGTACAAACCACAGAGAACATATGCGTATCGCAGCCTGCACATTAATAATATCTGGTCGCATTAATATTAGTGTCATGGACTTACGCAGTTTCTAGTAAATTGCTATAGCTTTTATCAAGAGACAAGAATATGCAAAAGTAAGACCTGACCCGTTATCTCCAGAGTGCAGAGGAAAAAATAGGTAAAAACAGGGGGGATGGGTAGCCCGTATGAAGCCCCGCGGAATACGGGGAATATGTGCAACATATTCCAGGTGGGCAGGCACATTGTTATTTAGAGATGGCGGTTACCTATTGATACCAAGGCGTGTAATTGACCCTTGTCCCCCGTATTCCGCAAGGCTTCATACGGGCTACCTTGCTGGAGCATCTGACATTTTGCCCAAAGAACTGAGGGGTTGAGGGTGAAAGCTTAGTCCAGAAACTCCAGTGCTTCTTCGAGGCGACGCGCTGTCATAATTTTCATGCCTTTAATAGCTTGTTGCGGCTTGTTTCCTTGTGGGATTATGGCGCGTTTAAAGCCATGCTTGGCGGCTTCCTTGAGGCGTTCTTCACCATTCGGAACAGGGCGGATTTCACCTGCCAGACCAATCTCGCCAAAAACTACCAGATCCGCAGGGTGGGGGTGATTTCTAAAACTTGAAAGTGCTGCCAGAACCAGAGGCAGGTCAGCAGCGGTTTCAGTGATTTTCATGCCGCCGACGACATTAATAAAGACATCCTGATCAAACATTGAGATACCGCCATGACGGTGCAATACCGCCAGCAACATGGCAATGCGGTTTTGCTCCAGCCCCAGCACGACGCGCCGTGCCTGCTGCCCGTGGCTTTCATCAACCAGCGCCTGTACCTCAACCAGAAGCGGACGAGTGCCTTCGCGCGTCACCATAATAACGCTACCCGGCACAGGTGTTTCGTGACGTGAGAGGAAGATCGCAGAGGGATTACTCACGCCGATTAAACCCCGCTCGGTCATGGCAAACACACCTAGCTCATTGACCGCGCCAAAGCGGTTTTTTACCGCGCGTAAAATGCGATAACGCCCACCGGGGTCGCCTTCAAAATAAAGCACGGTGTCAACCATGTGCTCCAGCACCCTTGGTCCGGCGAGTGTGCCTTCCTTGGTAACGTGTCCGGCAATGAACAGTGAGGTATTGGTTTGTTTGGCAAAACGTGTCAGCCTGGCGGTGGCTTCGCGTACCTGACTCACCGAACCCGGAGCAGAGGTAAGTTCTTCGGTATGAATCGTCTGAATCGAATCAATCACCATGACATCGGGTTTTTCCAGCGAGGCGTGTTCAATAATGCGCTCGACACAGGTTTCGGTGAGCAGACGTAGCGGTTCAGGGTTTAATTGCAGCCGTTTGGCGCGCATTGATACCTGCTGCAAGGATTCTTCACCAGTAACATACAAAGAACGCAAACTGCCAAGGCTCGCCATGGTCTGAATCAAAATGGTGGATTTGCCAATGCCGGGGTCACCACCAATCAGAGTGACCGAGCCTTGCACCAGCCCGCCACCCAAAACACGATCCAGTTCGGATATGCCCGTGGTAGCGCGTGGAATCTGTTTTAGATCAATCTCGTGGATGGATTTAATCTGGCTAACATCGCCTGAATAACTTTGAAAACGGCTGCTTTTTGGTGTAGCAGAGGTACTGCTTGATTGGACAACACTTTCTTCCAGCGTATTCCATGCCTGACAATCATTGCACTGACCATTCCATTTGGAGTGAATCGCACCGCAGTTTTTGCAGACAAACTGTGTTCTGATTTTAGCCATGGCTTAATTGAGCAGAAAAAAAGTATGAAAAACAGGGGGGATGGGTATCTGAGGACAGAGGACAGAAGACAGAGGACAGAAGACAGTACCGTAGCCCGTATGAAGCTTTGCAGAATACGGGAAATGCGGGCTATATGGGTTGTTGTTCACTGCTCCCGTGTTTTGTTTCTCAACACAGGATACCCAAAAATATATAAAAACAGGGGGGATGGGTAGTAGAAGACAGAGGACAGAGGGGTTACACATGGTTAATGAGTGCTCCTGTGTTTTGTTCCTTGATACAGGCTATCATTATCATGCGGTTTGAAAATTAACGCGGCGATAAATATCACTGACCTTAAATGTCATGTCCACAGATTCAAGATGAAAACTGTGTTCAATAGAATATTCTTCACAGCGCCATTCCTGGCTGCGCCGAAAAATTTCAATCCTGGGAGTGTTCTGGGCGATTAATACATACTCCTGCAACTCGGGGATTTTCTGGTAACGCGCGCGCTTTTCGCTACGGTCAAGACGTTCGGTAGAATCCGACAAGACTTCAACAATTAAAAGCGGTTTTTCACGGTAATAGGGCGCATTGTCAGATTCATCACAGCAAACCAGAATATCGGGATAATAAAAACACTGTTCGTTGTCTCTTTCATAGCGAAGTTTCATGTCTGACATAAAAACATCACAGCCTTCCTCTAGCAGCGCATGAATCCCTGCAAACAAATTTCCCGCAATTATTCCATGACGAGCACTCGCTCCGCCCATGGCATATACATCGCCATTCACAAACTCATGTTTGACGGGCGTATGTTTTTCACCTTCGAGATAATCGCTGGCTGAAAGTTTTTGTTTTAGTGCGAGGTTAGACATGGATTCTCCGGATATTAAAGCATTTATTTGGTGCTCTACCGAGCAAACTTGTTGGAGTAATAACAATATTTTAGCATATCTTCAATCAGGGAAAATCACTGTTTAAGTTTTGGATAAATAATCAGGGTCTTGACGACATTATTCTGGGTTTTACGAATTTCCATCGGGTAGCCGTTAATCAATATGCTCACACCGGGTACAGGAATCTGCCCTAAATATTCGGTCACCAGCCCGTTAATCGTTTTGGATCGGCTCGTAGGCAGTTTCATATTAAAGCGGCGGTTGAGTTCACGAATGTGCATGGCGCCATCGACCCAGATACTGCCATCGCTGTGGATACGTGCTTCGTAATCAAAGTTGGCAGGCGAGGTAGAAAACTCACCAACGATTTCTTCCAGTATATCCTCAAGAGTAACCAGCCCCTGCACATCGCCGTATTCATCAACAACCAGTGCCATGCGCCGCTTGGCTTCCTGAAAATTAATCAGTTGTTGCGTGAGTGGCACGCCTTCGGGGGTGAAATAAGCGGGCACAATGGCATTTTCAAAATGTTTGCGTTCCATTTTGTCATCATGGAACAGCGGCAGCAGGCTACGCAGATGCAGAAAGCCCTGCACGTCATTGATCCCGCCCCGATAAACAATCATGCGGGTAAAATTGCTACGCAGAATTTGCTCTTCGATGTCATTCCAGTCATCGTTAAGGTCAATACCGCTGATTTCAGGGCGCGGAATCATAATATCATCGACGGTGGTTGATTCCATGTCGAGTACACGCAGGAGCATCTCCTGATGATTTTTGGGGATTAGACCGCCAGCTTCATTGACAACTGATTTCAGCTCTTCATGGCTGAGTGACTGCAGTTCGTTATTGTGCGGATCAATCCCGACCAGACGCACAATGCTGTTTGCAAGCAGATTAATCAGCCACACCAGCGGGTAGGCGATTTTGAGCAAATGTATATAAATATACGAAGCGGGCAAGGCTATTTTTTCGGCTTTCAGGGCAGCGATGGTTTTTGGCGTCACTTCAGCAAACACCAGTAACATCAGCGTCAGCGCGCCGGTGGCAATGGCAACACCGGTATTACCACCAAGACGCAGACCAATCAGGGTGGCAAGCTGGGTGATGAGGATATTCACCAGATTATTGCCAATCAGAATCACACCGATGAGCCTGTCGGGTTTCTCCAGTAACTGCATGGCAAGTTTCGCCCCCCGGTTCTTTCTTGCCAGATGCTTGAGTTTATAGCGGTTAAGCGCCATCAAGGCGGTTTCCGTGCCAGAGAAAAAAGCTGACATAAAAAATAACATCAGCAGAACAAAAAATAGCCAGCCAATTGGGATATTAGTGATACTCATATTGGATTATCTTTAAGTTGATTGTCCTCTGTCCCTCTGCCCTCTGTCTTCAGCAACCCATCCCCCCTGTTTTTATATATTTTTGGTTTCACTATGGTTATTTCCAGAGTAATCCATAATTACCCAGATTCCGGCAGCACCCAGTCTGGTCGGGGATAATGGCAGGTATAACCATTGGGGATACGCTGCAAATAATCCTGGTGCTCGGGTTCTGCCTCCCAGAAGGCGCCAACCGCAGAGACTTTGGTAACAACGGGGGCAGGCCACAAACCAGAGGCGTTTACATCGTCAATCGTTTTAAGCGCGATTTTTCTTTGTTCATCGGTGCAATAAAAAATCTCGGAACGATAGGAGCTGCCGCGATCATTGCCCTGGCGGTCAAGCGTGGTGGGATCATGTATTTGAAAAAAGTAGCTGAGCAGTTTGCGGTAGCTGAGCACCTCATTATCAAATTCTATTTCAAGTGCTTCGGCATGATTTCCGTGATTGCGATAAGTCGCATTTGGAAGTGTTTCATCTCCAGTGTATCCCACCCGTGTCGTCACCACCCCGGGCATTTTGCGGATTAAATCCTGCATTCCCCAGAAACATCCACCAGCCAGAA
>Ga0256832_1001335_pt1 | contig 16607 bp, 14 predicted proteins | sample 134614metaG_FD_190534 | JGI IMG/M metagenome (GOLD analysis project Ga0256832, IMG submission 190534) | Hydrothermal vent microbial communities from Lau Basin, Pacific Ocean - 134-614 | ecosystem: Environmental > Aquatic > Marine > Hydrothermal vents | place: Pacific Ocean: Lau Basin | collected...
CCGTGGCCTTGCAGGTGGGTTACTTTAAGGCAACAAAGGGAAAGCGAATATTCAAGATGGCCCCCCTTCATCACCACTTTGAGATGCTTGGGTGGCCTGAACCAAAGGTCATAGTAAGGTTTTGGATAATCTCGGTACTTCTTGGACTTGTGGCAATAAGTACACTGAAGCTTAGGTAGATGGTGGATTTTAAGGACAGAAAAATCGCAATCATGGGCACCGGAGAGGCCGGGGCCTCTGCTGCCAGGTATCTGGCCCGTAAGGGGGCAAGGCTCTACTGCATTGATGATAGACCCACAAAGGAGTGGAATCACGCCTTTGTTGCGTGGTGCAGACAAAATGAAATCCAGACCCTTGAGTCAGGGGCCTCTTGCCTGGAAGAAATTGTTAAGGGGCTGGATCTTCTGGTTGTAAGCCCTGGCGTATCCCCCTGTCACGGGCTGGTGCTTTTGGCAAGGAAAAAGGGTGTGCAAGTTGTGGGCGAACTGTTTCTTGCTGCAAGTCTCTGGAAGGGTCCGCTCATTGGCATAACAGGTACAAACGGAAAGACTACTACCACCTTGCTTACAGGCCACCTTCTAAAAAGTGCAGAAATGGATGCCGTATGTGCCGGAAATATCTCGCCGCCCCTTTTTGATTGTTTTGATGAAAACCGGGAAGAAACTGCCGCTGTTCTTGAAATAAGCAGCTTCCAGTTGGAGTATTTCCTTGAAAATCCCCCTTCGTACATTAAAAGGCCCCTTTTTAGGGCGGCCGTGTGTCTGAACGTTGCCCCGGATCACCTGGACAGGCATGGGTCCATGGAGGATTATGCAAGGGCAAAGGAGCGACTCTTCTCCTTTCAGGACGAGAATTGCTTCGCAGTGCTTGGAGACGGGGCAGAATCCTTTGAGGTAAAGGCCAGAAAGGTTTTCTTAAGGGATATTGTCCTTGATGAGTCAGAAGGGACCCTTACCATTTCTTTTGAAAGCAAAAGGCAGACCTTTGACATTTCGGGGTGGAAGGCAGAAGGTGTGCACAATCTCAAGAACCTGGCTGCATCCCTTGTGTGTGCCAGGGCCCTTGGCGCAAAGGCCCCTTTGCTTGAACGCGGACTTTCGTCTTTTTGCATTCCAGGCCACAGGCTTGAGAGAGTTGGAAAACTTAACGGGGTGAACTTTATAAACGATTCCAAGGCCACCAACACGCATGCCGTGGTTACTGGAATAAAAGCCACCTGTGGAAAGGTCGTCCTGATAGCTGGAGGAAGGGCCAAGGGAGAGGATTTTGGTCAGCTGGCAAGGGCCTTGTATGGCCTTAAGAATGGAGACGGCCCCAAGGTGAAGGGAATTGTCCTAATTGGGGAGGCGGCAGAGGAGCTGGCAAGGAGCCTTGGACCATTTTTCAAGGACGTGGCGGTTGTAAGGGGTGATTCAGGGCAGGAGATTATGGATGAGGCAGTTGCCAAGGCCCTTTTCATGGCAGGTGAAGGTGAAAGCGTGGTCTTATCGCCGGCATGTGCAAGCTTTGATCTTTTTTCAAACTACAAGGAACGAGGCGAAGCATTTAAAAAGGCGTTTTTAAAGATGGCACAGGGTCAAGGATGAAAGGTATGAGGCTTGTCATCTCAGGTGGAGGAACAGGCGGGCACCTGTTCCCAGGAATAGCCATAGCCCAGGAGATTGCAGAACTGTGTCCCCTTGATCTCTTGTGGATTGGGACAGGAAGGCCAGTTGAGAAAAAGGTGCTTGAAGACATGCCCTGGGCATATGAGGTCTTAAATGTCAGACCGCTAAAGGGAAGAAGCGTCTCCGGTATCTTTAATGCTGCCCTCTCCCTGCCTGTATCAATTATAAAGGCCGCAAGGCTCTTGAAAAAATTCCGGCCTCACATGGTGCTTGGTGTGGGTGGGTACGTGTCCGGCCCAGTTGTCCTTGCGGCAAGGATGCTTGGAATACCAACTGCCATCCATGAACAGAATTTTTTGCCCGGGCTTGCCAATAAGATGGCAAGCCGTTTTGCCGACAGGATATACACGAGCTTTGAAGGTTCAGGCAGATTCTTTCGGGGAAGGCAGGTGGAGTGCCTGGGAAATCCTGTGCGGCGTCAGATACTTGACGATGCAGTGGATTTATCGCCAAAATCTGATCCTTTCAGACAGTTCCACATCCTTGTCTTGGGTGGAAGCCAGGGGGCAAGCGGTCTTAACACAATAGTAAGCTCTGCCCTTAAGATTTTGCATCAGTCGGGCCTTAAATTTCAGGGTATTCATCAGACAGGGGCAGATGAAAAAGACGAAATATCAGCAAGTTATGCCGCAAGCGGAATGAATGTCAAGGTGGAGCCCTTTATTGAGAGAATAGGGATTGCGTACTCGTGGGCTGATCTGATAATTTGCAGGGCGGGTGCAACCACTCTGGCCGAAATAACTGCAATAGGAAAACCAGCTATCTGTATCCCTTATCCTCATGCTGCTGACAGCCACCAGGACCTGAATGCCAAGACCCTCGTTGATGCGGGTGCGGCCCTTTGTTTCCAGGAAAGGGACCTTGGTGCTGTGGCCTTGGCATCTCACATAGAGGAGCTTATGACAGAGCCTGAAAGGCTCAAGGAGATGGGCAAGAGGTCAAAGGACCTTGGAAGGCCTAATGCAGCCAGAGACATAGCAACATCCATTCTGAGGCTTTGCAGCAGAGATTGCGGAGTTGTACCAAGAGTGAGAAAAATGGAAGGGGAAAAGATAAAGGGGCATGTATAAGAAACAGCATATTCACTTTGTTGGGATTGGCGGAATAGGAATGAGCGGACTGGCCCAGGTCCTTTTGACACTTGATTATTCGGTATCTGGTTCTGATCTTAGGAGCACCATGATTACCAAGGCCCTTAAGGCCAACGGGGCAACCATATATCAAGGGCATCGTCCTGAGAACATATTAGGAGCAGATGTTGTGGTTGTCTCCTCTGCCATACGCCAGGATAACCCCGAGCTCGTGGCAGCCCGTGCTGCAGATATACCCATTATTCCAAGGGCAGAGATGCTCGGAGAGCTCATGCGTTTCAAGAAATTTGGTGTTGCAGTTGCCGGTGCCCATGGCAAGACCAGCACCACCTCCATGGTGGCCTCGGTATTCCAGGCAGCAAAGTGCGACCCCACTGTCATCATAGGCGGACAGGTAAAGGGCCTTGGAACAAACGCCTACTGGGGCAAGGGGGACTTTCTCGTGGCAGAGGCAGATGAAAGCGACGGCAGCTTTCTGCGCCTGACCCCGAGTATTATTGTCATAACCAACATAGACAGGGAACACCTGGATTTCTATTCCGGCCTTGACGAAATAAAGGAGACCTTTTCCCGATTTATCGAAAGGATACCATTTTACGGTGTTGTCATAGGCTGTGGCGATGATCCGGTTGTGAGAGAACTCCTTTCAGAAAACAAGAAGCGACACATAACCTATGGAACCAGTGAGGATGTGGCCCTTAAGGCCTGCTGCATAAGGACAAATGAGACGGGTATCTCCTTTGGAGTTGAGCAGGAGGGGGCCTTCCTCGGTGAGATTAATCTTACGGTTCCAGGCATTCACCATGTAAGGAACGCACTTGCCGCCGTTGCCCTTGGGCTCGAGCTTGAATTTCCCTTTGACGTTATTAAAAAAGGCCTTGAAAGATACAGGGGAGTTGGAAGAAGGTTTGAGATTCTCGGCACCGAGAGGGGAGTAACGGTAGTTGATGACTATGCCCATCATCCAACTGAAATAAAGGCAACACTTGAGGCTGCGCGGCAGCTTTGGCCCAAAAGACGCCTGGTGGTACTTTTTGAGCCTCACCGTTACTCCAGGACCCAGGCCCTGATGGATGAGTTCACCACCTGTTTTTCCACAGCAGACGAGCTGTGGCTGACAGAGATATATCCAGCAAGCGAAAGACCTATAGTTGGAGTTTCTGGTCAGCGTCTTGCAAGGCAAATAAAGGAGGCGACAGGAAGAAACGTCCATTTTGTAGAGGAAGTAGGCTCATTTCCTGCCGCCGTGATACCTTCCCTGAAGGAGGGGGATGTTGTCCTCACCCTGGGGGCAGGGGCCATTGGCAAGATAGGGCCAAAAATTGTTGAAGGGCTTAGAGGTAGAAGGATTGCAGCAGCTTCTTAAGGATTTAAGAAGGATAGATGGCCTTATTGTAGAGGAGAACAGGCCGCTTGCACCCCTTACCACCATGCGAGTTGGTGGCACGGCGGGCTGTTTTTTGAAACCCACCTCCTTAAATGGACTGGAGGGGCTCTTGAATTACCTTGGGGGCCGCCAGATTCCCTACAAGGTGCTTGGTAATGGAAGCAATCTCATTGTGTCAGATGAGGGAATCGGTGTTGTCATATCTCTTTCCAGACTGAAAAGAATTTATGCACGTCCTGGGGCGGGCCTCTACGTTGAGGCAGGATGCACCATCTCCAATCTTTTGAGCTGGTGTTTGAGAAACGGCTACAGTGGCATTGAGCCTCTGGCAGGAATTCCCGGTTCCCTGGGCGGTGCTCTTTTTATGAATGCAGGTGCAAACGGTATCTCAATAGGTGACTTTGTTGAAGGGCTTTGTGTAACTACCAGTGAGGGTAGTCATTGGATAGATATTTCCGGGGATTTTTTCCGTTACAGGAAAAGCGATATCCCCACTGGCGGGCTTATCTCTGCAGCCAGGTTCAAGATCATGGACGAGGCCAGAAAGATGGAGGATTCGAGAGCAAAGAACTCTGCAATGGTTCCTGCCTCCAGTAAGGAGGTTCTTCAAAATATCAGGAATACCATGTGGAAAAGGCGTTCAACCCAACCCTTGGGACGCCCAAGTGCAGGCTGCGTATTCAGGAATCCGTCTGCAGAGGTTGCGGCCTGGTCCCTGATAGCCTCCTGCGGGCTTCAGGGTAAGCGCATCCGTGATGCTCAGGTTTCTGAAAAACATGCCAATTTTATCGTCAATCTTGGCAAGGCCATGAGCCAGGACATCCTTTCCCTTATTGGCCTTATAAAAAAGAGGGTATGGGACGAAACAGGGGTTTATTTGAAGGAAGAGGTGATTGTCTGGGATAATGAGAAGCAGCGCCTTTAGGAGAAACAAACGCGTAACCAGGAAGAAGGGTTCTGCAGGCAGTGCCAGATTTCTGCCCAGGATAATACTTTTGTCAGGACTTATCTGTCTCTTAATTGGTGGAATAGCCGGTACGGTTTACGGTATCAAGAAGTGGATGCAGTGCTGTCCCTACTTTTTTGTTTCAGAGGTGGAGGTGGAAGGCGCAAACACCATCTCCAAAAAGGAGCTTATAGGGCTTAGCGGCATAAAACCTGGGGACAACATATTCAGCCTGGACTTTGAAAAGATCAGGGAGCGGATACTTGAAAATCCATGGGTGAGGGAGGCGTCCATAGAACGCAGGCTTCCGGACAAGATCATAATCCATGTGGACGAGAGGGTGCCCTTTGCCCTTGCACGAATAAGCGACAGAATATATCTGGTGGACCGATTTGGAGAGCCATTTAAGCCCCTTGAGCCAAAGGAGAATTTTTCTGCCCCTGTTATAACAGGTATTGAGTTAAAAGGTGGCCCCTCCACGTCCAAAGGACCTGTCCTGATTGACCAGGACAAGATGAAGATCGCTGTTTCAATAATAAAGATGTCAAAAAGGGGAGTTAGAGCCCTTGGCTTTAACAATATAAGCCAGATCGATTTTCCAAATGAGCGGAACGTTGTAATCTACACGGCAGATAAGGCTGTTCCCTTCTCACTGGACAGGGAAAGGTACAAGAGGCAGTTTTACCGTGCTGAAAAGATTCTGGTTCAGCTGTATAATTCTGGCCAGTATCCAAAGGTACTGAGTGTAAAGGTGGGTTACGGCGACGACATGGCCCTGGCAAGGCTCAAGAAGAAATAGACGGCAATGGTGGAAGGCAATAGCGACATAGTAGTAGGCCTTGATATAGGCACCACCAAGATATGCTGCGTGGTGGGTGAGCTTTCCGATGACAAGATAGAGGTCATCGGCGTGGGGACCCATCCGTCCGTGGGCCTTAGAAAGGGTGTTGTGGTAAACATCGACAGCACCGTAAATTCCATTAAAAAGGCCGTGGAAGAGGCGGAGCTCATGGCGGGCTGTGAGATAACATCCGCCTTTGTGGGAATTGCCGGAAGCCACATCAAGGGATTTAACAGCCACGGTGTCATAGCGGTAAAGGGAGAAGAGGTCAGCGAAGAGGACGTAGAGAGGGTGATTGACGCTGCCAGAGCCGTTGCAATACCCATGGACAGGGAGATCATCCACATCCTGCCCCAGGAATACATTGTGGATGACCAGGACGGCATCCTTGACCCTGTGGGCATGATGGGTGTGCGTCTTGAGGCCAAGGTCCATATAGTCACAGGAGCGGTTACCGCTGCCCAGAACCTGGTGAAGTGCGCAAACAGGGCAGGCCTCGACGTGGAAGACATTGTCCTTCAGCCCCTTGCATCTTCCTATGCGGTAATAACAGACGAGGAGCGGGAAATTGGAGTTGCTCTCATAGATTTTGGTGGCGGCACCACGGACCTTGCACTCCTATGTGAGGGTTCCATAAAACACACGGCGGTCCTTGGCCTTGGCGGGAACAATCTCACCTATGACATTTCAGTGGGTCTTCGTACACCCATGAACGATGCAGAGAAGATAAAGATACGCTATGGGACGTGCCTTGTGTCCATGGTGCGCAGGGATGAGATGATAGAGGTCCCAAGTGTGGGGGACAGGCGCCCCAGGCAGCTTTCACGGCACATCCTTGCCGAGATACTTGAGCCCAGGGTAGAGGAGATATTCTCCCTCATAGACCAGGAGATACAGAGAACCAGGCTCAAGGAGCTTCTGGCCTCTGGCATTGTCATAACAGGGGGCTCTGCCCAGATACCCGGCCTTTGTGAAATGGCAGATCAGGTATTCCAGCTTCCTGCCAGGGTGGGCTATCCCAGGAACATTTCCGGCCTGGTGGATGTGGTTAACAGCCCAATGTATGCCACGGCCGTGGGCCTTGTCCTTTATGGTTTCCAGGACAGGCCTCAAAATCCAAAGAGATTCAGGATGAGGGGAGACAACATCCTCAGCAAGGTGACAGGGAGGATGAAGTCTTGGTTTGGTCTTTAACCAGATAAAGAGGAGGAGGGTGGCATGCCCTTGGAATTTGTGGAACAAGAGCTTCAGGCAAAGATAAAGGTAATAGGTGTAGGCGGGGGAGGTGGAAATGCAATAAACAACATGATCGCCTCTGAGCTCCAGGGAGTGGAATTTATTGCAGCAAACACCGATGCCCAGGCCCTGGAGATGTCCCGGGCTGATAAGAAAATCCAGCTAGGGACCAGCCTTACCAAGGGCCTTGGAGCAGGCGCAAAGCCTGAAATCGGAAGGGAGGCAGCAGAGGAGAGCGCCGAAGAGATAAAGGAGGCCCTTGAAGGGGCGGACATGGTCTTTGTGACAGCAGGCATGGGTGGAGGTACCGGCACTGGAGGGGCACCTGTAATTGCCGAGATAAGCAAGGAGCTTGGGGCCCTTACCGTTGCAGTTGTTACAAGGCCCTTCAGCTTCGAGGGTAAAAGGCGCGCCCGCCAGGCAGACGAGGGAATAAAGCGTCTTAGAGACGTGGTTGACACAATCATTACCATCCCAAATGACAGGCTCAGGAGCCTTGCGCAGCCAAACACCCCCTTTCTCGAGATGTTCAAGAAGGCGGACGAGGTTCTCTACTACGCCGTAAGGGGTATCTCCGACCTTATAGTAGTCCAGGGCTATATAAACGTTGACTTTGCAGACGTGCGCACCGTCATGGCGGAGATGGGCATGGCCCTTATGGGAACAGGCGTGGCAAAGGGTGAGCGCAGGGCCCTTGAGGCAGTGCAGATGGCCATTGCCAATCCACTCCTTGAAGACGTATCCATAAGCGGGGCACGCGGCATTCTCATGAACATAACTGCCAGTGCCGCCACCCTCAGCATGGAAGAGGTGGATCAGGCATCCACCCTCATCTACGAAGAGGCCCATGATGATGCAAATATCATATGGGGAACCGTCTTTGACGACAACATGGGTGATGAGATACGGGTAACAGTTATAGCAACCGGTATTGGAAGGGAGAAACCCCTGCCCATGGAGGATCCGGTGGTTACCAGTATCGAGGCGGCAAGGCATAAACGCGTCTCCGAGGAACCGCCGCCAGAAGAGGAGCTGCCCATTCAAAAGGTCAAAAAGGGTGCCCTTGATTTTTCGTCAAAGAAAAAGGCCCAGAAATCAGGGGAATTCACCGGCTTTGAATCCCTTGATCCAGATGAGCTTGAAATCCCTGCCTTTATGAGAAAAAAGGCAGACTGATAAAAGGTCCATTTTCTGCCCGGAGAAGACCTTTACCACTCGCCTGAAAGGTCCTTTCTCCGGGCCGCCTTTATCCTGCTCCTGTGTTTCTTTTCTCTAAGTCGTCTTTCCCTTGCAGCCCTTGGAACAGAAGTCTTCTTCCTCTTGGGCCGCGGTTTAAGGGCCTGGTTCAGAAGTTCAACAAAGCGTCTAAGGGCCTCTTCCCTGTTCGCCCGTTGTGATCTGAATCTGTCAGACGAGACGGTGAGCACCCCGTTTTGGCTAATTCTGTTATTAAGCCTCCTTTTAAGCACCTTTTTCTGTTCGGGTGTCAGGCCTTTCGTTGAATTAATGTCAAATCTCAGGGTGGCCTTGGTATTCACCTTGTTGACGTTTTGGCCTCCAGGGCCGCTTGAACGCGAAAAGGTGAAGCGGATTTCCTCATCGGGAATCTCTAGCTTTTTGGTGATTTTTACCATTTATAGTTCCGTCTAGTCTGGGCTTGATCCCTGTTTGGTAACTTCCCTGGCTGTCTTTTTAAACCGTCACCTGGGTTGGCTTTAAATTTAAGGCATACCCGCCCTTGAGTGAACCTTTTTCCTCCCAAAAGACACAGATATTAAAAGGAGCTGGAAACTCCAAATTTCAAAATTGTAAACAGGAGGAAAGGAAATGAAGATGCGAACTCGTTTATCCAGGTCATACGTTGTTTTTATTTTTACACTGATGCTTCTATTTGTATCCGCGGCCTTTTCGAATTCAGCAGAGGCACTGCGGGCAAGGCCTGATCTCATAGTTAGCTCAGTCGGTCTGACTAGTGATAACTGGATACAGATTACCCTGAAAAATATTGGCCCCGGCCCCATCCCTCTTTCACAGTTCAACAGTGCGTCTGTAGGCCTGATTGAAGGAAACAGTGTAAGGGGCAGTTATGCCTTACATGTCATCGATCCTGACAAAAACCTGATGAGGCCTGGCGGAAGCGTCACATTTATATGGAGCTCCATAATCTTAAGGCCAGGCACCCACAGGCTGGGGGCCATAGTTGACATTACCAATGCAGTGGATGAAACCCGTGAAGATAATAACAGGTTTGAACCAAGGACCTTCGTGGTGAAGGCGAAACCAGATCTGGGCCTGTATGGATACATGAAGATCGGAAAGAGAAAGAAGCAGGTGGACTGGAACCGCACCGTAACCCTTACTCCAGAAGATGTACTCCTAGTGAGCGGTGGCAAGGTGGCCTTTGATATCTACTATGGCTACCGGGAGTACAATGGGGGCCCTGCCTCTGGTTTTAAGAACAAGCTATATTTCAATTCCTCTGTGGTAAGCATCCAGAGCAACCTTTCCCTTAGGCCAAAAGAGATTCGGCACGTGGCCACCCAGGCCTACCTTGGCCCAGGAGATGGAAGGCTTTGTCTAAAAATTGATGCAGAGGACAACGTTCGAGAGACAAGGGAAGACAACAACTATGGCTGCATCAATGTGGTGTTTAGCGGTTTTGACGCAAATGGAACAGGCTCTATCATTCATCCGCCCATTGGTAAGGTAAAAAACATTCCGAGAAAGCCGCCTCGTTTCGTCCTTCCAAACGAGAAGGTAAAGGCGGGTGTACCAAGGTAGTAAGAGGCCTTTAAGAATAGCTCTATAACAAGTTTGAACCTTCAGGGAGTGCAGGAGTCCTTTTTGCGCTCCCTTTTCTAGATGAAATTTGATAGTTTAACGGGAATTTATAATTGTCCCTGGCCAGGAGAAAATTGTGGTTAAACACACCGCATTTTTCAGGTTTTCCCTGACATGAAAAAATCAAAAGTTGATACGGTAGATGATTCTTAGGTCGTTCCTGTCTTCCCTGCCGCCCTTACCTGCCATCAACAATCTCTCTGAGGCAGCCGTCTGATTTTTCATGGAAAAGCATATCCTGAGCCTTGACCAGGAGTTGATCCTGTATTTCAGATCAAAATTGAACTCTGAGAAATCATCAACAAGTTGCTCCGTATCAGAGCTTACCTCCACATAAATAACCCTGATTCTCAGATCTGACACAGGTCTTATGATTATCTCTCCACCAAATGCAGTGCTTGGTTCATAAAGACCATAACCTTGCTGCCAGTCCGTGTACATTGGGCTGGCCATTATCACCTCGAAATTGTTGTCAGATATCTTGTCACAAAACAGGGCGGCTTCAACCATGTTAAGGATTGTTGTTCCGACTTTCACTCCAAAAAGTGTCGAATCTGGCGCATTATTGTATGAATTTCCTCCATATTGGGCCTTGAAATAGCCGCCTGTAAGTACAGGCAGGTTATACCTTATGTCAACATATCTGTAATCCCTTAGGGGAATTGTTTCTCCAGAATCGTCTGTGTCTGAGACAGCCTTGATATATTCTCCCCTGATAGTGAGATGTTTTATGCTGCTGTTTTTGACATAAATATAGAACAGGCCAGCTTTTCCCCAGGTTGCATCGTTTTCATCAAAACCACTATTTTTGGATGCAAAACCGCTGAAGCTTCTTACATACCCAAGTTCAGCAGTTGTTTTTGGAATATCCCTGTTTCTTATGATTGCAGCTTCATAAACAGTTGGCAAAATCCTGAGGTACAGATCCTCCATCAGGGGTGTTGTCAGTCTTTGACGGCCAACCTTGACTGTGGTTTTACTGATGTCATATTGCAGGTAGGCTTCACCAAGGAAATGGACGTCATCTCCATCTCTTTGCAATAAACTTGTTCCAATACCCTCTTTTCTGCTGTAGAAGCCACCTATTTTATGACTTCCATAGTATGCAAGGCCAAACTTCAGGCCATGAAAACTGCCGCTGTCATACTTTAGGATTCCACCGCCAGCCAGGGCCTTTGCATCGGGCTTGACATGGTCGTATGTTCTGACCATGTGAAAGAGTTTCAGGTCTGCTGAAAACTTACCGCTTTTAAGTATCTGTCCATAACAGCCGGATATTGCCTCTTTCTGAGATGGTCTTGTGCCTGCTGATTTCTTCTTTCCATTAAGGCCATTAAGAGAACAACCCGCGTCACCTGCGTGATGGCAAAAAAGAAGTAGTGATAATGAAAAAATAGATATCACCAACCCTTTTTTCATCTCTTTCTCGTTTAATCTCTATCGCCCCAGCTTGATGTGCAGGAAGGCGAAGAAAAAGCCCTAAAAAGCTGCCTGAATGTTGACGACCATTCCTCCCCCCTAGCGTGCAACCTTTACTTTTTCACTGGGTTGTCATCCAGCACGCTCCTTATCTTTTGAGTTAATGTAACAGGCGTGACTGGCTTTGAAATGTAATTGATTCCCTCCTCGAGCACGCCATGGTGGGCAATGATGTTTTCCGTGTAACCGGACATGAATATCACCTTCATATCCGGCCTTTCTTTTCTGATTGTTTCTGCAAGCTCTCTGCCGCTCATACCCGGCATGACAACATCCGTGAGTAACAGGTGGACCTTACCGCTATATTTTCGAAGTACATTGAGTGCATCTTTCCCGGACTCTGCCTGAAGGCAGTTATACCCCAGAGGTTTTAATGTCTCTACAATCAGCTGACGAATAGATGCATTGTCATCCACAATGAGTATGGTTTCGTTTCCCTGTAGCAGAGCCTTGGTAAAAGGTTTACTTTCTGTCTCTTCTGCAGCCTTCTTGCAGGCCGGTAAATATATTTTAAATGTTGTACCCCTGCCTTTTTCACTGTATGCGTAAATATAGCCCCCGTGTTGCTTGACGATACCATAGACGGTTGCCAAGCCAAGACCGGTTCCCTTGCCGTGTTCCTTGGTGGTAAAAAAGGGATCGAATATCCTTGATAGAACATCTTCATCCATGCCCTCTCCCGTATCACTGATGGCCATCAAGACGTATTTCCCCGGTTTGACTTCCCGATGTTTGTTCACATAGTGTTGGTCAAGCTGAACCTCTGCGGTTTCAATTACTATTTCGCCGCCCTTTGGCATGGCATCTCTGGCGTTCACTATCAGGTTCATGATGACCTGCTCAATTTGACCAGGGTCGGCCTCAACAGTGCAGCTTTCCTCTGATAGATAGGTCGTAATGACTATGTCTTCGCCTACCATTTTCCCCAGGATTTTCAGGAAATTCCGTATGATGCTATTTATGGATATGACCTTCTTTTCCAGGACCTGTTTGCGGCTGAAGGCCAGCAATTGCCTTGTGAGGGCGGCGGCCTGGCTGCCAGACTCATGGATGCGCTTTATCTTGTCTCGTATTGGATTGTTGACTGGAATATTGGCAAGTAGCAGGTCTGAATAACCAATGATTACACTCAGGACATTGTTGAAATCATGGGCGATACCAGCAGCAAGCCGGCCAATGGATTCCATTTTCTGTACCTGGAGGAGTTGCTGCTGAAGCTTAATTTTTTCAGATGTCTCCTGTTTGAGTTTCCGGTAGGCCTCCATAGCCTTGCGGTACATGAAATTGATGGCCTCCACCATGCTTGCGAGTTCGTCATCCTTTGTGTGCCTGTTAACAGGCCTATCCAGCACCAGAGGCTCCTGCGGTTCATTGAATGTGATGCGCCTGGTGTACTGCTGAATGGTTATTAAATGCCTGGAAACAAGGTACCAGAATATGTAGATGATACTGAGAGAAACAAGAGACATGAGTAACAGGCTCTGTAAGAGGGTGATCATAATGGAGGACTTGGCTTCTCTTAGAGCCGAGAGTTTTGATGCCGCAATAGTCAGCCTGCCCAGAAAGATGTTTTTCCCTTCCTCCTGGTGATACAGGGGAACAGTTTTTATTATGTCGTTGTTGATGTCCAGCGTTCCGTAGCTGACGAGCACTTTTCCGTTTTCATCGGTGATTTGGGCAAACACGATATCGCCATTTACCAGGAAGCCCTGCATCACGAGATTCAGCAGGCGAGTGTCAAATATCCATAAACTCTCCTCTATAAAGGACTTGTTGCTTGCTACAATGTTGTCCAGTTCGTTTTTCAGGAAAGACAGCCTGTTTTTGTATTGCTGGTAAGATATGATAAAGGATAGGATCAGGGCCATTATTGCCCCTATGAATGTCACGTAGAGTGCAAAACGCCTTCCGATTTTGCTCTTTAACCACTCTGGCTTTACGGCTGCCTTCATTTTTTATAGAGAGCATTGTAGTGTTGTGACAGTGGCGCCCCTTCGATAATGTGTTGAATGGTGCCATCCATCTGCATCTGATGAATGGTATCGTTGAAGTCATCGATTATCCTGGCAAAGGGTGAATCTTTTCGGATGAGGAGACGGAAAGCAATGGTTTTAAGGGGGTAAGGATTGGTTATTATGCTTTTATAACCTTCTGAAAAGGCATTTCCTTTCTTTATCTTCTTTTTTATGAAGTAGGCCCCAACGAAACTGTTTGCCATGTAAATATCTGCGCGCCCCTTGATGAGCATATTGAAGGCACTATCCATGTTTGGGACCCATGTTATGTTGTATCCCTTCAGGTTTTCCTCGGTCCATCCGGCACCGATTACCTCAACTATTTTAAATGGCTTGATTTCCTTCAGAGAGCGTATGGACATTATTTCTTTTATACGCGGATTGTTTCTGTTTACAAATATGTGTTCACAAACAAGAAGAACGGGATCTGATCCAAAGAAAAGGGGTTTTCTTTCATTGGTGAGGATGGTGACCATGCCGTCTGCCTTTCCTTCGGCAACGATCTTTTGTGCTCGAACCCAGGGGTAGAGTTCCACTTTTAGGGGAATATCCAGGCGGTGAAATGCCTCTGTCATTATCTCGTAAAAAATTCCGGCAGGCTTTCCGTCTGTTCCCCGGTAGATTAGGGGCGGGTAATCCTCGTCGTCCACCCAGTGAAAGGCCGTTGCGTTGCCTGCACAGACAGGGTCAGGCATAAGCACAAGCGCCATCAATATAGAGATAACTGCCCGGATTATAAACCCTTTTTGCAATCTGTATGTTGTGAACAATTTTGACCTCCCACCTTTTTCTGAAATGGCCCCAAACTGCCCTGTTCACCCCTTAACCAGCCCGAACAGGCCTTTCCTCGCAGTCACATACCTCCTCTTTTTTTCAGGTATGTCCTGCTCTATCTCTTTCTGGGGAAGATCATCCGGGATGGGGGCTTTGCACGGTTTCTTCCTGGTGTGCGCAGAAGCCTTGGTCTCTTTTGAGGGTTCTTCCTCGAACTCTGGTATGCCAAAAAGAAACTTGTCTATGCAAAAACCAGGTGGTCGATATTCCTCGGTCTTTCTGCCATAGGGCCTTACCGTTAAAAGGCCAGGCTTGACCCTTAAAAGCCTCCCCTTTTGCTCACAGGCAGAAATCTTTGCATCATAAGATTTCTTGAAATCAGCTATTATCGTCTTTAGCTGAAAGAAATCATCTGGAAATGACCAAGGATCCGAAATCATGCCCCAAAAATAGCATAAGCTTTCAAATGTACAAATATTTTTTACCCATGTTTTTTATTCTTTCTCTAGAAGATGGCTATATCTCAACCTCCTGTATCCTTCTTCTTGCTCAAAATCCAAATTGTCAATCAAATCAACCACTTGAATTTCAATATCGGGCTCCTGCCCATAATGTGCGGACGAAACAGTGGTGCTTTAAGGGCTAAGGCGTGGATGACCATTCATTGTCGTTCGATGGGATTGCAAAGGCAAGGGTAGTCCCTTTTCTCAGTGAAGAAACAGCACCGAAAGCAGGTGAAGAAGGGCTACAGATATGGTTGCAAAGGCTGCCCGTTTGTGCCAGACAAAAAGCCTGGCCCTGTCCTTGAACATAAACTTTCCAATTAAGAAGGTTGTGAGGAGCAAGGAAAAGGTTAGCGTTCCAAGGCCTGCTATAATGTATAAAGGACTGATGAAAAAAGTATCCTTAAGCCTGTCCCCCTCATGGGCCAGGGTTGGTGCGGGTAGCCAAATCAGAGCCATGAGAGAATACAGGAGTAGATTTAGCCGCCCTTTTATCTTCTGGCCTTTTTGCCGCCAATGGAAGGATTTTGGGTTACGTTCCTTACGCATCTAAAGCCGACCTCCTCAAATGCCTCCCAGGGGTTTCTCTTTACTGGAAGGGGTATCCTGCTTTGTTCCGAAAGCCCTGTTTCAAAACCTGCAAGTATGGTTAGTGGCAATTCCCTTTGATTTTTTTGGGCGAAAAGAACATCCAGAACCCATGTCCCCAGGTGGATGTTCATTGCCCGAATGCCAAAAAAATTTGGTTTAAATAACATCACAGGATATGGAAGCTTGATTGTTTCAAAAAATGAGGGTGGAAGCACAATTTGCCTTTTGTCCTGCTGATTTTTGCCTCCTTTGACGTTTCCCTCCGCAGCCACGTAAAGCCATTCAAGTTTGGTGGGAAGCCTCTTTCCGTAAAAAAAAGCATAGGCCTGCGCCCCGTAACCAGTGACCCTGATTACTGGGCAGGAAGAGTGGGCTGAGTTTTTCACCTTGAACCTGCCGTTAAAGAAGACAATTGGCTCGTATCCTTGCAAGGCCTCACCAAGATAGAGGTATATTTTTCCATCTCTCTTTACTGCGCCATCTTCCACTTTAAGGTCTGCCCGTATCTGATTCAGAAAGTCCACAAATTGCTGATTTGTTACAGGGGTTTCATCCATATAAAAGGGGGTTACTTTCACCGTTCCAGACGAGGTGCTGTCAAAGTCATCTGGCAGCCAAAAGGTTCCTCCAGGTATGAGACGCAAGATGGTGCCGTCAACGCTTTCTATTTTGGCAGGATACTGACTTGGGAGGATTAGCGTTCTGACCTTGGCAGGCTGGCCTGATAAAAAGTGCTCCTGCACGTAGTGAAACCCCCAAAAGGAAAGGCCAATGAAGAGAAGGGCAGCCAGCACCGATAAAATAGCCAGGGTTCTCCTGGACATATAAACGCCGCTTAGCCCTGTATGGGAACGGTTCTCTGAACGAGCGGAATGCTGCCATGAATCAACGGCCTCTTCCAATGCCTTTTTCATTTCGGAAACGGACTGAAATCTCCTTTCGGGTTCCTTGTCCGTGGCTTTTCTTATGATCCAATCCAGTTTTGGGAAAAGCTCTCCTTCTGGTTCTTTAAGACCCACTTGGGTAAACGGGACCGCATTTTCCGGAATTTTCCCTGCTATTGCCTCATAGAGTATTTTCCCCAGGGCATAGATATCGGTTCTCGCATCTGCCCTCTTAAAGTCCATGAACTGTTCTGGAGCCATGTAGCCAGGGGTGCCCTTTATCTCCAGGGAACAGGTCATGGATTCCATGTGGCAGGAACGTGCAAGGCCGAAATCCGCTATCTTGGGCGTA
>Ga0256832_1001336_pt1 | contig 16604 bp, 16 predicted proteins | sample 134614metaG_FD_190534 | JGI IMG/M metagenome (GOLD analysis project Ga0256832, IMG submission 190534) | Hydrothermal vent microbial communities from Lau Basin, Pacific Ocean - 134-614 | ecosystem: Environmental > Aquatic > Marine > Hydrothermal vents | place: Pacific Ocean: Lau Basin | collected...
GCCACCGCCCTCAAGCGGGGGGAGCGCATCCGCGTGGTGACCGATCTGCTGGACGTGGTCATCGACACCACCGGGGGGGACGTGCGACGGGTGCGCCTGCTCAAGTACCCGGTGAGCGTGGACGACCCCACCCCATTCACCCTCCTGAGCGACGACCCGGAGCGCCTCTACGTGGCCCAGAGCGGCTTCATCTCCGGGGCGCCGGCGCCCGACCACCACGCCGTCTATCGGGCCGAGGCCAAGGTGTACACCCTGGCCGAGGGGCAGGACACCCTGGAGGTGCCCCTCACCTGGACCAGCCCCGAAGGGGTGACGGTGACCAAGGTGTATACCTTCCACCGCGGGCGCTATCTCATCGACCTGGAACACCGCTTAGAGAACGGCCGCGAGGCCCCGTGGGAAGGGCGCATCTATCGCCAGTTCCAGCGCAACGAGTTCGCCGATCCGACCCAATCCCGCTTCATCTACACCTTCACCGGCGGGGCGGTGTCCACCCCCGACAAGCCCTACGAGAAGATCAAGTTCGACGAATTCGACACCTGGCGCGCCCCCCAGGAACTCATCAAGGGGGTGTGGGTGGCCTATCTGCAGCACTATTTCGTCGCCGCCTGGCTCCCCGACCAGAACGAGCTGGAGCACATCTACACCCGCCAGGTGCCCGGCCCCCGCTACATCCTGGGCGTCGCCGCCGCGCCCGTGCAAGTGGCCCCCGGCGAAAGCGCCACTTTCCGTTCCCAGCTCTATCTGGGGCCCAAGGAACACGATCGCCTGAGCGAGATCCACCCCACCCTGAAGCTCACCATCGACTACGGGGTGATGACCTTCATCGCCGAACCCCTGTTCTGGCTCCTCAAGCAGTTCCATGCCCTCACCGGCAATTGGGGCTGGTCCATCGTCCTCCTCACCCTGCTCATCAAGCTGGCCTTCTACAAGCTGTCCGAGGCCAGCTACCGCTCCATGGCCAACATGCGGCGCCTGGCGCCCAAGTTGCAGGCCCTGCGCGAGCGCTACGGAGAGGACCGCCAGCGCTTGTCCCAGGCGATGATGGAGCTGTACCGCAAGGAGAAGATCAACCCCTTGAGCGGCTGCTGGCCCATCCTCGTGCAGATCCCCGTCTTCCTGGCCCTCTACTGGGTGCTGCTGGAGAGCGTTGAGCTGCGCATGGCGCCGTGGATCCTGTGGATCGAGGACCTCTCCACAAAGGATCCTTATTACGTCCTGCCCATCCTCATGGGCCTGTCCATGTACGTGCAGCAGAAGCTCAACCCCACCGCGGGCATGGATCCCATGCACCAGAAGGTGCTGCAACTGCTGCCCATCGTCTTCACCCTGTTCTTCGCCTTCTTCCCTGCCGGGTTGGTGCTCTACTGGCTGGTGAACAACACCCTCTCCATCGCCCAGCAGTGGTACATCATCCGTAAGCTGGAGAAGTCCTCCCAGAAGACGGGATGAGCAACGACACCATCGCCGCGATCGCCACCCCTCCCGGACGGGGCGGGGTGGGGATCGTGCGTATCTCCGGTCCCAACGCGCCCGCCATCGCCCGCGCCCTGGCCGGAGAGTTGCCTCCGCCCCGCCACGCCCGCTACGGGCCCATCCGCGACCGTTCGGGAAATCTGCTGGACCAGGGACTCACCCTGTTCTTCCCCGCGCCCCACTCCTACACTGGCGAGGACGTGGTGGAGTTCCAGGTGCACGGCGGACCGGTCCTCCTGGATCTGGTTCTGGCGGAGGCCCTCGCCCAGGGGGCGCGTCTGGCCGAGCCGGGGGAGTTCACCCGCCGCGCCTTCCTCAACGACAAGTTGGACCTGGCCCAAGCCGAGGCGGTGGCCGACCTCATCGAGGCCAGCACCGAGAGCGCCGCGCGCGCCGCCGTGGCCTCCCTGAGCGGGGCCCTGTCGCAGGCCGTGAACGCCTTGCACGAGGCGCTGGTGGAATTGCGTTGCTACGTGGAGGGGGCCATCGACTTCGCCGACGAGGAGATCGACTTCCTCACCGAGGAGGCGGTGGGGGCGCGCCTGGACGACCTGGAGTCCCGCCTGCGCGATCTGCGCCGCCGGGCCCGTCAGGGTACCCTCCTCCAGGAGGGCCTCAAGGTGGTCATCCTCGGGCGCCCCAACGCCGGCAAGTCCAGTCTCTTGAACCGCCTCGCCGGGCGTGAGACGGCCATCGTCACCCATATTCCCGGCACCACCCGCGACTTGGTGCGCGAGCGCATCGAGGTGCGCGGCATGCCCGTGCACGTCCTCGACACCGCCGGCCTGCGCGAGAGTGGCGACCCGGTGGAGCAGGAGGGCATCCGCCGCGCCTGGGCGGCCTTGGCCGAGGCCGATCACTGCCTCCTGGTGGTGGATGACAGCGCCGGTCCGGGCGAGGACGAGGCGCAGGTGGTGGAACGCCTGCCCGAGGGCGTGGGTCTGACGGTGGTGGCCAACAAGATCGACCGCAGCGGTCGCCCGCCGGGGCCGTTCCAGTCCCCCCTGGGTCCGGGGGTGCGCCTGTCCGCCCTTACCGGTGAGGGGCTGGAGGCGCTGCATGAACGCCTGGCCGAAGTCGCCGGCCTGGAGCCGATCGCCGGTGAGGGGACCTTCCTCGCCCGCCGCCGCCACCTGCAGGCCCTGGAGGCGGCCGGGGCGGCCCTCGCCCGGGCGCGCCAGCAGTGGCGCCACGGCGCCGGGGAGCTGCTGGCGGAGGAGCTGCGCGCGGCGCACACGGCCCTCGCCGCCATCACCGGCGAGTTCGACCACGAAGACCTGCTGGACCAGATCTTCTCCCGCTTCTGCATCGGCAAATGATTCACAAGCCGGCGCGCGCGGCGTAGACTGCGCGCCTGTTTCACGAGGTTTCACGATGGACCATCCGCAGCGTTTCGACGTCATCGTCATCGGCGGCGGCCATGCCGGCTGCGAGGCGGCCCTGGCCAGCGCCCGCCTGGGAGCGAAGACCCTGCTCCTCACCCACAATCTGGACACCATCGGCCAGATGAGCTGCAACCCGGCCATCGGCGGCATCGGCAAGAGCCATCTGGTGCGCGAGATCGACGCCCTGGACGGCCTCATGGCGCGCGCCACCGACCGCGCCGGCATCCAGTTCCGCGTCCTCAACGCCCGCAAGGGGCCGGCGGTGCGCGCCACCCGCGCCCAGTGCGACCGCAACCTCTACAAGCGTGCCGTGCGCCGGGCCCTGGAGGCACAGCCCAACCTCACCCTCTTCCAGCAGGCGGTGGACGACCTCATCGTCGAGCAGGGGCGGGTGGCCGGCGTGGTCACCGCCCTGGGACTGCGCTTCCGCGCCGGGGCGGTGGTCCTCACCGTGGGCACTTTCCTCGGCGGGCGCATCCACGTGGGCCTCGCCCAGAGCGAAGGGGGGCGCGCCGGCGATCCGCCCGCCAACGCCCTCGCCGCGCGCCTGCGCGAGCTGCCTTTGCGGGTGGAGCGCCTCAAGACCGGCACCCCCCCGCGTCTGGACGGGCGCACCCTCGACTACTCGCGCATGACCCCGCAGCCGGGCGACGAGCCCACGCCGGTGATGTCCTTCCTGGGCGACCCCGCCGAACACCCCCGCCAGGTGCCCTGCCACATCACCGCCACCTGCGAGCGCACCCACGAGATCATCCGCGCCGGCCTCGACCGCTCGCCCATGTACAGCGGCGTCATCGAAGGGGTCGGGCCGCGCTACTGCCCCTCGGTGGAGGACAAAGTGGTGCGCTTCGCCGACAAACCCTCGCACCAGATCTTCGTCGAACCGGAAGGGCTGGACACCCACGAGGTCTATCCCAACGGCATCTCCACCTCCCTCCCCTTCGACGTGCAATGGGCGATGGTGCGCTCCATCCCCGGCTTCGAGAACGCCCACATCACCCGCCCGGGCTATGCCATCGAATACGACTTCTTCGACCCCCGCGACCTGCACCACAGCCTGGAGAGCCGCCACCTCCCCGGGCTCTTCCTCGCCGGCCAGATCAACGGCACCACCGGTTACGAGGAGGCCGCCGCGCAAGGGCTCATCGCCGGCCTCAACGCCGCCCGCCAGGTGCGCGGCGAGGACCCCTGGACGCCGCGCCGGGACGAGGCCTACATCGGCGTCCTCATCGACGACCTGGTGACGCGCGGCACCAACGAGCCCTACCGCATGTTCACCTCGCGCGCCGAATACCGCCTCAAACTGCGCGAGGACAACGCCGACCTGCGCCTCACCGAGATCGGCCGGCGCCTGGGGCTGGTGGGCGACGAACGCTGGGCCGCCTTCGAGCGCAAGCGCGAGGCCCTGGAGCGGGAGACCCAGCGCCTGCGCGACCACTGGGTGCGCCCCGGCCATCCGGTGGAACGCCTGCTGGAACGCCCCCTCGCCAAGGAGACCCGCGCCCTGGACCTGCTGCGCCGCCCGGAGGTGGACTACCCCGACCTGGTGGCGGCCCTGGGGCTGCCCCCCTGCGACACCCCGGGGGTGGCCGAGCAGGTGGCCATCCAGGCCAAGTACGCCGGCTACATCCAGCGCCAGGAGGACGAGGCCGCGCGCACCCTGCGCCGCCTGGAAGACCCCATCCCCGAGGACCTGGACTACCAGGCCGTGCCCGGCCTCTCGCGCGAGGTGCAGGAGAAACTCACCCGCGTGCGCCCCGCCACCGTGGGGCAGGCGGCGCGCGTCCCCGGCGTCACCCCCGCCGCCGTCTCCCTCCTGCTGGTGCACCTCAAGCGCCTGCGCCGCACCGGATGAGCGACCGACACGACCTCGCAGACGACCTCGACCAGGGCCTCGCGGCCATGGGCCTGGCCCTGACGCCGGACGTGCAGGCGACCCTGCTGGACTATCTGACCCTGCTCCAGCGCTGGAACCGGGCCTACAACCTCACCGCCGTCAAGGACCCGCACGCCATGGTCCACCGCCACCTCCTGGACAGCCTCAGCGTGCTACCCTATCTGGACGAGGCGCCCCCCGGCCCCCTGGCCGACGTGGGCAGCGGCGCCGGCCTGCCCGGCCTGCCCCTGGCCCTGGCGCGACCGGAGCGGGACGTCCTGCTGGTGGACAGCGTGGGCAAGAAAGTACGGTTCCTGCGCCAGGCGGTGCGCGAACTGGGCCTGGGCGAGCGGGTGCGCGCGGTGCAGGGGCGGGTGGAGACCCTGGCGGACGAGACGGGCCGCTTCGCCGTCGTCACCGCCCGCGCCTTCGCCCCCCTGGGGCGCATCGTCCAGTTGGCCGGCCACCTGCTGCGCACCGACGGCCGCATCCTGGCCATGAAGGGGCGCGTGGAAGAGGACGAACTGGCAGGCATCCCCGCCGACTGGCGGGTGCGGCAGGTCACCCCGCTGTGCGTCCCCGGCACCGAGGGCGCCCGCCACCTGGTCGTCCTCCAGCCCCCACCACCCCAGTCGGAGAGGAACGAACCGTGAGCCGAATCATCGCCGTGGCCAACCAGAAGGGCGGCGTCGGCAAGACCACCACCGCCGTCAACCTGGCCGCCTCCCTGGCCGCCACCCGCCGCCGCGTGCTCCTGGTGGATATGGACCCCCAGGGCAACGCCACCATGTCCAGCGGCGTGGACAAACACGAACTGGAGACGAGCGCCTACGAACTGCTCATGGGCGAGGCCCCCTTCGACGCCGTGGTGACCCGCTCCGAGGCCGGGGGCTACGACCTCGTGCCCGCCAACGGCGACCTCACCGCCGCCGAAGTCCACCTCCTGGAGCGGCCGGACCGGGAACGGCGCCTGCGCGCCTGCCTGGAGACGGTGGCCGAGCGCTACGACTACATCCTCGTGGACTGCCCCCCGGCCCTCAACATGCTCACAGTCAACGCCCTGGTGGCCGCCGAAGGGGTGCTCATCCCCATGCAGTGCGAATACTTCGCCCTCGAAGGGCTGTCCGCCCTCCTGGAGACCATCGACAGCATCCGTCGGCGCCACAATCCGCGCCTGCACATCCAGGGCCTGCTGCGCACCATGTACGACCCGCGCAGCAACCTCACCAACGAGGTCTCCGAACAACTCAAGACCCATTTCCGCGACAAGGTCTTCCGCACCGTCATCCCGCGCAACATCCGCCTCGCCGAGGCCCCCAGCCACGGCCGCCCGGTGATCGCCTACGACCGCAACTCGCGCGGCGCGCAAGGCTATCTCGCCCTGGCCGGGGAACTGCTGCGGCGCGAGGCCAAGGCGCGCGAGACCGAGGCCCTCACCTGACACCGGAGACGCATCGCACCATGGCCAAGAAGAAACTGGGACGCGGGCTGGACGCCCTCCTGCGCACCCCCCTCGACGACACCGACGAGAGCGCCGCCCTGCGCGAGCTGCCGGTGGAGCAACTGCAGCGGGGACGCTACCAGCCGCGCGAAGACATGGACCCGCAACGCCTGGAGGAACTGGCCGCCTCCATCCGCGCCCAGGGGGTGGTGCAACCCATCGTCGTGCGCCCCATCGGCCCCGACCGCTACGAGATCATCGCCGGCGAGCGGCGCTGGCGGGCGGCGCAACTGGCCGGACTGCACGAGATCCCCGCGGTGGTACGGGAGGTGCCCGACGAGGCCGCGGTGGCCATGTCCCTCATCGAGAACATCCAGCGGGAGGAACTCTCCCCCATGGAAGAGGCCAACGCCCTGCAGCGCCTCATCGACGAATTCCAGATGACCCACCAGCAAGTGGCCGACGCCATCGGCCGTTCGCGCACCGCGGTGACCAACCTCCTGCGCCTGCAGGGACTGCACCCCGAAGTGAAACGCATGCTCAACCACGGCGACCTGGAAATGGGCCACGCCCGCGCCCTCCTCGCCCTGCCCCACGAGCGCCAGCCGGAGGCCGCGCGGCGGGTGGTCACCCGCGGCCTCTCGGTGCGCCAGACCGAGCAACTGGTGAAACAGCTCCTCGCCCCGCCCAAGGAAAAAAGCACCACCCTGGATCCGGACGTGCGCCGCCTGCAAGAACGCCTCAGCGAACGCCTGGGGGCGCCGGTACGCATCGTCACCCAGGGCAAGAACAAAGGCCGGCTGGAGATCCGCTACTCCTCCCTGGAGGAGCTGGACGGCATTCTTGAGCGGATCGGTTGAAAATCGGCCGTGAAAAGCCTTGCGGCCCGTTTTCGGCGCAGGCTATAATCCCGCCCCGTTTTGGACGGCGAATCATGGCCAAGCCCCCGTCGCTAGGGCCCCTGCTCATCGGGGTCGGATCGATCATGACATCCATGTCGGTGGTGGGGTTCGTCCTGGGTTACGCCGTCGATCGCTGGTTGGACAGCCAACCCATCGGTCTGCTGATACTCGGATTCATGGGGATCCTGGGTGGACTGATGAAGGCCTACCGGCTGCTGATCCACCCGGACCTGAACCGATAGCGTGAACGAAGAGATCGCCAGTAACGCCAGGCGTCTGCTCAAAACGCAGTTACTGGCGGCCACGATAGCCGGCCTGCTGTTCCTCTCGCAGGGGCAGTGGCAGGCCCTGTCCGCCCTCTACGGCGCACTCGTCAGCCTGAGCACCACCCTGCTCATGAGCCGGGGGATGCAACTGGCCGAACGCCTGGCGGGCGAAGATATGAAAAAGATGCAGGCGATCCTCTACGGTGGGGCCGCGGTACGCTTCATACTGGTGATCGCCCTGTTTTTGTTGGGATTGGCGGTGGTGGGCCTGGAACCTCTGGCCACCGCCGTCGGATTCGGTCTGGCCCATGCCGCGCACCTGATCAATCTGCGCGCGCTGAAGGCCTAGTCGAACTACGAACAAGGGGGAGGAAAACGTGGCCGAGTCGTCCTCGGGCGGTGGTACCGTCGAGTATATCCAGCACCACCTCACCAACTGGTGCGTGGGCCAATGCGATCCGGTGACGCACAAGGCCGCCGGATTCTGGGCCCTGCACGTCGACACCCTCCTGTTCAGCCTGCTCACCGCCGGGGTCATCGTGTGGATGGCCCTGAAGCTGAAGAAGCAGCTCAATCCCGCAGTCCCCGGGGGGTTTCAAAACTTCGTCGAGTCCATCATCGAGTTCGTGGACCAGCAGGTGAAGGACACCTTCCCGGGTCACAATCCCCTCATCGCCCCCCTCGGGCTGACCATCTTCCTGTGGGTGTGGCTCATGAACTTCATGGACCTCATCCCGGTGGATCTGCTCCCCGCCGTCGCCAGCCTGTTCGGTATCCATTACCTGAAAGTGGTGCCCACCACCGACCTCAACACCACGCTGGCCATGTCGCTGACGGTCTTCGCCCTGATCGTCTTCTACAACATCAAGGTCAAGGGGGTGGGCGGCTACGTGAAGATGTTCCTGTTCCATCCCTTCGGCAAGTTCTTCGTGCCGGTCAATATCGTCATGACCGCCATTGAAGAGCTGGCCAAGCCCCTCAGCCTCGCCCTGCGACTGTTCGGCAACCTGTTCGCCGGCGAGCTGGTGTTCCTGCTCATCGCCCTGTTGGCAGGGACGGCGGGCATCGGCTTGGCCCTCGCCTTCCTCTTCCCGCTGCAGGTGGCCCTGGATCTGGGCTGGTTGATCTTCCACCTCCTGGTGATCACCCTGCAGGCGTTCATCTTCATGGTGCTCACCATCGTGTACCTGGGGATGGCGCACGTCGAGGAAGAACACTGATCCCGATTTCCATTTGACCAATCCATACCGACACTTAGGGAGACCTTGCCATGACACCTGAAATGATCGCCACCATCTATGCCTACACCGCCGTCGGCGTCGGCGTGATCCTGGCCGCTGCCGGTCTGGGTTCGGCCATCGGTTGGGGCCTCATCTGCGCCAAGACCCTGGAAGGGATCGCCCGTCAGCCCGAGATGCGCCCGGCCCTGATGACCAACATGTTCATCTTCGCCGGTCTGATGGAGTCCTTCCCCTTCATCATCCTGGCCTTCGCCATGTGGTTCCTGTTCGCCAACCCCTTCGTCGGTGCGCTGCAGTCCGCAATCGGCGCCTGAATGAAGCCTGGGGGCGCCTGCGGGCGCCCTTCTCGAAGGCCATCGAATTCAAGGGGAAAGGATAATGAACATCACCGTCACCCTGTTGGCGCAGATCGTCGCGTTCATTCTGCTCATCTGGTTCGTCAACAAGACGCTCTGGGGCCCGGTCTCCAAGATGCTGGAGGAGCGGCAGAAGCGCATCGCCGACGGCCTCGCGGCGGCGGAAAAGGGCAAACAGGAACAAGAACTGGCGCAGAAGCGCGCCCTGGAAGTGATCGAGGAAGCCAAGCAGCAGGCCTCCGAGATCATCGCCAATGCCCAGAAACGCTCCAATGAGATCGTCGAAGAGGCCAAGCAGCAGGCCCGCTCGGAAGCCGATCGCATCCTCGCCGCCGCCAACGCGGAGATCGAGCAGGAAGTGAACCGAGCCCGTGAGCACTTGCGCCAGCAAGTGGCCGAACTGGCCGTGGCCGGCGCCAGCCGCATCCTCAAGAAAGAAGTGGATGCCAAGGCCCACGCGAAGATCCTCGAGGATCTCGCCGCACAACTGCAAGCATAAAAGGGCGCTGCCATGGCGGAGCTGACTACCATCGCAAGACCGTACGCCCAGGCCGTATTCAAACTGGCCCAGGAAAACAAGCGCCTGAAGCAGTGGGGGGAGGTCATGGATCTCCTCGCCGCCATCGTGGAGACGCCGGAGGTCTCGGCCCTCATCGGCAATCCCAAGGTCTCCCCGGAACAACTGGAGGCGCTGCTGCTCGAGGTGGCCGGTGACCGCCTGGACCAGCAGGGCAAGAATTTCCTGCGTCTGCTCGTGGAGAACCGGCGTCTGGCGGCCATGCCGGAGATCGCCCGCATCTATCACCAGTTGGAAGACGAGGCCGAGGCGCGCGTGGAGGTGGAGATGATCTCCGCCTTCGAGATCCGTGACGCCCTCGCCAAGAAGATCGCCTCGGCCCTGGCCAAACGCCTGGGCAAAGAGGTGGAGATGACGGTGAAGGTGGACGAGCGCCTCATCGGGGGCGCCGTGATCCGTGCGGGCGACTTGGTCATCGATGGCTCCGTCGCGGGTGAGCTGGACCGCCTGGCGCGCGAATTGACGCACTGAGCAGGTTTACCTTTTTCAAGAGGGAATGAACATGCAACTGAGTCCTTCCGAGATCAGCGAGCTGATCAAACAGAAAATAGAGAGTTTCGAGCCGGTGGTGGAGGCGCGCACGGAAGGCACCGTGGTCAGCGTCGGTGACGGTATCGCCCGCATCCACGGCCTTTCCGACGCCATGGCCGGTGAAATGCTGGAGTTTTCCTCCGGCGTCTATGGCCTTGCCCTCAACCTGGAGCGTGACTCCGTCGGCTGCGTGGTCCTGGGTGACTACCTGAAGATTTCGGAAGGCGACAGCGTCAAGTGCACCGGCCGCATCCTGGAGGTGCCGGTGGGCGAGGCCCTGCTGGGCCGTGTGGTGGACGCCTTGGGCAACCCCATCGACGGGCGCGGGCCCATCGAGGCGAAGGAGACCTCCGCCATCGAAAAGATCGCCCCCGGCGTCATCGAGCGCCAGTCGGTGGATCAGCCCCTGCAGACCGGCCTCAAGGCGGTGGACTCCATGGTCCCCATCGGTCGTGGCCAGCGTGAGCTGATCATCGGTGACCGCCAGACCGGTAAGACGGCGGTGGCCATCGACACCATCATCAACCAGAAGGACACCGGCGTGAAGTGCATCTACGTGGCCGTGGGGCAGAAGGCCTCCTCGGTGGCCAACGTGGTGCGCAAGCTGGAGGAACACGGCGCCCTGGATCACACCATCGTCGTCGCCGCCACCGCCTCCGATCCGGCGGCCATGCAGTTCATCGCCCCTTACGCCGGCTGCGCCATGGGCGAGTACTTCCGTGATCGCGGACAGGATGCCCTCATCGTCTATGACGACCTCACCAAGCAGGCCTGGGCCTACCGTCAGGTGTCCCTGCTCCTGCGCCGTCCTCCCGGTCGTGAGGCCTATCCCGGTGACGTGTTCTACCTCCACTCCCGTCTGCTGGAGCGCGCCGCGCGCGTCAACGCCGAGTACGTGGAGAAGTTCACCAACGGCGAGGTGAAGGGCAAGACCGGATCGCTCACCGCCCTGCCCATCATCGAGACCCAGGCCGGCGACGTGTCCGCCTTCGTGCCCACCAACGTGATCTCCATCACCGACGGGCAGATCTTCCTGGAGACGGACCTCTTCAATGCCGGTATCCGCCCGGCCATCAACGCCGGTCTGTCGGTGTCCCGTGTGGGTGGCGCGGCGCAGACCAAGATCATCAAGAAGCTCGGCGGCGGTGTGCGTCTGGCCCTGGCCCAGTACCGTGAGCTGGCGGCCTTCGCCCAGTTCGCCTCCGATCTGGATGAGGCCACCCGCAAGCAGATCGAGCGCGGCCAGCGTGTCACCGAGCTCATGAAGCAGAAGCAGTATTCGCCCATGTCCATCGCCGAGATGGCCTTCTCCCTGTTCGCGGCCAACGAAGGCTATCTGGACGACGTGGAAGTGAACAAGGTGAGCGACTTCGAGGCGGCCTTGCACGCCTTCCTCAAGGCCAACTACGCCGATCTGCTCAAGGAAATCAACGAAAAGGCGGACTACAACGACGAAATCGCGGCGAAGATGCGCGAGGCGGTCGAGAAGTTCAAGGCCACGTCCACCTGGTAAAGCGGGGTCCGGCCCATGGCTGTCGGCAAAGAAATACGCAAAAAGATCAAGAGCATCAAGAACACGCAGAAGATCACGCGTGCGATGGAGATGGTCGCCGCGAGCAAGATGCGCAAGGCGCAAGACCGCATGTTCGCCTCGCGGCCGTACAGCGAGAAGATCCGTAACGTCATCGCCCACTTGGCGCATGCCCATCCGGAATACAAGCACCCCTACCTGGTGGATCGCCCGGATGTGAAGCGGGTCGGCTTCATCGTCATCACCACCGACCGGGGTCTCTGCGGCGGCCTCAACGCCAATGCCCTGAAGACGGCGGTGACGGCGATGCGCGAGTGGGAAGACAAGGGCGTGGAGATCGACGTGTGTGCCATCGGGCAGAAGGGGACCAATTTCCTCGCCCGTTTCGGTACGAACATCGTCGCCCAGACCTCCCACCTCGGCGACGCGCCCCTCATCGCCGATCTCATCGGCACCATCAAGGTGATGCTCGACGCCTTCACCGAGGGCCGGATCCAACGTCTGTTCCTGGTGAGCAACGAATTCGTCAACACCATGACGCAGAAGCCGCGCGTCGATCAGTTGCTGCCCATCGTCGCCGAGGAACCGGCGGAAGAACTCAAGCACCACTGGGACTACATCTACGAGCCCGAAGCGCGCCCAGTCCTGGACCAACTCCTCACCCGCTACGTGGAGTCCCTGGTGTACCAGGGCGTGGTGGAGAACGTGGCGTGCGAGCAGGCGGCGCGCATGGTGGCCATGAAGGCGGCTTCGGACAACGCGGGTACGCTCATCAACGATCTACAGCTGGCCTACAACAAGGCCCGTCAGGCCGCGATCACCCAGGAGATCTCCGAGATCGTCGCCGGCGCCGCCGCGGTTTAGTCCCCGGTTCGCAACTAGTTACAGACATTCGAGGGTTAGGATCATGAGCACAGGCAAGATCGTTCAGATTATCGGCGCCGTGGTGGACGTGGAGTTCCCGCGTGAGTCGGTACCGGAGATTTACGACGCCCTGAAAGTGGAGTCCACCGGCCTCATCATGGAGGTGGAGCAGCAGTTGGGCGACGGCGTGGTCCGCTGCGTGGCCATGGGCCCCACCGACGGCCTCAAGCGTGGTCTGGAAGTGAGCAACACCGGCGCCCCCATTTCCGTGCCGGTGGGCAAGGGCACCCTGGGGCGCATCATGAACGTCCTGGGCGAGCCGGTGGACGAGAAGGGTCCGGTGGAGTCCGAGGAGCGCTGGAGCATTCACCGCAAGGCTCCCGCCTACGAGGAGCTCATCCCCACCACCGAGCTGCTGGAGACCGGCATCAAGGTGATCGACCTCATCTGCCCCTTCGCCAAGGGCGGTAAGGTCGGCCTGTTCGGCGGCGCCGGCGTGGGCAAGACGGTGAACATGATGGAGCTCATCCGCAACATCGCCATCGAGCACTCCGGTTACTCCGTCTTCGCCGGCGTGGGGGAGCGTACCCGCGAGGGCAACGACTTCTACCACGAGATGAAGGAATCCAACGTGTTGGACAAGGTGGCCCTGGTGTACGGGCAGATGAACGAGCCCCCGGGCAACCGTCTGCGCGTCGCCCTCACCGGTCTGACCATGGCGGAGTACTTCCGCGACGAGGGCCGCGACGTGCTGATGTTCATCGACAACATCTACCGTTACACCCTCGCCGGTACCGAGGTGTCCGCGCTGCTCGGTCGCATGCCCTCGGCGGTGGGTTACCAGCCCACCCTGGCCGAGGAAATGGGCGTCCTGCAGGAACGCATCACCTCCACCAAGGTGGGCTCCATCACCTCCGTACAGGCGGTGTACGTGCCCGCGGACGACCTCACCGACCCGTCCCCGGCCACCACCTTCGCCCACTTGGACGCCACCGTGGTGTTGTCCCGCCAGATCGCCGAGCTGGGTATCTACCCGGCGGTGGACCCGCTGGACTCCACCTCCCGCCAGTTGGATCCCCAGGTGGTGGGCGAGGAGCACTACCAGGTGGCCCGGGCGGTGCAGGGCACCCTGCAGCGCTACAAGGAGCTCAAGGACATCATCGCCATCCTCGGCATGGACGAACTCTCCGAGGACGACAAGCTGGTCGTGGCCCGTGCCCGTAAGATCGAGCGCTTCCTCTCCCAGCCCTTCTTCGTGGCGGAAGTGTTCACCGGCGCGCCCGGCAAGTACGTCCCCCTAAAGGACACCATCGCCGGCTTCAAGGGCATCGTCGAGGGCGAATACGACCATCTCCCCGAGCAGGCCTTCTACATGGTGGGCACCATCGAAGAAGCGGTGGAAAAAGCCAAATCCATGCAATAAACGCCAGGGGAGATCACCATGGCAATGACGATTCATGTGGACATAGTCAGCGCGGAGGAGGAGCTCTACTCCGGCACCGCCCAGATGGTCTTCGCGCCGGCGGCGGACGGCGAGGTGGGCATCCTCCCGCGCCACGCGCCCCTGCTCACCACCCTCAAGCCGGGTGAGGTGCGCATCGTCCCGCCCGAGGGGGAAGGGGAGGAGCAGTTCATCTACGTCTCCGGGGGGATCCTGGAGGTGCAGCCGCATGTGGTGACCATCCTCTCCGACACCGCCATCCGCGCCAAGGACCTGGACGAGGCCGCCGCCCTGGAGGCCAAGAAGCGTGCCGAGGCGGCGCTCAAGGAGAAACTGGGCGAGGAAGAGCTGGCCGAGGCGGAGCGCGTCCTGGCGGAGGCCATCGCCCAGCTGCGCACCATCCAGGACATGCGCAAGAAGAAGGGCCTTTGAGCCACCCGCCGCTTCGGTGGCGGAAAAGAGACGGGGGGCGGCCGGGTGCCGCCCCTGTCTTTTTGTCCCGGCAGCCGTGCTAGACTGAACGGATTCATACAGTCCCGCCCGTTTTCCCAGAGACGTCCATGGAAGATCTGACCGTCATCGTCCTCGCCGCCGGGCAGGGCACGCGCATGCGTTCATCCCGGCCCAAAGTCCTCCACGACCTCGCCGGTCGTCCGCTCCTCGCCCACGTCCTCGACACCGCCCGTTGTTTGTCTCCTGAGCGCATCGTCGTCGTCCATGGTCATGGCGGCGAACGGGTGCGGGCGGCCTTCCCCGATGCGGATCTCACCTGGGTCCACCAGGCCCGACAACTGGGCACCGGCCATGCCGTGGCCGAGGCGATGGCGGCGGTGCGGCCTGCGGGCTCGGTGCTGGTCCTCTACGGCGACGTGCCCCTGTTGACGGTCGATACCCTGCGGGATCTGCTGGGGGCACAGTCCCAGGCACCGCTGGCGCTGCTCACCGCGCGGGTGAACGACCCCACCGGCTACGGGCGCATCGTGCGCGACGATCACGGTCGGCTGCGCGCCATCGTCGAGGAGAAGGACGCCAACCCCGCCGAGCGGGCCATCGACGAGATCAATACCGGCGTCATGGCCGCCGACGCCGAACACCTCTCCCACTGGCTCGCGAACCTGGACAACGACAACGCCCAGGGGGAGTACTACCTCACCGATGTGGTGGCCATGGCGGTGGACGAGGGGGGGGCGGTGGCCAGCGTCCACCCGCGCGAGCCGGACGAATTCCTGGGGGTCAACGACCGCCGGCAACTAGCCCACCTGGAACGGCTGTACCAGGGGCGTCAGGCCCGTGCCCTGATGGCCGCCGGGGTCAGCCTGCGCGATCCGGCGCGCCTGGATGTGCGCGGACGCGTGGAGGCCGGCCGCGACGTATGCATCGACGTGGACGTGGTCCTGGAGGGAGAGGTGGTCCTGGGCGAGGGGGTGGAGATCGGCCCCTTCTGCCACCTCAAGGACGTCACCTTGGGGGCGGGATGCCGGGTGCTCTCCCACAGCGTGTTGGAGTCGGTGACGGCAGAGGCCGGGGTGACCATCGGCCCCTTCGCCCGCCTGCGCCCGGGCACGCAACTTGCCTCGGGGGTGAAGGTGGGCAACTTCGTCGAATTGAAGAACGCGCAGGTGGGCGAGGGTAGCAAGATCAACCACCTCTCCTATGTGGGTGACGCCCAGGTGGGGCGGGACGTGAACATCGGCGCCGGCACCATCACCTGCAACTACGACGGTGCCAACAAGCACCGCACGGTGATCGGCGACGGCGCCTTCATCGGTTCGGACACACAGCTGGTCGCCCCGGTCACCGTCGGCGAGGGGGCCACCATCGGCGCCGGCTCCACCATCACCAGGGATGCGCCGCCCCATGCCCTGACCCTGAGCCGCGCACCGCAAAAGACGCGCGAGGGCTGGCGGCGGCCCCAGAAGCGCGACAAGGGAGGGGCGTGACATGTGCGGCATCGTCGGGGCGATCGCCCAACGGGACGTGGTCCCCATCCTGCTGGAAGGCCTGCGGCGCCTGGAGTACCGCGGCTACGACTCCGCCGGCCTGGCCGTGCTGGGTGACGATGGGGGTTGTCTGCAACGGGTGCGCACCCGGGGTAAGGTGGCGGCCCTCGCCGAACAACTCCAGAAGGAGCCCGTTTCCGGCCGCATCGGCATCGCCCACACCCGCTGGGCCACCCATGGGGAGCCGGCCACCCGCAACGCCCATCCTCACCTCTGCCAGGGGCGGGTGGCCCTGGTACACAACGGCATCATCGAGAACCACGAGGCTCTGCGCGAGGCGCAGCGTGCCGCCGGCCACCGCTTCACCTCCGACACCGATACCGAGGTGGTGGTGCACCAGATCTACGATCGCCTGAAGGAGACCGGCGACCTCCTCACCGCCGTACAGCGTGCCACGCAGGACCTGGAGGGTGCCTACGCCCTGGCGGTGATGGCGGTGGACGACCCCGAGCGCCTCGTCGCCGCCCGCCGTGGCTCGCCCCTGGTCATCGGCATCGGCATCGGCGAGCACTTCCTCGCCTCCGACGTGACCGCCCTGCTGCCGGTCACCAACCGCTTCGTCTTCCTGGAAGAGGGCGACGTGGCCGAACTGCGCCGCGACGGCCTGCGCATCTTCGACGCTGAGGGGCGCGAGGTGGAGCGCCCGGTGAAGACCTCGCAGATCAGCGCCGAGGCGGCGGAGAAGGGTGGCTACCGCCACTACATGGAAAAGGAGAT
>Ga0256832_1001337_pt1 | contig 16572 bp, 18 predicted proteins | sample 134614metaG_FD_190534 | JGI IMG/M metagenome (GOLD analysis project Ga0256832, IMG submission 190534) | Hydrothermal vent microbial communities from Lau Basin, Pacific Ocean - 134-614 | ecosystem: Environmental > Aquatic > Marine > Hydrothermal vents | place: Pacific Ocean: Lau Basin | collected...
AAGGCTCTTCCACCAACTATCATATAGAAAAGCGTAATAAGCAATGCACCCACAAGTACGTCTGCTCCAAGTAGAAAACCTGCACTAAGAACTTGTAAAGTAGTATAGGGGTCAGCCAATGGAATAAGACCAAAAAGTTTAGAAGAGCCAAATGTTCCCTCTAAAATGTGCCAACCATAAGCATTGGCAGCGAAGTAGAGAAACATTAACCCAATCTGTGTTGTCCGTCTAAGAAGTAGATATTTTAAATTTTTCATTAGTACTCTATCTCCCTATTAAGATAATCAGATGGTGCTTGGTCACTTCTCTCATTATGAGTCTCAATCTCATCAGCTTTTCTGTCACCAACTCTTTGTTGGTCTTTTTTGTCCCAACCCTTTACATAGTGGTCTCCTGCTTTTCCCATAGAGTGTTCTCTAGGAAGTACAAAAATAGCAGGTTTTTCTGTAATACATGCTTTTTCGCAAAGCCCACAACCTGTACAGACATTAGAGTGTACTACAGGAAGCAAAAATGCGTGTTTACCTGTACGCTCATTTTTCTGATACTCTAGTGTAATTGCCTCATCGAGTAGAGGACAAGCCCTATAACAGGCATCACACTGTAGTCCCCAAAAGGCTACACATGACTCTTTGTGTACTACTGCTAGACCCATCTTTGCTCGGTTTATGTCAAGCTCCTCTTTCTCATTTAGAAGACTCTTCATATCTAAAGCACCAGATGGACAGACAGGTACACAAGGAATGTCATCACACATATAGCATGGAACATCTGTTGGTATAAAGTAGGGTGTACCAATTAGCTTATGGTCACCACCTTTTGCCATTTTTAGTGTTCCATCTCTTTGAGTTCCATCTCTGTTTTTATTACTTTCACGATTAACACACGCCTCAGCACAAAGCCCACACTTAATACAAGCTTTTAGAAAATCATCCTCTTGTAATGCACCAGGTGGTCGAAGTACCAAAGGTGAAGCTTTTGCCTCATCACAATAGCCACTCCACAACAATCCACCAAGAGCCGTAAGACCTACGCTTTGAAGAGTCGTTGCCATAAACTTTCGTCTGTTGTTGTCGGAGTTAGCCATCTACTTATGCCTTTGTAATTTTAACAGCACACTTCTTGTAGTCTGTCTGTTTAGACATTGGACAAGTAGCATCAAGACATACTTTGTTAATAAATACCTTCTCATCAAACCAAGGTACAAAAACCAACCCTTGAGGTGGTCTGTTACGTCCACGTGTTTCAACTCTTGCTTTTACTTTACCACGACGAGACTCTACCCATGCAAGTTCTCCACGTTTAAGACCTTTTTTCTTTGCGTCAGCTGGATGCATATAACACAGTGCTTCAGGAACAGCACGGAAGAGTTCAGGTACTCTCATGGTCATTGTTCCTGAGTGCCAATGCTCTAGTACACGACCTGTACATAACCAAGTATCGTAGTTTTCATCTGGCATTTCTGGTGGATCCATATATGGTCTTGCAAAGATTTTTGCTTTATTAGGTAATGCATATTTTCCAAGTTTTTTATCTGGACCTGTAAGTGTTCCTTGAAGAATATTTTTAGCTAATGGACCATAGAATGCGTGGGTTGATTTGCTTCCACTCTTTTTAACAGCTTTTGCAGCATAAGGGTCATACTTAACGTTAAATCTCCACTGTGTCTCTTTACCATCAACAACTGGCCACTTAAGCCCTCTTACTTTATGGTAAACTTCAAATGGTGCTAAGTCGTGTCCATGTCCTCTACCAAATGAAGCATACTCTTCAAATAGATACTCATGAACCATAAATCCACAACCTTTAGCCTCTTTACCATCTCCACCAAGTACTTTACGACTATCACCAATACAGTCAGAGTTATCAAACCCTTTTTGTGGGAATTTGTCAAGGTCTATTTTATATTTTTTACCTTTGTTTTCATAAAGAATTTCATACATTGTAGTATCTTCTTTATATCCCATCTTTTTAGCATCAGCAATTACATTTGGAAGTTTTTTACCATTTCTAAGTGTATACTCACCCCAAAGGTCTTTAACGGTAAATCTTTTTGAGAACTCCATCCACTGCCAAGTATCACTCATAGCATCGCCTACAGGTAGAACTTGTTGTCTCCAGTGTTGTGTACGTCTCTCAGCATTTCCATAAGCACCCCATTTTTCATAAATCATAGCACTTGGAAGTACAAGGTCAGAAACCATTGCTGAAATTCCAGGGTAACCATCGGAAGTTACAATAAAGTTATCCATCTCTCTTGCTGCTTTAATCCAATGTTTTGCATTGGCACTATCTTGGTAAGCATTACATACATTGACCCATGCAAACTTAACAACACCATCTTCAATATCTCTATGGATTTTCATAATGTGTTGGTTACCTACAGGGTTAAGTGTACCTGCTGGAAGTCCCCATACTTTTTCTGCTTTTGCTCTATGTTTAGGGTTTTTAACCATCATATCGGCAGGAAGTCTGTGACAGAATGTACCAACCTCTCTTGCTGTACCACAAGCAGATGGTTGACCAGTTAATGAGAATGCTCCATTTCCAGGAAGAGCTTGTTTATTTAATAAGAAGTGAACATTGTAAGAGAGTGTATTTACCCAAGTACCTCTTGTGTGTTGGTTCATACCCATTGTCCAGAAAGAGACAACTTTTCTATCTTTTTCAATGTAGAGGTCTGCTAACATCTTAAGCTTTTTCTTAAAGCTTTCAAGAGACTCATTTGGGTCACCTTTTGCAATTTTTGCAACATAGTCAAGTGTAAATGGCTCTAAAGATTTTTTATACTCTTCAAAAGAGATTTTCCAGTGTTTAAGTGTACCAGCTGTATTTTTCATGGTATCACCCTCTTTGTACCCATAAGGTTTAAGTGCAGGTGCCTCTTTTGCTGAAACTTTTTTACTCATCTCTTTAGAGATTGTCTCCATCTCTTTATCTGTATATTTACCCTCTTTAAGAGACTTTTCACCTGCTCTTCTCATACCATAACCAATATTTACAGGTCCAGCTGTAAATACAATATTCTCTTTTATAAAGTCCCAATCAATTGCTTCTGGGTGGTTATATACAATCTCATGAGCAATATAGTTCCAGATTGCAAGGTCTGTATTTGGAGAGAAGATAATGTTAAAGTCACCAAGGTCACAAGTTCTATGTGTATAGGTCTGAATATTGACAACTTTTACTTTGTCAGGGTTAGAGAGTTTTCTATCGGTTACACGAGACCATAAAATAGGGTGCATCTCTGCCATATTTGAGCCCCAAGTTACAATGGTGTCTGTAATCTCAATGTCATCATAACAACCACTTGGTTCATCAATACCAAATGTTTGATAGAAACCAACAACAGCAGATGCCATACAGTGACGAGCATTTGGGTCAATAGCGTTTGAACGGAATCCACCCTTCATCATCTTTTGAGCTGCATACCCTTCCATAACTGTGTATTGACCAGAGGCAAATACAGCTACACCTTCAGGACCAGATGCCTTAAGTGCTTTTTTAGCATGTTTCTCCATCTCATCAAATGCTCTCTGCCAAGAGACAGGTTTAAATTTACCATGCTTGTCAAATTCACCTTTGTCATTCATACGAAGAAGAGGAGTTTTTAGTCGGTCTGCTCCATACATAATTTTTGCATTAAAGTACCCTTTAATACAGTTAAGTCCACGGTTTACTGGAGCTGCTGGGTCACCCTTTACAGCAACAATTCTTCCCTCTTTTGTTGCCAACATAATACCACAACCAGTACCACAAAATCGACAAGCTGCCTTGTCCCAACGCCATCCTGCTTCAGCCTCTTTAGCTTTTGCTTGAGCCTCTTGGGGAATAGAAATTCCCACAGCCGAAGCAGCAGCCACAGCAGCTGAGCTCTTTAAAAAATCTCTTCTGTTTAATGACATTTTTTCTCCTATTTAATGAATTGTAAGTTAGTGCTAGTAACTATATCACTTTTTGGAGAATAGATTATTGATATAGGTCAATAATATTATTTTTATTTATGATTATTATCAATAGAATAAATAATATAAGTAGAATTAATCTTTATTCTTTTCTAAAACTTCTAACTCTTTCTTTCCCTCTTTAACTTGTTTAGCAAACATAGTTAATAGAATATCAGTAGGTTGTACAAAAGTTTGGATAAAAAATGCTGTTGCATCAGATTCATCAACTCCTGAGACATCAACCAGTTTCTCAATAAAATCATCAAATGAGTGACCTGCCATTACAGCACAAGCATGAACCATCATGGCATCTTTTAAATCTTCATTTTCGATAGTATGGTGTAGAACTAAGAAAATCTCTTTTGCACCTTTTTTGTCATTTTCACTATAGCGTTGAATACCATGCTCATAGATGGCTCTAGCTGTTGCTAAATCTTCATACTCATTCATATCAAACCCTCTATTTTGAGTCAATCTTTCAGCGAGGACATCAAAGGCAGTGTTGACTATAAAGGTAAAAATTTCATTTATCTCATCTTCAGGGGCTTCAAGTAGTAGTTTTGCATCAAGAAGTTGGTATCCCTTTGCAATGCTATTTTCAGCTCTCATTTCAGCCTCTATCTTTTTTAGGTTTTCTAAAAACTCTTCGTTTGTTTTTAATGCTTCTAAATCTATTTCTGGTTCTTGCATATTGTTTCCTTTTTTTTATTGTTTTAATGCTAATTTAATTCGCTCTAAACACTCTCGTGTCTTCTCTTCTTCGTAGACTAAGGCGAGACGTACAAACCCTTTTCCTTCTTCCTCTCGTCCAAGAAATGAACCAGGAATAACTTTAAGGTTATACTCTTTGTATAGTCGTGTAGTAAACTCTATCTCATCCTCAACCTCTAACCATATATAAAATGTAGCAAGTGGAGGCTTAATTCCTAAAATCTCTTTGGCAATTTTAAAGTTTTTAATGTATTTTTCTCTAAAAGTATCCACATGTTCTTGGTCAGCCCATGCAGCAGCTGCTGCATGTTGAAGAGGAAGAGGGGAGGCACACCCTACATAGGTACGGTAGGTCATATAGGCTTTTAAAATCTTGGAATCTCCTGCAATAAACCCTGAACGTAGCCCAGGAGCAGAAGAGCGTTTAGAGACTGAGTTTATAACTAAGATATTTTTAAAATTGGTATTTCCTACCTCAATACTTGCATTGAGTAGGGATGGTAGAGGTTTCTCTAAGTAAAGGTCAATATAGCACTCATCATTTAAGAGTACAAAATTATGAGAGTGTGACAATTTTACCCACTTTTTAAGCTCATCCATAAGTATAGTAGAGGAGGTTGGGTTATTCGGAGTATTTAAAATAACAAGATGACAACGATTTAGCTCTTTTTCGTCTATTATTGGTTGAAAGTTATTCTCTTTAGTGAGGTTAAGATAGATAACCTCTGAGTTTGAAGCTTTAGCAGCACCCTCATAAATTTGATAGAAAGGGTTAGGGTAAGCCATAACAGAGTTCTCTACATCATGAAGTAAAAACTGAGGAAAATTAAAGAGTACTTCTCTTGTTCCAAAGGTAGGAATGATTTGTTCATTAGTTAATCTCAAATTAAATCTTGTATTTAAATATTTTAACATTGCTTCACGTAAAATAGGCTCTCCTGATGTTTTAGGATATTTATTAAGCAGTGAAGCTTTCTCTTGAAGTTTATTTAAAATAAATTGAGGAGTCTCAAACTGGGGTTCTCCTATTGTTAAACTAAGAGGTTGATAGTTACTATTTGGTGTTATGTTATCTAAAAGAGTATTTAGCTTCTCAAAGGGGTATGTTTCAAAGTTCATGATAGTACAGTACCTAAATTTTTTGAGAGGATTATAACAAAAAGAAGATTCGGGTAAGCTCAATTGCCAAGTAAAAACTTGCTTAAGTAGAGACTTGACAAGAGAGATATGAGGTTATTTTTTTGTATCACAACTAATAGTTTCAGCTGTTTTAAGTTCGATATAATTATCATCAAGTACTTTTGCAGGTTTTAAGTCCTTACAATCTACTTTATCACATGGTTCAGTTTTAGCCATAGGTATATCAACAATAATCTCACCTTTTACCTCCTCTAGATTCTCAAAATCACAAGCTTTCCCTTGCTTGAGTTTTGGATTTTTTGGTGAGGGCGTTGAGGATTCAGTATCGATTGTAATTTCAGGTATTATTTCAATCTCCTCATCCTCAATTTTTTCTGTTTTTTGTTTGCTAACAGGTAAATCAGAATCTGCAAATGAATAATTTGTCCATGTGAATAGTGTCAAGACACTAACAATAAGGTATTTCGAAATGATAGATTTCATCTTTTTTCCTTTGTATCTTAATTGTAGAATCTAATATTATAAAACAGTTTTACTTAAAATGAATCATATTTTCAAAAAATCAATATAAATTGGTTAAAAAGTGCTAAAGTAAATAATATTTTATCATAATCATATTACACTATTAACAATTAAATATAGGAGAGAATAATAATGAAAAAAATCGCACTACTAGTTTATATACCTGTAGTTTTAATCTCAGGTGAATTAAGAGATGCTTTAATCGAAGCTAAAAAAACTCATAAACCGTTAATGGTCTATGTTAAGTCAGACTCATGTGCATTTTGTGAGAAGATGAAAAAGAGAACTCTTAATGATGAAACTGTACAGAAAAATATGGAGGGGTTTATTTTTGTAAAGACAGATAAGAGTTCTAAAGAGGCAAAAAAATATCTACCTCAAACAAGATACACTCCAACAACCTATTTTATTTCACCAAAATTTAAAGTAGTGAACACAGTTAAAGGTTATTTACCTAAAGATGATTTTAATTTGTGGATTAATGATTCTAAAGAGAAATTAGGAATCTCTACAAGTTCAACTAAGACCCCTTCTCATATCTCTTCAACTAAGAGTGAAAATTGGTTCTATGATATTGCTTCAGCAGAGGACTATGCAAAACAAGTTGGAAAAAATGTTATGGTCTATGTAGAGAATAAGCGTTCCAAATGGTCTAAAAAAATGAGAACAGAGACACTATCAAGTAAAAAGGTAAAAGAGGCATTAAAAGATTTTGTTTGGGTTAAACTTCAAAAAAATAGTCCTGAAGCTAATGCTTATGGGTTAACTCCAAAGTTAGCACCAACTGTCTATTTTAGAAAAGCAGATGGTAGCTCTTTGGCTACGGCTAAAGGTTACTTTGGTGTTACTAACTTTTTGAAGTGGGTTAAGTATGCAAAAAGTAAACTATAAGGGATAGTCTATATCCCTGTATCGCAAGAGGCAATATTACCACTGCGTATGCCTCTTTTGAACCACTCAACCCTTTGAGCAGATGAACCATGAGTAAATGCATCTGGAACAACATACCCTTGTGCCTGTTTTTGTAAGGTATCATCACCAATAGCAGAAGCAGCATTAAGTGCCTCTTCAATGTCACCTTTTTCTAAACTACCAAAGAGTTTATCTTCATAGTGAGCCCAAACACCAGCATAACAGTCAGCTTGTAGTTCAACACGAACTTGTAGTTTGTTTGCTCCTGCTTGACCACGAGCCTGTTGTTTCATACGTTGAACTTTAGAGAGTGTACCCTCCATATTTTGAATATGGTGACCAATCTCATGAGCTAAGACATAGGCTTCAGCAAAATCTCCACCTGCTTTATGTTTTCTCTTTAGCTCATCAAAAAATCCTAAATCAAGATAGACCTTTTGGTCATTAGGGCAGTAAAAAGGTCCCATCTGTGCAGAGGCATGACCACAACCACTTCTAGTTGAGCCACGATAGATAACAAGAGTTGGCTCTTTATATGTTGCTCCATGCTCTCTAAATATCTTTCCCCATACCTTTTCTGTATCCCCTAAGATGGTTGATATAAAACGTTTCTGTTTCTCATCGGTTGCTTTATTGATAGGAGTAGATGAACCACCTCCCATAAGAGAACCAAGAGGGTTATAGCCAGAGAAGTAGGCGATTGCACCTACGGCAATGATTGCCCAACCAAATTTAGTTCTTAACAAAGGTTTAACAATAGGCCATAAGAACATAATGGTTCCCATAGAGGGCATCCCTCGTCCTCCTCCACTAAAACCACCTTGACCACGTCTATCTTCAACATTACGACTCTCGTCTCTATCTTCCCATCTCATTAATGCTCCTAAAAATTATTTTAACAAATTATATCAAAAGTTAAATTTGACTACAATATTAAAAGTTATTAACATCAGTTAACACAGAGGAGTCATGAGTGTCATTAGCATTAGCAAGAAAGTATCGTCCAGCAACCTTTGATGATTTAATCGGTCAAGAGGCTGTCTCTCAAACCTTATCTATGGCATTAGAGAGTGACCGACTTTCACATGCCTATCTCTTTTCAGGTCTTAGAGGTTCAGGTAAAACTTCAACAGCTCGTATCTTTGCTAAAGCTCTTCTTTGTGAACAAGGGACAACTTCTCACCCTTGTGGTGTTTGTGAACACTGTGTTATGGCGTTAGAGTCACGACATATGGACATTATAGAGATGGATGCAGCTTCTAATCGTAAAATAGATGATATACGAGAACTGATAGAACACACAAAGTACAAACCATCTACAGCACGATATAAAATCTTTATTATAGATGAGGTTCATATGTTGACTAAAGAGGCATTTAATGCCCTCTTAAAGACCCTAGAGGAGCCTCCACCATACGTTAAGTTTATCTTGGCAACCACTGACCCTCTAAAGCTTCCTGCGACCATTTTAAGCCGTACACAGCACTTTAGGTTTCGAAATATCCCTCAATCTGTTGTGGCAAAACATTTAGCACACATCTTAAACCTAGAGGGTGTTGAGTATGAACAACCTGCATTAGATATTATCGCTCGTTCGGGAGCAGGTTCTGTGCGTGACTCTTTAACTCTTTTAGACCAAGCAATTGTCTACTCAAAAAATTTTATTAACGTGACTACAGTTACCAAGATGTTAGGGATTATTGAACCCTCAATATTAGAAGAGCTTATTAACCATGTTTTAGAGCGAAATCAGAGTGAGATTCTAGCTTTTATCAATTCAGCAGTAGAGTTTGAAGCTGAAATGGTAATAGATGAGTTAATGCTCTACTTAAAAGAGATACTCCTTAGTGGTTCACAACAAATAACCCCTATGATTATAGAGCGTTTCTTTAGAGTTTTGGCAGAGTCAAAGTCGCTTCTAAATATGGGAGCAGATGGACAGTTTGTTCTCTCTTTGACTCTCTTTAAGATGATGGAGGCGTTGCAGATTAAAGATATTGATGGAATGATTCGTACTTTAGAGCAGGAGCTTTCTGGGGTACAAATCTCACCTGAGTCTGTAGTAAAGGTAGAGAGAGAGGTTATAAAAGAAGCACCTAAAGTAGAAGAGGTAGTACCTGAACCTATCTCTGAATCAATTATTGAAGAGCCAGTTGTTGTTCAAGAACCAATCATAGAGAAACCTCTTGACAAAGGTGCGAAACTTTTTGAAGCACTTATAGATAAGATGTACGATAGAAACTATGAGCTTGGTGAGTGTTTTAAGTATAGTATTGAGTATATCTCTTTTGAGAACAATCTCTTGACATGGGAATCCTCTGCAACAGCAGAGCAGAAGACTCTACTTAAAAACAACTGGATGACCATTAGAACTTTTGTTCAAGAGATTTTTGGCTACGAAACCAAAATCAAAAATGTCTCAAAGGAGTTACCCTCCCCAGTAGGGGTATCTGAATCTAATGCTACTGAGTTAGCGAGGTTAAAGCCATCGGAATCGGAGTGTTTACACCCGAACAACTCCATAGAAGAACCTATCTCAATGATAGAGGATGAGGTACTTAATCAGCCAATGGTTAAGCAAGAAGAGGAGATGCCCATGAAGAGTTCCTGTGTTGCTCCTGATGATGGTGGAACAGAGGCAGAAAAAGAGAAAGATGAGAGAACTATTTTAGATGAGCCAATGGTGGCGAAAGCGTTGGAGCTATTTGCTCCTAAAAAAGTAAGAGTTAAACGGAAAGGATAGATAAAAAATGACTCAAGAAGCAAGAGTAGAAAAGTTTGAACAGGAGTTACTACCAAAAGTAAAAGATGCTTTTGTAGAGGTGATGAACTATATAGAAGAGAAAAAGTTACCATCAGCTTATGCAGTCTGTTTAAGTAGTTATGTTGAAAATTTTGTAACAGGTAAAGCCTTAAAATGGAAAGAGCATTGCAAGGAGTATGGTGTAGAGATGGATTTTCCAGAGTTAACAGAGGCTTTAGAGAAGATAGAGAGCCTAGATGAACATGTCAAAGAGTTTGCATAAGTAATGCTTTTAGCCGACATAGGAAACAGTAGAGTACACATCTATAATGGTGATGAGGTTGTTCACCTCTCTCATAAAGAGGCAATTGAGCAGTATAGCAACCAAGAGTTAAAATACATTACCGTAAAACACCAACTCAAAGAGCAGTTAAAGAGCCTAGAGAAGTGGGAAAATATCTCTGAGCTTATGCAGATAGAGGGTCAATACTCAACTATGGGAATTGACCGTAAAGCTTTATGTCTCTCTCACAAAAGAGGCATATTTGTAAGTGCAGGTTCTGCCATTACTGTTGATGTGGTAGAGGAGGGTAAATACCTTGGTGGTTTTTTACTTCCAGGGTTAAGCGCTTATATAGATGCTTATGCCTCTATATCTCCTGCTCTAAAAACAGAACTAAACCCACAAGTATCTCTCAATGAGTTACCAAAAACAACCCAAGATGCAATAAGTTTTGGTATAATCGCCTCCATAAAAACACTCATAGAAAAACATCAAGCCAACAAACAACTCTATATATCGGGTGGTGATGGTAAGTTGTTAAGTCAATTTTTTACCAATGCCTTTTTTGATGAGACGCTTATTTTTCAGGGAATGAGAAATGCGATAAATAAAGGAAAGAATTAATGTCTAACGCCTTAGACCTTTACGCCAAAGTAGAAGACCTCTTAGGGGTTAATGAAGTAACTCCTATTTTAAATGAATACTATTATGAAGCTTTAGAGAAGATGACCTTTAATAGTTTACTAGATGTCGGTTGTGGTTCAGGTGGCTTCTTAGAACAAATCTCTAAACTCTACCCCAATGTTCAAGCTAAAGGAATTGACCTTAGCAGTGTTATGGTAGAGATGACAAAGAAAAAAGGTTTAGATGCAGATTGTATAGACCTATGTAAAGTGGAAGAGAAGTATGAGGTTATTACTGCTATTTTTGATATGGTAAACTACTTAGACCATAAAAATATTAAACGCTTTTTTCGTTGTGTAGAGGAGCGACTAGAAAAGGGTGGACACTTCATTTGTGACATTAACACACTTTACGCTTTTAAAGTCATTGCAGCAGGTTCATTCATAAAAGATGGAGATGACCGTTTTGTTACTATAGACTCCGACTATGTTGAGGAGGATGGAGAGTACTTTATGGACTTTACACTTTTTGAAAAGGTAGGAGAGTATTTTAAAAAGTCGCAAGACTCCATTACCCAATACTTCTACACTGTGCCAGAGATTCAGAAATTAACCAAGATGAAGTTGGTCTCTAAAACAGCGATTTCAATCTATAGTCATGAGTCTGAGAAGTATTTTTTAGTCTTTAAAAAATAGAAAAAAGAGAAATTCTTTCTTCTTTTTCATCTCTCTTTACTCAACAGTAAACTGCTCCATCATTCCAGCATCTTCATTCTCCAAAAAGTGATAGTGGTACATTAGTTTAGGCAAAAAATTTGCTATAATTTGACAATTTATTATAAGGTAGCTAATAGATGAAGATAGCAATTATAGGTGCAGGGAAATGGGGTCAGGCACTCTACCATGCTTTTAGTCAAAACAACGATGTAGTCATAACCTCACGCTCAACAAAAGATATTAAAAACTTTGTTTCACTCGATGAAGCACTCTCTTATGAGTATCTGGTTATGGCGATACCTGCTCAAGCTGTTCGTTCATGGATGGAGGAGAACTTTGAAGATAGAGGACAAAAACTTTTAGTCGCAGCAAAGGGAATAGAGACCTCAACAGGTGCTTTTCTAAATGAAGTTTACGGTTCATTTGTTTCAGATAATAGGTTGGCGTTTATATCTGGTCCATCATTTGCAGCAGAGGTTCAGAAGTCTCTACCTACAGCACTTATAATCTCTTCAGCTAACTTAGAACTAGCAGAGAAGTTTGTTAAAGCTCTACCCTCATTTATTAAAGGTTATGTAGATTACGATGTAGTAGGTGCAGAGGTAGCAGGGGCTTATAAAAATGTCATTGCCATTGCAGGGGGTGTTTGTGATGGATTAGAACTTGGAAATAATGCTCGTGCAGCATTGATTTCACGAGGTTTAGTTGAGATGACACGTTTTGGAGAACACTTTGGTGCTAAAACCGAGACCTTTTTGTCTTTGGGTGGAGCAGGAGACCTGTTTTTAACTGCCTCTTCTGTGCTTTCACGAAACTATCGTGTTGGGTTGGGTTTGTCTAAAGGTAAAAGTTTAGAGAAGATTTTAGAGGAGTTGGGTGAAGTAGCAGAGGGAATTCCTACTACTAAGGCACTCTATACTATTGCTCAAAAAGAGAACATCTATCTACCTATTGCCAATGAAGTCTATAATATGTTAGAGGGGAAAGACCCTTTGGCTTGTGTACAAGATTTGCTTAATGATTAAATTTATAAGAAAAAAGATAAAAAAGTTTTTTAGAGAATTTCTGCTCTATCATAACAGTTCGTTGGAGTATCGAGCCAAAGTTTTAACCCTTGTTGTGGCTGTAAATCAAAAGATTACCCCTTGTGAAGAGGAGCTACTTTACCAAACAGCTTGTAAGATTTATAATCAAGATGAGGAGCGTTCAGAGATACTGGTTGAGACGGTAAAAGAGTATTTTCAAAAAATTGTTACTAATAATGGTTTAGATTTTGAGCATCTTATTTTTGATGTTGAGAAAGAGACAAAAGCTGTTAAGCGTTTTGCTCAAAAGATAGATATTGAGCTGTTAATGGAGTTTCAAAAGTGTATTGATGATGAAGAGGATAGAATCTATCAGCTAAGAGTTATTGAGTTCTTAGCTGATTTGAAAGAGCGTTATACTCTAGCTCAATAGGGCTTTTACGCATACATTAATGCGTCCACCATCTGCTCTGCTACCAATAGTCTTTTTAGCTGTACCCATCACTTTTCCCATATCTTTCATAGAGGTAGCACCTACAGAAGCTATAATCTCTTTTAAAACCTCCTCTAGCTCCTCATCACTCATAGGTTCAGGTAGGTAGGACTTTACAATAGCAAGTTCAGCTCTCTCTTGCTCTACTAAGTCTTCTCTACCTGCCTCTTGAAACTGTTTCATTGCATCTTCACGCTGTTTAGCATATTTCATTAAGATGGCTTCAACATCAGCATCGGTCACCTCACGTCTCTCATTGACCTCAATATCTTTAATAGCGACTTGAATATTTCTTAAGGTATTACGTTTTTGAACATCTTTAGCTCTCATTGCCTCTTTTATGTCAGATTTAATCTGTGCATTTAAATTACTCATATTATTTTCCTAATTGTATAGTTATTGGGCAAAATTATACTATAATTCACTATGAGTAAAATAACAATAGAAGAGAAAACCTTTAATTTAAAAGAGATTAAGCAGTTGTACCCTGCTGTTATTATAAAAACTGGATATAAAGATGAGACAACTGAGATGAGTTTAGAGTGGATTGAAGTTGAATCAAAAGGTCGTGTTGATGTTGTAGGGTATGGAATCTATATTATTACCTCAGATGAAGAGAAACATGTTTTTAAATATGCAGATAGAGAAGAACTTGATGAGGCAATTGGTAAGTTGGCTACTCAAATTAACAAGCAGTGATATTACTTTAAAATCTTTAGAATAAAGCCCTTTTCTAAGCAATATTAGTCTATTATGTGACTCTTAAACAGGAGCAACTATGAGCAGTTTTCAACTAATTCTTTTTTTAATCTCGGCAGTTATCTTTTATCTTTTTTTTAAACAACTTTTTTCAAGTTCTTACCCGAAACGTGGAGTTGATTTTGAAGCAAAAAGAGAAGATGACCAAATAGGTGGAATAACAGAAGCCAATAAGACTTTTTCTACCCCTGCACCTCAAATTTCACGTCTTGAACAGTTACTCTCTATGGCAGACAGAGCCTTAGAAAAAGAGGATTTTATCGAAGCAGATAAAGCTTTATCTTCAGCTAATATTATAGAGCCTGAAAATCAAGAGGTACTCTTAAAACATGGTTATGTTTTGGTTAAACTAGAGCGTCTTGAAGATGCTAAAGAGGTCTATGAAGAGCTTTTAAAGTTAAATGAGCAAGAGGATATGGCACATGTTTCTTTAGCTAATGTATTGCATAAATTAGGTAAAGATGAAGAGGCTAAAAAACATCACTTACGAGCAATTGAGTTAGATAAAAGTTATGCACCTCACTACTTTAACTATGCTAATACTCTATATGACTTGGGCGAAAAAGAGGCTGCTTTAGAGCAGTATAAAAAAGCTTATAAACTCGATAGTAGTTTAGAAGAGGCATATAAAATGATAAAAGAGCTTTCATAGATAAAAAACGATTAGGGGGAGTTTTTTATGCCAATTATTTATACTATTACTCTTCTGTTTATTACTTTTTTAATGACATACCTCTACTTTAAATATAGTTGTAAAAAAGAGTTAAAAGCTTTTATTGATTCATTTTTAGACTCTCAACAATCAATTATGGCAGTTTATGATGCTAAAGGACTAAGATTAATTAATAGAGCTGGATTAGAGCTATTTGGTTATAGTTCACTATCCACTCTTCGTGGGTCTCATTCAGATATAGTTGATTTTTTTATAGAGGAAGAGGGGTGTCTCTCTAAATATACCTATGGAAAACGTTGGATAGAGAGTATCTATAATGATAAAAAAAACAGAAACAACACAGTTAAAGTAAAGATTTTTTCAAAAAGAGATGAGCTAGAGTACTACTTTTATCTAAAAATATCTAAAATGCATGATAGCAAAGAGTATCTTCTTACATTTAACGATATTACTAAGTTAGAACAAGATAAAAATAAGATTCAAAAGTTAGCTGAACTTGACCCTTTAACCCAAATATATAATCGTGTTAAGTTAAATGAAATTTTTAGAACTCTCTTTTTTAATGCAAAAAAGTATAATAGTGTTGTAACTATGATTCTTTTTGATATAGACCATTTTAAACAGATTAATGATAACTATGGACACAATGTTGGAGATAATGTTTTAAAAGAACTTGCATCTTTAGTTCGTGGTTTACTTAGAAAAGAAGATATATTTGCTCGTTGGGGTGGAGAGGAGTTTGTTATTGTATTAGAAGGAGCCTCCTTACAAGAGACAAAAAAACTAGCCTCTCGTCTAAGAGAGGAGATAGAGAAGTTCCCTTTTGATATTGTTGAGCATATTACTTGTAGTTTTGGAGTAACAGAGTTTACCCAAAGAGATACAGAGGCTCTCTTTTTTGAGCGTTCAGATGAAGCTTTATATGAAGCTAAAGAGAGTGGACGTAATAGGGTGGTTGTTAAAGAGGCTAAGTAGTAAAATACTTAATAGCATTTATGTAGCTTAAGTTATTTAACTTCACACCTCTATAAGCAATATCAAAAGCCGTTCCATGGTCAACAGAGGTTCTAACAATAGGTAGATTAAGAGAGATATTTATTCCCTCATCAAAATAGAGAGCCTTAAGTGGTGCTAACCCTTGGTCGTGGTACATAGCAACAAAGTGGTGGTGCTGTTTTCGACTCTTTGGCGTAAAGGCAACATCTGGCACTAGAGGTAGGGTGTAGACCTCTTTTCCTATTGTTTTGTGAGCTATCTCTCTAGCTTTAACTATATACTGCTCTTCATTTCCTAATACACCATCGTCTCCTGCGTGGGGGTTGACACCTAAGAGTCCTATGGTCTCATCTTTTTCTAGTTTATCTTCAATATTTTCATAAAAATCAATTAAAAAGATAGAGAGCTTCTCTACATTTTGAACCTCTTTTACTACTTGACTAAGAGGAATATGCTCGGTGTAGAGTGCAACATACATTTTAGGGCAACCAAGCATCATAATAGCAGGGGCAAAAAAGAACTCACGCAGAGCGTCTGTATGACCTTTGAAACTTACACCTGCCATCTCCCAAGCCTTTTTATGAATAGGTAGAGTCATAATACCATCTACCTCTTGTTGCTTGGAGAGTTCTACAGCTTTTAGAAATGAGGCAAAGGAGTAGACCCCTGCCTCTTTGGTAACTTTTGATGGCTCTATGGTAAATCTTTTGGCAACTCTGTTAACTGTTTGAAAATCAGAGGGAATAGGTAGCCCCAAAAGTTTTGAAGCCTCTTGAAGCATAACCTCATCTATACAGTAGATAGGTTCAATATATTTTTTAATCTCTTCATGGTTCTCTAAAATAAGTTGTATACCAATGCCATTTAAATCTCCAACCGATATAGCTATCTTTTTCATGCTATCTCCTAATGGTTTACTGCCACTTTATAGGTTGGGTCGTCCTCTTCGTAGGTACAGAATGGTCCAGCTGTTTTTAATACCTTTTTACAGTCGGGTGAGAGGTGTCTAAGGGTAAGTTTTTTCCCTG
>Ga0256832_1001338_pt1 | contig 16571 bp, 13 predicted proteins | sample 134614metaG_FD_190534 | JGI IMG/M metagenome (GOLD analysis project Ga0256832, IMG submission 190534) | Hydrothermal vent microbial communities from Lau Basin, Pacific Ocean - 134-614 | ecosystem: Environmental > Aquatic > Marine > Hydrothermal vents | place: Pacific Ocean: Lau Basin | collected...
CGGCAGGTCGAAGCGGATTTTGAAAACGGCGTTGTTGCAGTTAAAGCTGTTGTTGGTATGCGAGACCGTATTGGCGGGATAGGTGGGAAAGTCATCATGTCCGCCGCATCCGGCACACACCGATTGGTAAATCGTGCCGTCTTTGTTGAAGCGGGACGTCCCGCCGTCCACATGTTCCCGACTCAGGCCGCCGCCGTAATAAGAGGCATAAATGAGCGAATCCATGTCGGCGGTCCACACGGCCAGATAAAAGTCACGTCCGTCGGTGGAGGTTTGGTAGGCGTTAGGCGTGATGGGATAGTTAAGGATGCTGGAGTTGCGGCTGATGGCGTCGCTCCACCCGCTGAAAAAGATGCGTCCGCAATTGTCCACCATGAAAGCCGCCGGCGACAAATCCGGCTTTGCCTTGCCGGAGGCGCCGAAAGTGCCGGAAAAGAAGACCGAATCAAGGGTCGGACGCAGTTTCATGATGAAATGCTGAGCTCCGGAGTCGGCCCCACTTGCCCCGAACACGGGGAAAGCATTGTCCGCCGTTTGGCCCACCACATAAACGTTGTCGGCGGGATCCAAATCGATCAGATAGGTCTGATCGTAAGAAGATGTGCCGACATAGGTGGCGGCGGTGCGGGTGGTGCCGTTGAAGGAAAGCTTGACGATAAAACCATCCACATTGCCCTGATAGGCGGTTTGGTATCCCACGCCTCCGCTGATGAAGTTGGGGCTGGCCGTTCCGCCCACTACGAAGATCGACCCGTCGGAGGCCTCCCGAACGCCGTAGCCGGCATCCACCGACGAGCCGCCCAGGTAAGTGCTCCATATCAGCGTGGAAAGGTCGCCGCTTATTCGGAAGCAGACGGCATCCTGTCCGCCGTTGTAGCTGTTGTCAAACGCCAGGGGTGTGACCGGAAAATTGCTCGATCGGGTGCTGGAAGTCACCAGAAGGTCGCCGTTATCCGCTGCGATCACCTCGCCCCGATACAGGTCGCCGTAGTTGTAGCCGGTGGGATAGTAATTTTTCACATAGACCTGCGAGACATAATATTCGCCGTTCAGACCGTCGTTGCCGTTGCCGCCGATGTAGGTGGAGGCTTCGAGTTGGCTGCCGTCTTCGGAAAAGATGGTGAGGAAGATGTCGTGGCTGTCGGCGGCCAGCATCTGGTAGGCGCCCGCGGTCACGGGGAAGTTCCACGAAGTAGTCGTGCCCATGACCACCAGCCGGTTGTTGCTGTCCACCACCATGCTGTGGGGCTGCTCATTGTAGGTGCCCCCGAGATAGGTGGCGAATAATCGCTGTGTGCCGGAGCTGTTGACCTTCCAGATGGCAACGTCGCGGGGCAGGTCGCCCCATGCACCGCCGCCGGGCGGCGTGATACCGCCGTTGTAGGTGGGGTCAAAGGCGCCCGTGGTCACGGGGAAGCCCACGTCATACACCGTTCCGCCCGAATAGGCATTGCCGGCGGTGTCGGGTGTGGCTGTAAATCCCCAGTTGTCGGCGGAGGATCCCGAATAGGTGGAAAACACGTAAATCGGGTCGATCACCCAGTCGCCTTCCTGGGGCACTTCCGAGACGTGAAAGCGGAGCACATCACCCTCCAGCACAAAGCTAACGGGCACTTCTTTTTGTGGGTCGGCCTTGGAGAACGCCACCGGCGGCAGGTCCACGAGAACGCCGGCCCGGGTGTAAATCTGCAATTGTCCGTCTGTCAGCCGCAGGGAGTCGGCGCCCACCAACCGGAGGGCGATGTCTTCATAGCGGGCATTTTCCCGAATGTGAAACAAGAATTTCAGTTGTTGGTCGCGAATGACGACATCCACGTCGATACCCGGCCATACTTCCCGCGCCCGAAGGGTATGATACACCGGCACGCGGCTTCGCCACCGGCGGGAGTCGTTGCCCAGATAATAGTTGTGATAGTAAGGGGCTTTGTCGAGCGGTTCCCAGCGAATCGGCGTGCGGCCGTCGTCAAAAAGCAGGTCGAAGGCATGGGCGACGGGCTTCCTTAACCGAATGCCCGGGTGAGATTCGCCCGCATCATACGTCACCATCCGGATGCCTGCCTCAGTGAAAAAAGCAGTATGGTTAGGAAGAGCGGCTCTGAATGCAAAAGCGCCGTCCCATTGGCCTATATTGGGGACGATATCGCCGGCGAAACAGGAGCCAATCAGCACAAAGGTCAGGATAAACGGTCCTGTAAGTCGCTTTCTTAAAAGTCTTTTCATCCGAATAGTCCCCAAATGTGCTATTTTGCACCTCGAAACGTTATGCAAGTATATGCTGTTTCGGCTTTCCAACCTTCTGGCGTTTTTCGCGTTGGTGATTGCTGTTCTGGTGTTGTTTTCAAATGTGGCTGCGATTACGGTATCGACGAGCGACAGCTATTACTTTTTGGCCTACGACATCATTCAGGGCTTTGTGCCGGAAACGCAGGGTATCTCTGACCTGATAGCAACGGAATGGTGGGCGATTAAAATTCTTTTTGCCGTTGTTTTGTTATCCCTCGGCACCGTCATTTTTCAGGGAAAAAGGTTGCATCTCCAACGCCGATTCTGGGAGGGTTCGCTGGCGGTGCAAGTGGCCTTGTTGGCGTTAATCGTGGTAATGCTTTACCAGAGCGCCGACCTGCTGGGCGGAAAGGTGAAATATGACCTGGGGATTATCCTGCTGGTGTTGATGCTTGCCGTCAGCATCCTCGGGTGGCGGGTCACGTTGCGGGACCTGTTTATCCGGGAAAAGAAACGCAAAAGCGGTGCATAAGCACCAATTATCTGACCGAAACGTTTGATGTTGTGAACGGTTTCGGTTATTTTGTGGCGGATGAATGCTTCGATTTCTTATCTGCGTGGGCGGCTTCGGGACTTTAAGCGGCGTTATTATCTCCGGGAAGCCCTCAAAGGCGCTATCCTATCGGCTATCATCACGATCATCTGGGGCCTGCTGACTGCGGCGGTGGCGTATTATTATCCGCTGTCCAGTATGGTCCGTTCTTTTCTTTTTTACGGCAGCCTCTTAGGGCTGTCGGTGATGTGGAGTGTGTGGGTGTTGTGGCCGCTTTTTAAGGCGCTGACCTTAAAGGCGGCGCTTTCCGATGAGGCTGCTGCGGCGGTGATTGGTCGGCATTTTCCCGAAATCGAAGACCGGCTCCTCAACATCCTGCAAATGGAAAAAACGGGGGCTGCCGCGCCCGACGACCGCCGCCTCATCGAAGCCGCCATTGCCCAGAAAGCCTCGACCCTGCGCGCCGTGCCTTTCGAACTGGCCGTGCGCTTCCGAAACGCTTTGCGCTTGTTGAAATATCTGGCGCCGGCGGCGGGACTGCTGGCCTTGATCGCGTGGCTGGCGCCGGCGGTGCTTTCCGAAGGGACGCAGCGCCTTATCCAGCATCAGCGGCCCATCGACGCCTTTGCGCCTTTCCAATTTATCGTTGAAAATCCGGCGTTGAAGGTGCCGCGGGGTCGCTCGTTTACGCTGAGGGTCCGCTTGCGGGGAGAACAGCTGCCCGATGAAGTGTTTGTGGTGAGCGGCGGACAACGATTGCCCATGAACGTCGATGAGGCGGGCCGTTTCTCATTTTTGTTTCGGGACGTGCGCGCACCTGTTCGGTTTCACCTGGAAGCTTCCGGATTCCGAAGCGAACCGCATATGCTGGAAGTGTTGCCTGCACCGGCGCTGAAAGGCATCACCGTGACGGCCCGTTATCCGAATTACCTCCGTCTTCAAGACGAAGTCTTTGAGGATGAAGCCGCCGTGGAAGTGCCAGCGGGAACGCACCTCAACTGGCAACTTCGCACCCGGGACGTCGAGGAAGTCTTTTTCCTCTGGTCCGACACCGTCGTCCGGGCCGTGCCCCGCGGGGAAAACCTCTTCGAGACCGACCGCCGAGTCATGCAAAGCGGCGCCTATCGGGTGGTGTTGCGGCATTCAGCAGCCCAATCCGCCGACACGCATGCCTATTTCCTCTCGGTCGTTGCCGATGAGCCGCCTTCGATTACGGCCGCCTTCTCGGTCGATACCGTGGGCTACCAATATGTCACCGTGCAGGGCGAGCTCGCCGACGATCATGGCTTTTCCGGGTTCTGGTGGGTGTGGTCCGCCGATCCGGCAGGTCGGAAGTGGCAAAAATTCCGCCTGCCCCTGCCCGGCGGCGAGGCCCGCTATCACCCCTTCTTTCACTGGAAAGCCCTCGACAGCCTCTGGCAAACGGCACCGGAAGTCAAAATGTATTTGATGGTGGCCGACAACGACCGGGTTTCCGGCCCCAAAACCGCCCGAACCCCCGTTTTTATTCTTCGAAAACCCTCATCCGACGAGCTGCGCCGGCAGGAAGAACAGGCCCAGGAAAAGGCCGCCCGTCAGATGAGCGCCTCGGCCGGATCGGCCGAACAACTGCGCCGCCAGCTGGAACGAAAGCTGCTGGACATGATGCAGCGGGAAAACGTCTCATGGCAAGACCGGCAGGCCCTTCAAGAGATGATGCGCCGCCTCGAAGAACAAAAAGAAACATGGCAGAAAGCCATCGAAGAACTGGAAAAAATGGAACGCCGCCGGCAAAGCCTCGAACCCACCGACCCCCAAACCAACGAGGCCCTCAAAGCCCTCCGAAAACGCATGGCGGAAATCTTCGACGAAGCCTTTCAAAAGCAGCTCGCCGAACTGCAAAAAATGCTCAAAGACGAACGCACCGGCGAGCTGGAAAAGAAACTCAAAGAACTGCTCGACCGGCAGAAGGCGATGGAACAGGCCATGAAACGGGACATGGCCATGTATAAGCGCTGGCGCATGGAACGCACCATGGAATGGGAGGCCCTCAAATTAGACGACCTCGCCCGCCGTCAGGAAGAACTGGCCCGCCAAACCCGACAGGAAAAACTACCGGCCGATTCGCTGCACGCACAGCAAGAAGCCCTTAAGCAGGAACTTGACTCCCTGAAAAAAGCCCATGAGGGGCTTGAAAAGATGGCGCAAGAACTGGACGAGCAAATCCCTGACCTCGACGACGCCCTCAAGCAAGCCGGCCGCCAAATGAAACAGGCCGGCCAACAACTCCAGCAGCAACAAAATCAAAAAGCCGCCCAATCACAGCAGGCCGCCGCCCAGAAAATGAAAAAAGCGGCGGAGAAGATGCTGGCCGCACTCCAACAACGCCGGAAAAACACCCTTATGGTTTCCCGACAAAAACTGCGGCAAATCCTCGACAACCTCCTCGAAGTGTCGCGCCGGCAGGAAGCCCTCGAGCAGGAAGCCACCGCCTCGCCCCGAAGCCGAAAATATCTCCGGATGATGGAACGACAGCGCCAGCTGAACGAAGTCATGGCCGACGTCGAAGACAGCCTCTACGCACTGGCCGAAGAAGTGCCCACCATTCAGGGATACGTCTTCAAAGAAGTCGAAGAAATCCGACACCAGCAGCAACGGGTCGTCTCCTTCATGACCGAACGAAACGTCCGCATGACCCGAGAAGCGCAGCGCCGCGTCATGATGAGCGTCAACAAGCTGGCGCTGATGCTCTCCGAAATCCTCGACAACCTCACCATGCAGCTGTCGTCGATGATGTCCAGCAGCGGACAGTGCAACAATCCCGCCCCCGCTCCCATGCCTTCCCTCGGGCAGATGCAGCAAATGCAAAAGGAACTCCAGCAGCAGATGGAAGGCATGAAAAGCGGCAGTCAAGGACAGCAGAAACAAGGCCGCCAGCAGGGACAGCAGAACTCAGACCCCCGGATGACTCAGGAGATGGCCAAAATCCTGATGCAGCAGGAATATCTGCGCCATCAAATCCGCCGTATGCGGGAGGAGATGGAAGCTCAGCAGCGCAAGAAAATAGGCCCGATTTTGCAGGAAATCGAAAAGATGATGGAACAGGTCGAAAAAGATATCGTCCACCAGCGTCTGGGGCCGGCCACCAGCCGCCGGATGGAACGCATCCGCGTCCGCATGCTCGAAGCCGAAAGGGCCGTGCGGCAACAGGACGAAAGCCCCGAACGCGAATCCCGAACCGCCGAGTTCGTCCCGCCCAAACCGCCTCCGTCCTTACAAAAATATCTCGAAGAGAAAAACCGCCACGCTGAACTGTTGCGCCGGTTGCCGCCCCAGCTGACGCCCTTCTATCAACAGCGCGCCCGCCGATACCTCCGGCAAATCCCCACCCGGCCCTGAGGCATCGCCTCTTTCGCATCTGTTTTTTCACATCTTCCACCGGAGCGGTATAATTTGCATGCTCGATAAGACCTGAATACCGCCCATGAATCGGCTTTACGCTTTTGCGCTCTTCCTTCTCGGCGTCGCATGGCCGGCCGGCGCCGCTCCGGTCGATACGCCGAAGACCGCCCAAAAGACCCCCACCGGCATCCGCCTCGGCGGCATCCTGCCCGCCATCTCTTACGACTCCGATGTCGGTTTCCGCTACGGCATTTTAAGTAACTTTTACGACTGGGGCGACGGCAGCACCTATCCCGACTATGTCCGTTCGCTCTATCTCGAAGCCTCACGCACCACCAAGGGAAGCGGGCAGCTCATGTTTGCTTATGACGACCGCAATTTCCTGCATCGACGTTGGCGCCTCGCCGCCGACGGCGGCTATTACGTCGAACAGGCCCTCGACTTTTACGGCTTCAACGGCTATCAGGCCCGCTTCCATCCCGAATGGACCGACGGGGAAGACACCGCCTACCGCACCCGCATGTTATATCGCATCGACCGCCGCATGTTCCGAGTCGGCCTCAACCTCCACGTCCCCATTCAAGGCAATCGCATCCGCGGCTACGGCGGCTTTTTCATCGGGCGCATCAAGATCGGCGAGGTCAACATCGACCGCATCAACAAGGGCAAAGACCCCGATGAAATGCTCCCGCCGCACGACTCCGTCCCGGGCCTCTATCGCCTCTATCGGGAATGGGAACTCATCGACGACGCCGAAGCCGACGGCGGCACCATCTTGATGCTCCGCGGCGGCGGCATCTACGACTCCCGAGACAACGAAGCCTGGCCCAACGGCGGCCTCTGGGACGAGCTCTTCCTCATCGGCGCCCTCGATGCCGCACATCCCACCTATCGATACCTTCAACTCACCGCCACGCATCGTCACTATATTTCCCTCATCCCGCGCCGCCTCCTTTTTGCCTATCGGCTGGCGGCAAGCATGGTCGTCGCCGGACGCGCCCCCTTCTACATGCTGCCCTTCTATCACGGCACCGTCACAACCCTCCAGGACGGCTTCGGCGGCCGTCGAACCGTCCGCGGGCTGCTACGAGACCGCATCATCGCCGACGGCGTCGCCTTCGGAAACCTCGAACTGCGCGGCCGCATCCTCAACACCCGCCTCCTCGGGCAAAACTTCTACATCGCCCTCAGCGCCTTTGTCGATGGTGCACGCGTGCTCATCCCCCGCACCGTCGATCCCGACCGGGAACTCATCGAAGGCACCGGCTATGCCCCCGACAGCTTCTTCCTCCCATACGGCGCCCCCGAAATCTATGCCCTCCACCTCGGCATCGGCGGCGGCATCCGCTTCGCACTCAACGAAAACTTCATCGTGGCCCTCGACTACGGCCGCGCCCTCAATCCCCAAGACGGCCGCGGCGGGCTCTACATCAACCTCGGCTGGCTGTTTTAGAACCGGCGGAGCTTTTGTAGAAAGTGGATGGCGGATTTCATCATCGCAGTTCGTTATGAATGGGCCTTTTTCATCAATGAACGGCGGCCCGGCCCGTTTTGGCTTTCAGCTTATACCACCATTGCCGCCCCGGTTTGGTGAGCAATAAAATGTGAAGCAGACCGAGCAACACGGCGCCCGGTAATGCGTTGACGGCCGCCCACTTGAAAATGGGGTAATGGCGGCTCGTCAGAGAATCGGTGGTGTAATGCAGGCCGTTGTTTTCAATCTTGATTCGGGAGGCAATGATCAATACTATCACGGCAAAATGAAAACCATTGGCAAACAGATGGATGATGTATTCCCACCGGGGCAGGCCGTTCATAAACACCCGGCTGTCTTTTTCGGAATAAGCATCTACGGCCAGCACAATCAAATCCATAACGACCACTATCAAGCCGATACGGAACGAAATCATATCGGTGCGGATAAACATCAGCCAGACCAGCAACGGGAAAAGAACAGCCCGAATGGTGTGCGTTAGGTGTTCAAACTTGCTTTCCGGGTGTCGGAACAGTTCATATCGCCACAGATGCAGGTAAAATCCGTCGTAAACAGCCAAAACCATGAAAGCGGCAAGGCAGGCGGTGGCAGAAAGAAATACGGCTTCCATCGTGAGCGTGCTTTGAATTTTTTGATAAAGCAAAAGTAGCGGGGGATGAGCGTCAAAAAATTAACATAGGTTAAGTTTTTATGTGTGACTGTTGAACGCGCATAAAAAGCCGTTCGACAGCTGCAATCCCTGGATTCTTCGGGCGTATGTCGAGAAATGGATGCTTCCCTTATAATTATTGGGAAGGAGCGGGCGTCAAAATATTTTCTTGCGTATCCTGCTCAGGCTCACGGGATTGATGCCCAGATAAGAAGCAATGTGCTTTAACGGCACGCGTTGAATAATGTGCGGTTGTTTTTTTAGCAGCAATTTGTATCGTTCTTCGGCGGTTTGGGTAAGAATATCGAGTTGTTGTTTTTGTTTGTGAATAAAAAGATTTTCGGCGGCCGCCCGGGCCAATTTTTCGCCCTGTTCCGAGCCGTTTATCAGGTTGACGAAATCGGCGTGATGGATGTAAAGCATCTCGGTGGTTTCAAAACACATCGTGTAAAGCGGCGATGGTTGTTGTGTGAGGAATGACATATAGTCGCCGAAAAAATCACCTTCGAAACACAAATCGATGCAAATCGGGTTTTTCTTGTTCCATACAAAGATGCCCGCCGCCCCGCGGAGGATGATGTATAAGTGTTTTTCAATAGTATGAGGAAGCTTTATTTCTTCATTCTTTTTGAATGTTTTCCTTTTGAAGTCGATGTCAAGGTCGTTGAGAATCGACACCGAGGCATGACAGCAGGAATCCGTATCCGGTGTGCGGTTCATATCAGGCGTGTTTCGTTGGCTTACGTGTTTTCAAATGACGCCGTCCGGCGATATGCATGGCTCATGAGCACCGACTGTTGATTAACGCCATCGCTTCCACATCTTCTTCTCCCACGCATATTTCAGCGTGGAGGGAAGCGACAGGAGCCAGTAACGATTGAGTGAGACGGAAAAGGACGGCTCCATGTAGCAGTTGATGACGCAGCCTTCGCATTCCGGATAGCGGCCTTCCATGGCCACCAGCCGCTGGACTTCCGCCGAGCGCCACAACTCGTAAAGGTTGCCCTCGATGGGCAGGCTGTGCTTTTCGAGGTGATAACAGGGCAACACCAGCCGATTGTCCGGCGAAATCACAATCGATGACGAAGCCGCCCGACACACCGGCGCATCCACGTGATTGCCGCCCATCTCCCGCAGGCGGATAAAGGCCAGATTCAGGTAAATGTTTTTTCGACGGGCCCAGCGCCGAAGCGTTTGCAGGTCTTCCGAAGACAGGCTGTCGTGAATGTCGTGATAGGAAAAGACCGGGTTGAGAATGAGGACCAGATCGTAGGGTAGGGCCCACCGCCGATACACCTCCTCAATTTCGTGAATGTTTTTTGAAGTCACCGTAAAGAGAATGTCGGGCCGTTCGCCCAGTCGGCGGGCGATGTCGAGCGATTTTTCAAAAAAAGAAAAACAGGCCACGCCGCGGGAGCGGTTGTGGGCTTCTTCGTCGGGCGAGTCGAGGGAAAAGTGGAGCATGTCGATGAGCCCTTGCAAGTCGGCGGCCGTTTTGGGATAGAGTAGGGTGTTGGTGGTGACGGTGGTGATGAAACCGAGTTCTTTGGCCCACCGCAGGAATTGCGGCAGTTGCCGGTGGAGCAGCGGTTCGCCGCCGGTGAAGTCCACCACGCGCACGCCCAGCCGCCGCAGGTCTGTGAGGTTCCGCTTCACGGCTTCCGGCGTGGCATACGGCGAGGGGCGCTCCCAGATATCGCAAAACCAACAGCGGGCGTTGCAGCGATAGGTCAGGTAGTAGTTGGCCAATACGGGCCGGCGAATGAGACGCATCCTTACGATGCTTTCAGGGTTTCCTTGCCGTTGCCGTTGGCCTTTTTGACTTTGTGCGTGAGGATGCGGATCAAGCGTGAAAGGGTTTCTTTCAGTTGTCGCCGGTCCACGATCACATCGACGAAGCCGTGTTCGAGCAGAAATTCCGACCGTTGAAATCCTTCGGGCAGGTCTTTTCCGATGGCCTCTTTGATGACCCGCGGGCCGGCAAAGCCGATGAGGGCGCCCGGCTCGGCCACGTGGACGTCGCCCAGCATCGCATACGAAGCCGTCACACCGCCCGTGGTCGGATCGGTCAGCACTACGATGTAGGGCACGCCCGCCTTGCGCAGCTCCGAAAGGGCCGCCGCCGTCTTGGCCATCTGCATCAAAGAAAATGCCGACTCCTGCATCCGCGCCCCGCCCGATTTGGTCACCACCACCAGCGGAATCTTTTCCTCAGCACACAGCAACATCGCCCGTTTCAGGCGCTCGCCCACCACCGTTCCCATGCTCCCCCCGATAAACGAAAAGTCCATGCACCCGATCACCACCGGAATCCGGTCGATCCGGCCCCGGGCAATCACCACCGCTTCCGAGGCCTTGCTTTTCTGACGGGCTTCCTCCAAGCGCCGACGATAGGGCTTTTTGTCTTTGAAGCCCAGAACGTCCACGGGCTGGATTTCCTCAAACAGGAACTCATGCTTGCCGTCGAACAGGAGCTTAAAATATTGATCGGCCCCAATGCGAAAGTGATAGCCGTCCCGCGGACAGACGTATTTGTTTTCTTCAATTTCCTTGACCGGAATAATCTCGTTGCAGGAAGGGCATTTGTTCCACAGCCCTTCCGGGATCTCTTTCTTGGAGCGGGTGAGGATGTTTTGCGCCACGCGCTTAAACCAGTTCATCAGGCGATGTCGATGTCCGGGTTGAGATATACGTCCTGAATGGCATTGAGCAGCTGGACGCCGTCGGCCATTGGTTTCTGAAAGGCTTTACGGCCGCTGATGAGCCCCGTTCCGCCGGCCCGTTTGTTGATGACGGCGGTGCGCACGGCCTGTTGGAGGTCGTTTTTCCCGGAGGGCCCGCCCGAGTTGATCAGGCCGATGCGGCCCATGTAACAGTTGGCCACCTGATAGCGTGTCAGGTCGATGGGATGGTCGGAGGTTAGCTTTTCATACACCAGCGGATGGGTCTTGCCAAAGCCGATGGCCGTAAAGCCGCCGTTGTTTTCGGCTTGTTTTTGCTTGATGATGTCGGCTTTGATGGTCACGCCGATGTGATTGGCTTGCCCCGTGAGGTCGGCGGACACGTGATAGTCGGTGCCGTCTTTCTTGAAAGCGGAATTGCGCAGGTAGGCCCACAACACCGTGGCCATGCCCAGCTCGTGGGCATATTCAAAGGCTTCTGCGATTTCCACGATTTGCCGGTTCGACTCCGGCGAGCCGAAGTAGATGGTAGCGCCCACCGCCACCGCCCCTAAATTCCACGCCTCTTCGATGGTGCCGAAGAGGATCTGATCGTATTTGTTCGGATAGGTGAGCAGCTCGTTGTGATTGATCTTGACGATGAACGGGATTTTGTGGGCATATTTTCGAGACACCGATGCCAACACCCCGAAGGTGGTGGCCACGGCGTTACATCCCCCTTCGATGGCCAGCTTGATGATGTTTTCCGGGTCAAAATAAATCGGGTTGGGCGCAAAGGATGCCCCGGCCGAGTGTTCGATGCCCTGATCGACCGGCAGGATGGACAGGTAGCCGGTGTTCGCCAGCCGTCCGTGCCCATAAAGCGTTTGTAAACTGCGCAACACTTGCGGGTTGCGATCGGTGTGAACCCACAGCCGGTCGATGACGTCGGGTCCCGGCAGGTGCAACATATCCCGGGGAATGGTCTCGCAGCGATGTTCGAGCAGGTCGCGACTGTCGTCGCCCAATAATTCCACAATACGGTCGGTCGTCAACATAGCAGTGATCGCGCTGTTTTTATTTCGAAGAACAAAAGTAGGGAAAAGAGCGCTGATGCCGTATTATGACGCGGCTCACTCGGCCGTTTCATATATCCAGGCGTCCGGCCGTCCTGTTTGCCGACGGATGAAGGGAATCAGCTGTTCCGCTGCCGACAGCGAGCGGGTCTTCACGGCGGCGACCCGATAGCGTTGCCCTTCATGAAGAATTTGCGCCTGGATGCCGTTCCGTTGCAACTGACGCACATGCCGCCGGGCGGGCGCAGCCTTTTGATAAGAGCCGATGATGATGTAATAGGCTTTTTTCGGAGCATGTGCGGTTTCATCCGCAGCTCCGGCCGCCGGCTGCGTGGGGGCGGCTTGCGGATCGGATGCGGAGGACGCAGGGCGCGGCGTAGGAGCATACCATCCCACTTCGGCTCGAGCCGCCGGCTCGGAATACCGCGGCGGAAGCTGCCATAAAACGGCCGCACCTATCAACACCAGCACCCAGACGGCCGCCACTTTCCAGCCGTCTATGAGGCCCGGCCTTTCCGCACCACCTGCCCGCGTGGGCCACCGCCGTTCCTGTAAAGCCGGCATTTTGACCACCGGCAGCAACCACGTCTCAGGACGGTAAGCAGCCTCCGGGGCCGACCGGAAGATGACCCGATCGCCCTGACGGATAAAGGCGCCCACGCCCGGCAGCTCGAAACGCCCCGTCTCTCCAAGCGCCGACTCCCATGCTTCCGTCAGGGCTTGCCACTGTTCCGTGATTTGATGGAGCGTCCATCCCCACTGACGATGCAGCAACGCAAAGAGCTCGCCGTCGTCGGCGGTGATCAGCGGGTTAAACGAAAACCGATGCCCCGGCGGATGAAACAGCGCCCGAAGCCTGTCGTAATATGCCGGACGGGCATGCGCCATCAGCGCACCCCATCCCGGCAACACCACCCGACCTTTCTCCATCAGCAACTCATGGACCGCCGCCGACACGGCCCGAAGAAACCGCTCTTCTTTACGGTGCATCATTCGTAGGCGTTTGCCGAAACGTCAACACATATTGCGTGACGGCCTGAATGTCTTCCTCGGAAAGATACGGCCCGAAGGCGGGCATCGTCTTGGGCCCTTGCCGAATAATCTCGGGAATCTGGAAAAACGACACTTCGCTTTCCGTCAATTTCTTCGCACCGCTTCGCGTGGCCATGCCGTCGGCACCGTGACACGGCGCACACAGTTGCGTGTAGAGGATTTTCCCCCGTGCCGCCGGATCGGCGGGCAGTTGATGCAGTTGCCCAAGCCGCTCTTCAATCCACGTCTCTTTGCCCGTCAGCGTCTTGGTCCGGGAAATTACAAACAAGTAGAAAAAGAGGAACAAGTTAAACACCGCCAGCAGTTTGTTCCGTTTGCGGAAGGAGGTCACCCCCAGAAAGACGAACAGCAACACGCCCGCAATCTTGATCGTCAGCCACATCTGCCCTGCAAAAGCCGAAGTGAAATAGAGGTAAATCCCCGTGAGCAACATCAGCCCGCCGAAGATGCCTTCCACAATCCGCGTCCGACGGGAAAAGCTTTGCAGCGCCTCGTATTGATTGGCCAGCAGGAGAATGGTCTTGATCAGGTAAAGAAGAAAGAAGATGACGGAAGCGGCCACGTGGGTGTGGGTGATACCTGTAAACATAAGGTGCGTTTGAATCGACTACTCTGGCAAATATAAAACTATCCGGCGATGCCCAGGTGGGCCAGAAGGTCGTGAATGATCCGGCCGTGGTCGAACGCAAGCGCCGGAAGGCGCTCGACGGGAAACCATCGGGCTTCGGCGGCGTCGTCACCGCCCTGCACGGGCACCGCCGGCGTCTCGCCGTAAAAGACGATGGTAATCACCCGCCCCCGCGGATCACGACCGGGCGCTCCATAAGCCCGAAACTGCCGGAGGGACACATTCCGGATGCCCGTTTCTTCCGCCAGCTCCCGCAAAGCGGAGGCCGGCAGGTCCTCTTCCATGTCGATAAAACCGCCCGGCAACGCCCAACGGCCTTGAAAGGGCGGATGCTTCCGGCGGATCAGAAGAATTTTGCGTCCCTCCGGCGGTGGGGTAAGCAACACGGCATCCACCGTCACCATCGGACGCGGATACTCGTAACAATAGAGGCCCCGCCGCGGTTTCATCGCTCCGGCCCTTTCCGAAGCGCATACCCTTCCAACACCATCCACGCCTCCCGCACGCGCCCCTGATGCAGATACCGGCGGGCCAGCTCCTGAATCTTCCGACGGAGCAGCGCAGCGTCGTCTTCATATTCCACCAACAACACTTTGACTTCTTCCCACCCCTCCCAGGCCTTTGCTTCCGTAAGCGAGGGCCGCTCGGTGACCTGCGCCAGCTGCGCCAGGTCGTTGCCCGTGAGCACGTCGCTGCGGCGAATCCATTCCGGCAGCCCCTCCCATCCTAGGATTTGGGCCGACGGCGGGTTCGGAAGCTGAAAAAGCCCCTCCCGGGCCCGCGTATACCAGATCTTCCCCAGCCGACCAATGGGGTCTAATTTCCACGGGTCGAGCGTGCCCTTTTCTTCATCCTCAAAAACCGATTCGTGAACGTGAATCCGAACCACCTCGGCCAGAATCAGGTTGCCGGCGCCGCCCCAGTCGCCGAAGCGGATAATATCGAGCACCTTACATTCCAGCTGCACCGGCGACTCCGCCACCCGAGCGGGCCGCACCACCTCCGAAGGCAGCGGCGTCAGACCGCTTTTGGCAAACTCATCCACATCCGGCGCAAAGGGCGCACTCGTCAGCGCCATCTGCTGCACCATCGGATAGTTGGCGATGTTGACCACCGCCTCGGGCACCGCTTCGACGTTCCGAAGCGTGTCTTTGGCCGAACCGTCCTGCGGGCGAAGCGCCGGCGAAAAACCCACAATGGGCGGACGGTTGCTGAACACGTTAAACCAGCTGAACGGCGCCAGGTTGCGCACCCCCTCAGCCGAAACCGTGCTCACGAATGCTATCGGGCGAGGGCTCACCGCACCCAGCAAAAGCTGATGCCGCCTGGGCAACGACAGCGCCCCCGCATCGTAAGAACGAAACCGGGGTTTCATGGCCCGACCTTAAACGTTCTTTTTGAGCGCCAACAGCGAATAGTCGGTGTCTTCCAGCTCCACGCGGTTACGAAGCGTCCCCAGCCGCTCGATCTCTAACACCACCTCGTCGCCCGGCTGAAGCCACCACGGCGTGTGATCCGGATTCTCGCGCTTCCACGTGCCGTTCAGCTCCAGAAAGCAACCCGTCCCCACCGTCCCGCTGCCGATCACCTCGCCCGGGTAAATGGTGTTGCCGTAAGAGACCCGCTCGATGATCTCGGCGAACGTCCAGTCCATATCCGCCAGATTGCCTTCCGACACCTGCTGACCGTTCACGTAAGCCTTCATCACCAGATCATAGAGCGCCCCCGTGTGGCCCGGCTTGGCATCCCGACGGCGGTCCAACAGCTCGTCGGGTGTGACAAGATAGGGCCCGATGGCTGTGGCAAAGTCCTTCCCCTTCGCAGGCCCCAGACTCAACTTCATCTCTTCCATCTGCATCTGGCGGGCGCTGAAGTCGTTCATAATCATATAACCCGCAATATAGTCGTCGGCTTCCGAAGCCCGAATATTCCGTCCTTTCCGCCCGATCACCACGGCGGCTTCCAGCTCAAAGTCCAGCCGCTTGAAATGGTCCGGCATCAGCTTGATGGTCCCCGGCCCCACAATCCCCAGATGATTGGTGAAGTAAAAGATAGGAAACTGGTCAAACTCAGGGATCATCTCGGCCCCCCGATTGCGGCGGGCGGCGGCCACATGCTGGCGAAATGCATACGCATCCCGAGCGCTCACCGGCCGCGGCACCGGCGCCATCAATGCATACCCCTCAATAGCAATGTCAGCAAACTCCCCCGCTTTGATGCGCCGGTCATAATCCTGCGCAATCTCCATCATCTTCGGACCGGCGTTGAGAAACTCCACCATCTCCCCGGGAAACACCGGGTCGAGTGCTTCCAGCGGATACACACGGCCGGTATGAAAGATGCCCAACCCCGTGCGGCATTCAGATTGGAATGTTACAAGACGCATGGCGGCATGTCTTTTTTAGGTGGCTGCAAACATACCACCGGACAGCCGGAGCACGGGATAAAAAACATTTTTTGGGCGTGCCCCTCCGGCCCTGACGGGCCTTCGGGTCGGGCCCCTGCGGGCTCGGCGGTTCGCCTCGGCCCGCCGCCGCCACGTAGGGGGCACGGCATGCCGTGCCCCTACACCCCTACAAATCCCACCCCGCAGGCGCCCACAGGGCAACGCACGCGTCGCCCCTACCAACGCCAACCCCGCAGGCGGCGTCGGTCCGCCTCGCCTTGCGGCTCGGCGCCCTCCGGGCCCCTCACGCGAGAGAGACAATGCCATTTATTTGGTGGGGGCGAAACATGTTTCGCCCCTACATGGTTTTTCGTCCATTTTCTTGTATCAGTCGGGCATTTTTCGGGGACGGGTATGTGGTAGGGGCGCAGCATCGCTGCACCCATACAATAGATTTTGCCGCATCA
>Ga0256832_1001339_pt1 | contig 16560 bp, 12 predicted proteins | sample 134614metaG_FD_190534 | JGI IMG/M metagenome (GOLD analysis project Ga0256832, IMG submission 190534) | Hydrothermal vent microbial communities from Lau Basin, Pacific Ocean - 134-614 | ecosystem: Environmental > Aquatic > Marine > Hydrothermal vents | place: Pacific Ocean: Lau Basin | collected...
TCAAGAAAGGGCATGATTTCCTGTTTGCGCTTTAAATCCAGTGCAGACAGGGGCTCATCCATCAGCAGAATTTTGGGGCTGCTGGCCAGTGCCCTGGCTATGGCGACCCGTTGACGTTCACCGCCGGATAGCTGAGTAGTATTTCGTTTAAGCAGAGGGGTAAGAGCCAGTAGATCAATAGCCTGTTCCAGTTTAATACTGCGTTCACTGTCAGGAACCCTGGAGCAGCCGTACTGTATATTTTTTAATACATTAAGATGGTCAAACAGGCTGGCTTCCTGAAAGACATAGCCGATACTGCGTTTTTCTGTGGGAACGAAAAGGGTATTATCCTGCCAGACGGTATCGTTAATCTGCAGAAACCCCTGCTGACAGCGTTCCAGCCCGGCAATACTTCTCAGTAACGTGGTTTTACCACAGCCTGAATCGCCAAATATGGCAGTAACGCCCCGGGATGGAATTTCAATATCAATATCCAGTACAAAATTATCATGCTGCAGATTAAAACGGGCTTTAATGCTCATAAATTAATTTCTCACTAAAGCTGAAAAACGCCGGTTAAGGCCATAAACACCCAGCAGCATAATAAAAGATAACAGCAGCAGTCCGGCAGACAGCCAGTGTGCCTGAGTATATTCCATGGATTCAACATGATCATAGATGGCAATGGATAATACCTGGGTTTCGCCGGGAATATTGCCGCCTATCATAAGCACAACACCAAACTCCCCAATGGTATGAGCAAAACCCAGTACAGCAGCAGTAAGAAATCCGGACTGAGCCAGCGGTACGGCCACCGTAAAAAAACGGTCTACCGGCCCAGCTCTTAAAGTAGCAGCGACTTCAAGGGGACGCTTGCCGATAGCAGAAAAAGCACCCTGCAGGGGCTGAATAACAAAGGGCATGGAATAGAACACCGAGCCGATAACCAGGCCGGTAAAGGTAAATGCCAGAGATTGCCCCCCCAGCCATTGAGAAAGACCTCCAACCGGCCCGTTAGGTCCAAGGGCAATGAGCAGATAAAAGCCCAGTACAGTAGGCGGGAGCACCAGGGGCAAAGCAATAATCGCTTCCAGCAGAAATTTAAAGCGCCATTGGCTGCGAGCCAGCCACCAGGCAATGGGCGTACCGATGATCAGCAACAGCAGGGTGGACAGGCCGGCCAGTTTCAAAGTAATAAAAAGGGCGCTTAAATCGTGTTCATTGAGCATCAGGTATTCCATAGCCAAAAGAGCGGATGATTTCCATTGCAGCAGGAGTCTGTATCCAGGCAAGAAATGATTTAACAGCATTATTATCCGTTAACTGCACGGCCTGCTGTTCTATGGGGGAGTAGTATTTTTCCGGAATGCTCCACCATGATCCACGGGCTTTGTGCTCAGGATGAAAAACCTGAGAACGGGCCACAAAACCCAGTGGTGCATTACCGCTGTTAACAAACTGCCAGGTCTGGGCAATATTTTCTCCTCTTATGGTTCGGGATTTTAGTGCCTGCCACAAGCCCAGAGTTTCCAGTACTTCCTGAGCAGCACGGCCATAAGGTGCCAGACGGGGATTGGCCATGGCAATATGCCTGAACTGTTTGCTAAACAGAACGTCATTGCTGTGGTTAATGAGATCAGGGGCAGGGCTCCAGAGAATGAGTTGCCCATAGGCATAGGTAAAGCGGCTACCTGCTACGGCATGCCCATGCTGATCCAGTAACTGGGGACGTTTTTTATCTGCAGAAAAAAAGGCATCATAGGGAGCACCGTTAATGATCTGGGCATAGAGTTTACCGCTGGAACCACTGATAATCAGAATTTTCTGCTGGTTTTGCGTTTCAAACTGTTGTGCAAGGTTTTTAAGCGGAGTGGAAAAATTACTGGCAACGGCGATTTTTAAAGGGGCGGCATGGAGCGTTGAAAAGTATGAAAATAATATTAGTACACTGACCTGGGTAAGGCGGAGTATAATCCGGGAGAATAATAACATTTATAAATTAAGCGGATTATCAGGATCAATACCGTCCATAAAGGGCAGATGCCGTTCCTTATGGGTCAGCTGATAAATCAGTCCCATCCAGTTGCCGACCACTTCTACGGCTGAATCGTGCCAGGTATTATCAATGGTATTCTGGATCAGTTTTTCCGGAAACTCGGGTAATTCGGTATTTCTTTCTATAGCCTGCTGTGTTCTGTAACGGTATTCATTAAGAACGGCTTTGGCAAAAGTACCCAGATAATTTTCAGGAAAGGGTGGATAGTCAGATATGTCTCCCTGCTGATAACGCAGTACTTCGCGTTTATATTCTTTTAATAAAGAGATGGTATCGTATTCAGGATGACCCTGAAAAAAAATAGTACGAAAGCCGTCTTCACTGGTGGCCAGGTGAACCATGCCGCTGTCTGATTCCACCAGAATTTTTAACCGACGGTCTTTAAACTGTTGTGCGGAAACCGCATTCCAGCGTGAATGCGGTATGTCAAAACGGGTATTGATATCGTTAATAAGCGGGTGGCTTTTGTCAACAATATGGTGCGGATAGACGCCCCATATTTTATGCCCCTGGTGTACCCGCTTCTGTTGATATCGAAACTCCATAACCGCATGGGTGGCCAGACAGGAGCACAGGGTGGACGTTACGTTTTTCCATGCCCAGTCAAATACTTCAATTAAGGGGTTCCAGAAGGGCTGTTGTGAAAGCTGTGGACCGGCCACATTGGCACCCGTAACAATCAGGGCATCCAGACCCATATTTCTGATAGTATCAAAGCTTTCATAATATTGATCAATATAGGCCTGAGCCTTCTCAGAGCGGGGAATTTCTGACAGTGTAAAGGGATGCACATAAAACTGGGCAATGGGGTTGCTTTCTCCAATGAGCCGGAAAAACTGCCGTTCTGTGGCGGCCAGGGCGGCATCAGGCATCATGTTTAACAGGCCGATATGCAGTTCTCTGATGTCCTGATGCATGGCGGCATCGGGCGGCAGTACACGTATCCCTTCGTGACGGAGGCGTTCAAAGGAGGGGAGTTGATTATGGGCAACCAGAGGCATAGCTATCTCACTTATTCGGCACGGGCAATGGCGGTTTCGAGCAACTCAAGAAAATCATTCTGATCCCTGACCTGGGCTACTTCCTGAGAAGTGACCGTATAACCGTGGGGTCCGGCTATCGCTTCATAGCGCGGGATCCGGGAGTGAAACAGGCGTGGAAAAATCCAGCGGGTAAATTCATCGGGATTCATCTGGGCGGCATATTGCAGGTTGTTTTCAGCAAGATAAACAGCCAGTTGTTCCTGTAGAAAATCCGGACGGTAGTACAGGGGTTTGGGTGCGCTTTTGGCTCGTTCAATCAGTTTGTTTTCTTCTTCTTTATCGGTTACCTGGATGTAGAGGATCATGGTGTGTTTAACCAGGGTATCGATTACCGAGGGTTCATCCAGCTCACACAAACTGCCGCCGACATCGTTAACAAAATGCTGGTAGCCGTAAATTTTCTGAGCTTTTTCTATAAAAGAAGGCACATCATGCATGGCGGCTATTTCACCCTCGCGATAACAGGCCTGACGCTGGATAAAATCTTCCAGTTCCACTCCACCCTGTTCGGGATCGCCAAGTTTGCCGATATAGCTTAGTACCGGACCCAGATCGTGAACCTTGATATTGTTTTTGATGGATATCCAGTCGTTTCTGAGTAATTCCTTGAGGAAGGGAACCTGCATGGCCTGTTGCTTAATCATGTCCATAATGGGTTCATCAAGATAGCGGGTACCTATGCGGTAGTCCCCGGAAAAATGAAACCATTGGGAATCTCTTAATAAGGTGGATAAATAGGTTTTTCCGACCCCGGACATGCCCAATAAAGTGACTTTTTTGTTTTCCCAGTTGCGGAATTCTTCAACACTGAACTTCATCAAATACTCCTGTTAAGAAGCAAATATTATCCTTGAGTTTTCGGGGAAATGGAAGGGAATAATTGAGAGTGATACTTTATTTTTTACCGGTTAACGAATATCTTCAACGGAGAATTTTTTCTCAAAAACCAGCGGGCGGATCAGGGCATAACCCTGATTCTGCCAATGGGCCATTTCTGCCATGGCATTGGGTATAATTTTAACGAAGCTATAAAAATCTTCCGGTTTATAACCAAAATCATTAGCGGCATCACCGCAGACACGAAATTCAACACCCAGTTGTTCATAATAAATCATACGCTTAACTGCACTCTGGTATTTTGGATAATTCTTTTTTGCCAGGGTAACAATTTCGGTACCGTGGATCAGAACAATAATATTCATGAACTCCGGTGCCAGACCATAGGGTTCTGCCATCAGGGTATTCATATAGGAGCGCAGCCAGAATAAAGCGGAATGGATTTTATTCGGATCATCGAGAAAAAATTCGAACAGAACATTCTGCTCATCAGCATATGGGGTATCAATAAATTCAGCCGGTTTTTGACTATAGGGAATACTTTGCGGCCCAGATTGAGTGTCTTCAAATTCATTATCATTTGCCTGAGAATAAGTACCGGCGGCATAAATAAGAATAGCGGACAGGTGGACGATTTGTATAAATGATCGGTTCATAAGCTGATTATAGTCAGAAATTGATTAAATAATATACAGAACTGGTAATTTTTCAAAAAATAGAATATTCTACCCGACGCATTAGAAAATGATGATATTGTTAATCATTTGCTATGTACCTGAAACTTATACGGTATCAGGAAACTAATAACTTCATATAATTTGAAAAGGATATACAATGAAATGGCTGGATAATTTCAGTTTTCCGGTATTACTAATACTGACTATTTTTCTGGGCACAGCGCCAATAGGCGGTCAGCCTCATTTACTGGAAAAAATAACGATGCTGATGGCGGGCAATCTGGTTAAGCCCATAGATATTTTTGATCTGCTAATGCATGCCACACCACTTATATTACTGGCTCTGAAAACCATCCGTTATTTTAAGTTAAAACAGTCCTCAGAGGTCTGAGTTATATATACCGGTTACTTATTCAAATAAATCGATTTTTTCTGATTTTTAACAGAGTGAATAACCGTACCGTCTTCAAAATAAACACTAAAGTCTTTATAAACCCAGCGTGAAATGGGCGGGTTTCCTACCGGTCCTTTTCTGGTTTCGGGTTCTCCCTGCTGTTGAATAACTTCCTGCATAGACATGCCCCTGACAGGGTAATGAGAGTCAGCATAGCTTACAGTCTGTAAAAGCAGTGCAAAAGCAAATATAACTATTTTTTTCATATTTTTAATTCCTGACTTGAATGCTCTATTATTAATCACAAAATTAAAGTAAATAGTAATAGATTTTATAATGTTATGGTGTATTCTTATTAATAATCTTTAATTTTACTTTAAACACATACTTAAATAAAAATTTTCTTAAATGTTATCTGACATGATAGTTGGGATTTGTCCGGGATATGGTTTACGTAGAAGCAGTTGCTGATGTTCATGATACACCCCTGGAGCGTTTTAATGCTCTGGAGGGTAAAATTATGGAGTCACAGGCTAATATTGATCTGGATCTGCTTCGTCAGGCTTTTGATTTTGCTAATGAGGCACATAAGGATCAGGTTAGAGCCTCCGGTGAACCTTATGTTTTTCATGTTATTTCAGTAGCAGAGATCTTACTATCCCTCAATCTTGATACCCCTTCCTTAATGGCCGCCCTGCTGCATGATGTCGTTGAAGACACAGACATTACCCTGGAGCAGCTGGAAGAAAAATTCGGTAAAGAAGTGGCTACGCTGGTCGACAGCGTCACCAAAATGAAAGCTTTTGCTAATTTAAAACCGGATCAGAACGGCAATATTAAAAAAGAAGGCTTAAAAGCGGAAAATCTGCGTAAATTACTGCTGGCCATGGCAGAAGATGTCCGGGTAGTCATGATTAAACTGGCGGACCGGCTGCATAATATGCGCACGCTGGATTCTCTGCCTCCCAAAAAACAGAAGCTCATTGCCAGTGAAACCGCTGAAATTTATGCACCTCTGGCCAACCGTCTTGGGATCTGGCAGTTAAAATGGGAACTGGAAGATCTGGCTTTTCGGTATCTTGATGAAGTTAATTATAAAAAAATTGCCCGTTATATATCTGAGCGCAAGGTTGACCGTGATAAGTATATTAAAGATGTGGTGCAAATAATTCAGGACAATCTGAAAAAGAATAATATTGAAGCTGAGGTGACCGGTCGCTCCAAACACATCTACAGTATCTGGAAAAAAATGCAGCGTAAGCATCTTGGTTTTCATCAGCTTTATGATCTGCGTGCCGTGCGTATCCATGTTAAGGAGCTTAAAGACTGTTATCATGCTCTGGGTGTTGTGCATACCCTCTGGAAACACATTCCTTATGAATTTGATGATTATATTGCCACACCCAAAGAAAATAATTATCAGTCCATTCATACGGCAGTCATCGGCCCACAGGGTAAAACCCTGGAAATACAGATACGTACCTTTGAAATGCACAAACACGCTGAATATGGAGTGGCAGCACACTGGCGATATAAGGAAGGCGGTAAACAAAGTGGGCATTATGAGCAGAAAATAGCCTGGTTAAGACAATTACTGGAATGGAAAGATGAAGAAAAAGATGCCGGTGACTTTATTGACCGCTTTAAATCTGAAGTATTCCAGGACCGGGTGTATGTGATGACTCCAGATGGTGAGATCATTGATATGCCGCAGGGAGCAACCCCTCTGGACTTTGCTTTTTATGTCCACACAGAAGTTGGTGCCCGATGTCGTGGTGCCAAGGTTAATGGCAAAATGGTGCCCTTAACCTATGAACTTAAAAGCGGTCAGCAGGTAGAAATCCTTACTACCAAAAACGGCTCACCGAGTCGGGACTGGTTAAATCCGCAGCTGGGTTATTTAAAAACTTCCCGGGCTAGGGCTAAGGTTCGGCACTGGTTTAAACAGCAAAATTATGATCAAAATGTTCTGGCGGGACGAGATATTCTGGAAAAAGAACTGCACCGGCTGGCAATAAGCAATATTTCTCATGAAAAACTGGCAGAGAGATTTCAGCTTGAATCAGCGGAACAGTTATTTGCTGAAATAGGGCGTGGAGAAATTACCACGGGACAGATTGCGGCCACTATTCAGGAACTCGGTGGTCATAATGAAGAACACCATGAGCCGGAAGCACCGATTCAGCAGACCATTGAGCTGCTGCCTCAGGGATCGGGTGATGTGACCATCTATGGTGTTGATAATGTGCTGACCCAGATTGCTCAATGCTGTAAACCCGTGCCCGGTGATGAAATTGTCGGATTTATAACCAAACACAGAGGTATAACCATTCACAGAAGTGACTGTCATAATGTACAGCACGCCCTGGAGGAAAATAGTGAACGTTTAATTGAAGTGGAGTGGAACCATGAAATTAATCAGTGTTATACCGTCATGATTGAGTTAATAGCCATGGACAGACAGGGGCTGTTAAGAGATATTACGGCCATTCTGGCTAATCTTGAAATTAATGTGCTTGGGGTTAATACCTCGACCAATAAGGCGGACTATTCAGCGAGAATGCGTTTGACTCTGGAAATTGCGGGTATCGCCCAGTTAAGCAGGGCTTTAAACCGGATCAGTCAACTCCCCAATGTGGTGGAAGTGTACCGGATTACTGATTAAAAAAGGCCGTTTCCTTTACAGGAAACGGCCTTTAAAGTTTCAGGTTTAATGTTACAGGAGCAATGTCTGTTATTATTTCAGGCGATTAATACCTAATGCTTTTAACAGATATTTTTCATAAACAGGTTCACTGGAACCGGACTTCATCTTACGGATAAAGTATTTCTCAAATCCGATTTTGGCCAGGTGTACCCATTTACCTTTCTTGAACCAGGCCAGGTTACGTGGTGGTATTTGTGGAATAGCCACAAATGCTGCACCCGTATTACCCATATCAGCCAGACAGATAGCATTCCAGGTACCTTCGTGAGTTGGCTGCTTACCGTTTAGTTCATCAGAAATATTGTGCACAATGGCCGTTACCATGGACTCAATCATATAACCGGTTTTAGGTGCGCCAGTAGGGACAGGTGTTGCTTCAACAGGAGGGATAGCAATACAGACACCGGCTGAGAAAATATTAGGGTATTTGGGACTACGCTGCTGCTTGTCTACAATAACAAAGCCGCGTGGATTACATAAGCCTTCTACACTGGCCACAGCATCTACCCCCTTAAAGGCTGGCAGCATCATACCATGTTTAAATTCCAGCTCATGCTGCTCCTTGATGGAGCCATCGTCATTAAGCTCATCAACATACATTTTACCGGCTTCAATTTTGGTGGTTTTGGCATTACAGATCCATTTAATGTCGTGCTGACGCAGTTCTGATTCCAGCATACCTTTGGAATCACCCACACCGCCCAGGCCCAGATGTCCAATATAAGGTTCTGAAGTAACCAGAGTCATGGGGACTTTATCTCTTAACTTACGTTTTTGTAGCTCGCGGTTAAGAATAAAGGCATATTCATAGGCCGGGCCAAAACAACTGGCAAAGGGCATAGCACCAACAATTGCAGGGCCGGGATCAGCCGCCAGTTTTTCGAAATCCTGGAATGCGGTTTCAGAATGGGGCAGGTTACAGATTGACTGGGTATGGGCTGATGGGCCGGAACCTTCGACTTCTTCAAAAGCCAGTCTTGGACCTGTGGCAATAACCAGGTAGTCATAAGAGACTTTTTCATCGTTATTGAGGGTTAATTCATTATTATCAGGATCAATTTTATCTACCCGGTGGGCGATGAAATTAATACCACGTTTTTCAAGGTATGGACGAACTTCAAAACTGATATCTTTACGAGTTCTCCAGCCGACTGCCACCCATGGGTTTGATGGGGTAAAATCAAAGGTTTCATTTTCACTGATCATAGTTACCTGATGATCTTTGCCCAGAGCATCTCGCATTTCGTACGCACAGGGCATACCGCCAGTTCCAGCACCAATAATAACGACATGAGCCATAATTTATATTCTCCTGATATGTGGTATAAATTTTTTAATTTAAAGTAATAAATACAATTAAATAAAATCTTGATAGTTCGGTAGAGCTTCCATAAACCTGATCTATAAGTATTTTAAATAATACTGGAAGGAATGAGGTAACCAATATTGTTATATTAATGAATAATAATTTACTTTTTGTTGCCTGCAATTAAACAGAGCAAGTTTAATTAAATATATTTACAGGTATAGACCTGAATTGGTATTCATTAATATTAATAAGCTTTAATCATTTAAATGCCTATTAATTATTTTTTTGCTGTTTGTTATCAGCTTTTATTATTAGTTTTGTTACTGGCTTTTTTTAACTTAAGAGCTAGTTAAAAAGTATGTAAACACTAATTTTATAATTATTATATTGTTATTGGTTTGTCTGAGTTATAGTCTATTATTTTTAATTTATAATAACTTTTTTCAGCTAAAAGTAAAGTGGTTTACTTAAAAATAAGGTATTTATTTAGGTTTGATAAGATTGGCTCTCAACAAGTGCTATTATTATCAAAAATATAATTCTTTAAAAAGGTCAGCCTGCAGACTATGACTAATGAACCCATTTTAAATTTACAGGATATAGTTGATGCTTATGAAGATCCGGCGGTACTGATTGCAGAAGATTATAGAATAATTCGTGCCAATGACAGTTACCGGCAGATTTATGCCCTGCAGCATGAACCTGAAAATGTATCTTTTACAGATAATATTCCTGCGGATGTTTCCAGGAATTACTGTTACTCAGTCTCGCATCATTACACACGCAGCTGTGATCAGGAAGGGGAATCCTGTCCACTGCTGAAAGCAAAACAGACCAGAAAAAACCAGCGGGTGCTGCATATTCATCATACCCAATTTGGAGATGTGCACGTTGATGTATCCTTATATCCGGTACAGAGCGCAGAGGGCAAAAATTACTTCCTAGAAGTTATGAAGACAGTTAAACATGCCAGTCCCATTGCCGGTCCGCAGGGAATGGTGGGTAAGTCTGTCAGTTTTAACCGTCTCCTGGGTCTTATTAACCGGGTTGCAGGGCATGATGTTTCTGTATTGTTATTAGGAGAATCCGGCAGCGGTAAGGAGCTGGTGGCCCATGCCATTCATCAGGCCAGTGCCCGCCATTCTTCTGCCTGTGTCACTGTTGAATGTTCAGGTTTATCAGAATCTTTATTTGAAAGTGAGCTGTTTGGTCATGAAAAAGGGGCTTTTACCGGAGCTGTACTTAAAAAGAAAGGCCTGGTGGAAGAGGCTGAAGGAGGTACCCTGTTTCTGGATGAAATTGGTGATGTTCCTCTATCATTGCAGGTTAAATTACTGCGTCTTATAGAAACAAGGACATTCAGACGAGTAGGTGGAGTAGAGCAAAAAAACAGTAACTTCAGACTGATTTGTGCGACCCATAAAGATCTCAAGACCATGGTTAAAAAAGGACTGTTTAGAGAAGACCTGTACTACCGCATTAGTACCTTTCCCATTCGCCTGCCGACTCTGAGGGAACGCCGTAGTGATATACCATTACTGGTTGAAACCATACTTAACCGTATTTCAAAAAACAGGACATTGCAGGTGTCGGACCAGGTACTGGCATTTTTTTCCGAGTATTTCTTTCCCGGTAATATTCGTGAACTGAGAAATATTCTGGAATATGCCCGGGTGATGGCAGATGACGGAATAATTGAACTGGAACATTTACCGGATGATATAAAGCTGGACAAGCGGACTGCTCATATTCAGGAAGACGCTTTTTCAGTTACGGGTATTGTACCGCTGGAACAATGTGAACAGGAATATTTACAATGGCTGAGTCGGCATTACCAGGGAAACCAGAAAAGTCTGGCTGATAAGCTGGGTATCAGTGAAAGAACCCTTTACCGGAAATTGAAGCCTTTAGCTTAAATAAAAGCCTTTAGCTTAAATAAAAGCTGATTAACAATATTCGGCTCAGGATAATTGAGTAATATCCAGTGTTTCGTTCCAGGCCTGCTGGTATACATTTTCAACCCGATGACGTAATACCATGTTTTCATTTAACATATTAATAACCTGTTTAGCATGCTGAATAAATTCATAGCGCTTATTGGCCAGAGCATAACATTCAAAAAGTTTCAGGTTTAAATCCTTATTCAGCGGTGCCTTGATAATTTCACTGGTAAGAATATTTTCTGCTTCATCATAATTACCATAAGCAAAATAGGTATCAACCTCACTTAATGCTTCAGGTATAGAGCGCTGTACAGTTTCCTCTGTATCAGCTTCTTGTTGTGAAATACTTTGTTCGTAATCTTCAATATCTTTTTCGCTTAGATCCAGAGAAAAATCAACATCCTTGCTGTTTTCAGTACTGTCTTCTGAGGTGATTTGTACACTGGCGGTACTTTTTGAAGTACTACTATCTGTTTCATCCGGCGCATTGATTTTCTTTTCAAAATATTCGAAGAAATCCATGTCATCTTCATTTTTTTCTATGAGGGGCTCTGTTTTCTTCACCTGTTCTGAAGGACTGTTGTTAACTGAGCGTTCAACGACATTTTTTTCAGGTACTGCCGCAGAAGGCTTATGTTGAAAAGTGGACAGTACTGGTTGATCATCATGTGTAGAAGCAGGCTGGTGGGTATCACGGCCTTTTTGTTTTTTAAAGGCAAGATAACTGCCGATTAAAACAATAATTGCAAATACTGCCAGGGCCAGGGTGTTGATAGGGTTGGATAATAATTCCTGTAAAAAAGTACGTTGAGAAGTCTTTACCTGAGTGGTTGTCGATTCAATGCTCAGGACTGAATTTTCATCCCTGTTCTGGTCAGTTGAGGCAATACTGAGACGGGATTCTTTACTTTGCTCATCCCGTTCCTGAGTTTGTTGAGTTGCTTCTAAAGTATTAACTTCATTGCTGGCGATAACTTTAGACTCCGTACCCAGTCTCGCGTTTTTCAGATCTTCAGTGGTGCGCATATCTTTTAATAAACGAGTGATCTCAGTAATCTGCTTACTCAGATCACTGTTTTGTGAATCGAGCGTGTTGATTTTCTCATTAAGACTGTCAACCTGGGAAATAAGAATTTCGTTCTCAGTCTGCAGTAACTTAATGGTATCCATTGATGTTTTTAGAGCTTTATTTATAAGCAATAAATCTTTTTTACTGGTCACTGGCTTATTAATCAGGGTCTCGTTAGGCGGAATGATTTTTAATCGGCCCTGTTCCTCTGCCAACTGTTCTTTATCAGCAGATTTCTCCTCATTTCTGACAGAAGATTTACTGTGTCGTCTGGTCGGTTCAATAACTCGACTGGGTGATTTTTGAGCAGTAAGTTCATAACTTTCTGAATGAGAGCCTGTTTTGCCAGCACTTTTCTTTAAAGGTACTTTGCCGTTAATCTGTCGTACCTCATTGCTGTCGGGCAGGGAGAGTGTCTGATTCTGTTTTAACAGATTAATATCACCGTTAATAAAAGCATTCTGGTTCAGTACAAAAATAGCCTGCATGGTTTGCCAGGTATTCACTCCGCTATCGGGACGAAACTTTTCTGCTATTTTCCACAGGGTATCGGAACGCCGGGTTGTATAGCTCCGCTCGCTGCGATGACTGGCAATAATGTGCTGATAGTTTTTCTGAGCTGTTGTTACCGTTGTTTTACTGGTTAAAGGCTTCTTTTTATTGTTAGTTAATGGCTTTTTATTAGCTAAAGGTTTTTTGGCCGTATATCTGGGCTGACTGTGTTTTTGTACAAATTTAGGTGGGTCCAGTAAAAAGGTGTATTCACGACTGATATGTCCGTTACGCCATCTCATATCCGCTATAAAGGTAATAAAAGGTTCTTTAACGGGTCTTTTTGAGGTCAGTTTTGCAACAACAGTGCCATTGGGCTTTTTAATAACTTTAAAATGAACCTTGTTAAAAACCTCAGGGCTGAACAGATTGGCTTTCTTATAGGTTTGTCTTTGAGCATTTCTAACAATGATATCATCAATGGGAACGGCACCAGCATCCAGAATCTCTATTTCAACGTCCAGAGGCTCATTTAACTTTGAAAGTACATTAATATCGCCAAGCCCCAGGGCGAGTGCGGTATTAGACAGCAAAACTGTCGGTAAAGTTAACAAAACCAGACGGTATGGAATAGTGTGAAAAATGATGACAAATAGCTTTTTTAGCATAAGTTTTATGTAAACCTGATACCTGAACGGGTGTATTAAATAGTATTAAAAAATGATATAAAAGCCGCCTGCAGATTTGTTATCCTGTCTTTTGCCCTTATTCTGCTTTAAGTTGCCAAATTTAAACAGACAACTAATTTTAAGTAGAAAAACTGGAAAAAAGAGCCTTAAAGATAACCTTTAACAGAACTTGTCTCTAATTATACTTAATTTGTGTAATTTATCACTATAAATCAAGTTTTTAAGGTAACTTTCTGATTTTATGAGTTCTTTAAGTTAAAAAACAAATTCCGGAATGTCTGCAGGGATTTGTTTATTTGTTTGAATAGCACTTTCTCGAACTTTCAGGCAAAGATTGAAATAAAAGTATATTTTTCACGGGTTACACAGCCTGTATTTAACCCTATTTAAACATTTAAGTATTTTTCAGGTTTATTTATGAGTACAAATTTTAAGGCAATACCCACTAATCTTATTACCGGATTTCTGGGCAGCGGTAAAACAACGGCTATTTTACAGTTACTCAAATCCAGACCGGCAGGCAGTCGCTGGGCGGTACTGGTTAATGAGTTTGGTGATATTGGGATTGATGGTGCTTTACTGGAACAGAATCAGGTTAAGGAAGGTGCTTTTATTAAAGAAGTGCCTGGCGGCTGTATCTGTTGTGCAGCAGGTCTGCCATTGCAGATGGCACTTAATCTGCTGATAAAGCAGGCTGATCCCCAACGGATTTTAATTGAGCCGACCGGGGTGGGGCATCCATTGAAAGTTGTTGAAACACTGACCGGTGAGTTTTATGCAAAAGTTCTGGATTTACGGGCTACCATCTGCCTGGTTGAAGCAAAAAGACTACGGGATAAACGTTATCTTAATAATGAAACCTTCAGGGATCAGCTTAATATTGCCGATGTACTGCTGGCCAGCAAATGTGATCTAACTTCGGAAGCTGAAAAAAATTATTTTTTTGAATTTACTCAGCAATTCAGCTTGCCCAAGGCCCATGTTGAATGTATAGAACACGGTGTTTTTGCTTCAAAGTTACTGGATATTCCTCGTGATCCACAACGTGAAGCGGTTTATCCCAATGCCCATCCGTACAAAACCGGACATAAACACGATGAGCCTTGTCATGAAGACAGTCATGCACACAGTCATCAGGAAAATGCCGGACAATGCGAGGTTTCTGATGATTCAGAGGAAATGGCCTGTGACTGGCGTCGCTTTGAAAATAACGGTCAGGATTACTATGGTTGCGGATGGATTTTCAAGGCTAATATCCTGTTTGATGAACAATGCCTGATGAAATGGGCCAATAATCAGAATTTTACCCGTGTTAAAGGGATTTTCCGCACTGAATCGGGCTGGATTGTCATTAACCGTATGGATGATCAAATCAGCAGGGAAGAATCCAGTTATACCTCAGACAGTCGTGTGGAGCTGATTGAACCGGTGTATCATGACTGGAACCTTGTAGAACAGGAACTGGTACATTGTATTGTTCGATATCTGTAAGTCAATGTTGTAATTACACTGTAAATTATTAAAAAACCAGTTTTTTCGATTAAAAAAACATATTAACTAAATCTTATATGGTAAATATGATATTGTATTTCAAATAATTTATGGTTTTTATATAAGAGTTAATCTTTAAAATACAGTGGGTTAGCTGTGTTTTTATGAAATATTAGGGTTTTCCCTTCTTTTCTTCTGTAGTTGTATGTGTTTTTATATAAAGCACAAAATAAATCCTACTAAGGGGAACGGGGGAGCAAAAACCTGAATTGATAAAATGTTTTAATAGAAACGGTTCAGCGATAAAAATAAGGCGCAACTATTTAGCAGGATGCTACTAGAAATGCACTGCATGATTCGTTTCTGATATTTTAGCGATACAGGTTTAAAGCCTGAAAGCCCATTTTTTAAATGGGCTTTTTTTATGCCTGTTATAAAATAGGCTGCTAATAACAGCCGCCTGGAAAAACACACTCACTATTGTTAAAATCAATATCAGTAAATCATTCCTTTTTAATATTTCAAAACCGGATCAGATGTTTGAACAGCCAGCCAGATATTGCCGTTAAAGAACTTGTGCTTATTGGTGGCGGACATAGTCATGTCGGACTATTAAGAATGTTTGCCATGAATCCGTTGCCGGGTTTAAGAATTACCCTGCTGGCCAGTGATATACATACCCCGTATTCGGGTATGCTGCCGGGCTTTATTGCCGGGCAATACAGTTTTGATGATGTGCATCTGGATTTAAGGCCTCTGGCTGAGTTTGCCCATGCCCGTCTGTACCATACGGCTGTGACCCGTATTGACCCGCAGCAGCGACTGGTTTATTCCGATCATCGTCCCCCGGTGAAATATGATCTGTTGTCCATTAATATTGGTTCTACTCCTGATGATTTTAATATTCCCGGTGTACGGGAATATGCCATCCCCGTAAAACCGGTTAAAGCCTTTATAACCCAGCTGGACCGCATAATCGATCAGGCTTTAAATAATAATGAATTTGAACATATCTGTGTGGTTGGCGGCGGTGCCAGCGGTGTTGAACTGATTATGGCGGTGCAGTTTCGACTGGCAAGGGAACTGACTCAGAAAGGCCGTTATGTTAATGGCAAAACACTAAAATACACATTAATTACCGCCGATCAGACTATTTTACCCTCACATAATCAATCCGTTCAGCGACGCATTAAAAAACTGTTTAAACAGCGTCAAATTAATCTGTTAACCGATACCTTTATTAATAATATAGAACTGGATACACCTGGGAACAAACGACTTCTGGGCTGTAAAAACGGCTCAGTCATTACTTCGGATGCAGTGATCTGGTGTACCAGTGCCAGTCCACCTGACTGGCCTGAACAGTCAGGGCTGGCAGTGGACAAAAAGGGCTTTATTCAGGTTAATGACTACCTGCAATCGGTATCCCACAGCAATATTTTTGCAGCCGGAGATATTGCCTCCATGGTTAACCATCCCCGACCCAAGTCCGGTGTCTATGCCGTGCGTCAGGGACCGCCATTGTTTCGTAATTTGCGGCAGTTTGCTCAGGGTGAAAAATTAACCGCCTATAAACCGCAGAAACACTTTTTAAGCCTGCTTAACTGTGCTGACAGAACTGCTGTGGCATCACGTGGACCGTTTGCCTTTCAGGGGCATTGGGTATGGCAGTACAAGGACTGGATTGATGTCCGTTTTATGAAGCTTTTTAAAGAGTTTCCGTCCATGGAGCAAACTTCGGTACCGGATATCAATAGTAATATGCTCTCTGGTAAGGCACTGGAAAAAATAAAGGAAATTCCCATGCGCTGCGGTGGCTGTGGTGCCAAGGTTGGCAGTACAGTGTTGAGCAGGGTGCTGGAACGTTTACA
>Ga0256832_1001340_pt1 | contig 16555 bp, 21 predicted proteins | sample 134614metaG_FD_190534 | JGI IMG/M metagenome (GOLD analysis project Ga0256832, IMG submission 190534) | Hydrothermal vent microbial communities from Lau Basin, Pacific Ocean - 134-614 | ecosystem: Environmental > Aquatic > Marine > Hydrothermal vents | place: Pacific Ocean: Lau Basin | collected...
AAGAAGAAAGAAGCTTTGACCGCATTAGAAGAAATCTATGTTAACGACAAAAAAAATCCTGATGAATATATTGAGTATATAAAAACAATCCCTGGCGTAGAGGTAGAAGGTTTGTATCAGGATTCACTAAATTTTGTTACAGCCAAACTTAGTTTTGATGATGACAGTCTGGAAACAGCTATTAAATCGTTCAATGATTATCTCGAAAAATATGATGGCGGATATTATTCTCTGGATGCTCACTATTATAGAGCAGAAAGTTATTTAAGTAACAAAAAATATTCTAAAGCTCTTAAGGATTATGAATACATAATAAAACAAGGATATAATAATTTTTATGAATCATCATTGTATAAAGCAGCTATTATCAGTTTCAACAGATTAAAAAAATACTCAAAAGCACTTAAATATTATAAAAAACTGGAAGAAATAGTCAAGGATGAAAATAAAAGATATAATGTTCAATTGGGTGCAATGAGAGCTGCTTTCAGGCTCAACAACTACAAAGATGTAAAAAAATACGGCAATAAAATTCTTAACAATCCTCTTACAACGGAAAAAGAAAGATCTGCGGCCCATTATTATATTGGCAAAGTGGCTGAATCCAACAAAGTTTACGATAGCGCATTATTGCATCTCAATAAAGTAATAAGAGCAAATAAGAACAGTAATCTTGCAGCAGAAGCCCGTTATTTGATAGCGAGAATATATTTCAATCGCGGAGAAACCAATCTTGCTAAAAAATTGATAAAAGAGGCAAATTCCAGAAACTCGGCATATCCTTACTGGGTAGCCAAAGGATTGATTCTTCTTTCAGATATTTTTATAAAGACAAATGATTTGTTCAATGCCAGAGCTGCTTTGGAAGCAGTAATGGAAAACTATAAAGAAGATAAAAATATTATCAAAACAGTTGAAAAGAAATTATCTGAATTAGAGAAAATGGAAAATGAGAATAGTAGATTGGAAAAAGAAAATTCAGACGGAACTATTAAACTAGATTCAATAAAATAATAAATAAATGAAGCAGATATTTATATTTTTAATGATATTTATTTCGGGATTCCTTTTTTCGCAGGAGGATAATATCAAATTTGATGAAGTAAAAGTTATCAAGGAATTCAGTGCAACTCTCGGAGACTTCAATAAGATCAATATCGATCCCGTTCTTCCTGTTTTTGATCTGAAATCAAGAAGGTATAAATATACAGTCAGATCAGTGCCGGTAAAACTGGATTATGAAAAACCACAAATTCGACCTCTGGCATTAAAAACTGAAAATTCGATAAAATCAAACAAGTACTATATTAAACTTGGTTATGGATTTCCCAAATATTTAAAAGCAGAATTATCTTTGGGATATAAGAAGAAAAATATGAATTCAAATTTTCTTTTCAAGCATATTTCTATTGATAATTCATCTTCGATTAAGGATCAAAAGATTTCCAAAACCGGATTGGATTTTAGTTTTTTCAACAGAAAAAATGTATCTGACCTTGAATACGGATTAAAAATAAATCTGGAAGGAGATTATTATTATTTATATGCTACTCAAGCCAACAGCGACACATTATTACCATATACAAACAACAAGAGAAGATTTTTCAAAGGAGATTTCAAAGGTAGTTTTAAGAAAGAAAATATTTTTGACAAACTGGATAATACTACAGAATTCAATTATAAATTTTTGCAATTGAATACTTCAGGTGAAATTGAAAATAATCTTGCAATCAAAAACAAGAGCAAAATTTCAGTGAATGAAAATATGCATTTTATTATTCCGGTATATACAGATTTGATATTTTCAAATAGTAATTATTATTTATTTGGGACACAACCTAAATATATTTTCAATTCCAAACTTGTAAACATAAAATTAGGAGGTGATATTATAAAATCTCAAAGTGAATTTTATGCCTATCCCTATGCTGAATTATCATTAAATATCTTCCATAACTTTTTGGAAATATTCGGTTCCATCACCAACAATATTTATAACAATAGTAACTATTTAAAGACAATTGATAATCCATTTCTTAATTTTGATAAAGATTCCATAGCAACTTCAGTCTTCAATAATTACACTGCAGGTGTAAGAAGCAGTCTGGAAGGGGCAAAAATAGAATTTCATACTACTTTTCAAAGATTTAATAATAAGCTGTTCTTTATTAATTCTTCTATAGACAAACGTACTTTTGATGTCATTTATGACAATGGTACCAATATCAAACTGGAAGCAAATGTATCATATAAGTTTATTCCTCAGTTAGAAATTTTTGGAACTTTGACTAAGCATTTTTATAAATTGGATAATCTGAATAAAGCCTGGTTCAATCCGGATTTTACAGCAAATTTCACAACAAAATCAAATTTATTCGCTGATAAACTACAAATAAAAGGAGAATTGTTTTTTGCTTCTCAAAGTTGGTATCAGGGATTGGACGGTAATAATTATAAACTTGATCCTCTTTTCGATATCAGTGCCGAAGCTAAATATAAATTATTTAAAAATTCATTTGTTTTTGCTGAATTGAATAATATTTTTGCGCAAAAATACCAAAAATGGTATCAGTATCCAACACTTGGATTAAACTTTATGGGAGGTATTGAAATACAATTTTAAAGATTGATTAAAGGTAACTACTCAGGTGGGATGCTTTTGAGATGAAAAAATACGATTTTTTTGCCAGATGAAGCTTATTTTTTGAAGGCATAGTGGAGCTACGTCAAAAAAAATAGCTGAAATATGGCGAAAAAAAGAGATTTTTTCAATCAAAATGATTCGACCTGAGTAGTTACTATTAAAGTATCTTCTTTCTTTTTGCAAGCAATGTACTGGAGATAACTCCAAACAACACAACGGAAACAGAACTTATCGGCATTAAAACAGCTGCGATCAAAGGAGATAGATTGCCCGTTGCAGCAAAACTTATACCTACCACATTATACATAAATGCTATTATATATGCGGCAAAAATCAATTTTCTTGATTGCCTGATATAATCGATATAATCCTTAATCTTAGAGAATCTGTCTGCACTGACTATGACATCACTTGCCGGAGTAAAGTTATTAATATTCTCTGTTATTACAATTCCCACATTGCTTTTTTGCAATGCTCCTGCATCATTTAACCCATCACCGAAAAACATAATCTTTTCACCTTTATCCTGTTGAGCTGAGATATAATTTAGTTTATCTTTGGGTTTTTGGTTAAATAACATCACAGTGCCGGCAGGAAAAAGTTTTTCAAGATTTTCCCTTTCAGAATCTGAGTCTCCCGATATCAATGCTAATTTGAAATTAGAAGCAAAATAATCAATAAAATCCTTAAGTCCCTGTCTGTATTTATTTTTAATAATAAATTTTCCTTTTATTTTTCCATCAATTGAAATAAAAACACCTTTAGAATTATTGGCATTACTGTTTTTTACAAAAGATTCCGATCCAATTTTTATAACATGTTCAGCTGATTTACCTATAATTCCTTTTCCAATAATCTCTTCAAAATCATCAAAATCAACAATCTTTGATTCAATACTTTCATATATTTGGCGACTTAGAGGATGCTGAGAATGATATGTCAGTGATTTTATCAATATTTTATTCTCATCAGTCAATTCTTCTCCTTCAAAGTAAACTTCATTTTTCAACGCATAAGTCAAGGTCCCTGTTTTATCAAATACTACCCTGTCCAATTTTTGGATTGATTCAAATACTCCTGTGTTTTTTAGATAAAAATCATTTCTTCCCAAAATCCTTAATGCATTACCAAATGTAAAAGGAATGGATAAAGCTACAGCGCAGGGACATGCTACAACCAAAACGGCAGCAAATGCAAAAATAGCTTTGGCTGGATCATTATAAAGCCAGTAAATCAATGTTGCAAAAGCAATTGTTAATACAATATAAGTAAAAGAAGTCCCTATTTTATCCGCCAACTCACTCATAGGCTTTTCTTCCTTTTTATCAAAAGCACTATCATTCCATAACTGAGTAAGATAGCTCTGTGACACTCGTTTTGTTACAGTCATTTCCATAGTATTACCAATCTGTTTCCCTCCTGCAAAAATCTTTTGTCCAGGTTGTTTTGGTACGGGTATGGATTCCCCTGTAACAAAACTATAATCTATATTTGCATTTCCTTTAAGCAAAATACCATCAGCAGGGATCAATTCATTATTTTTTATTATTATAGTATCACCCGGCTCCAGTTTGTCAACAACAACAGTCTTCTCACTTATTTCAGTATTCTCAGGATCAATGATTTTTTTAGTTACAGCAATTGGAAAATATGATTTATAATCCCTCTCGAATTCAATGGAATGATATGTTTTTTGTTGGAACCATTTTCCTACCAATAAAAAGAAAATCAAACCTGCAAGACTATCAAAATATCCATGTCCCGTTCCTGAAATTGTTTCATAAACACTCCACAGAAAAATCGATAAAATTCCAAGGCTGATTGGCACATCTATATTCAGATTTTTTTTCCTGATACCCAACCATGCAGATCTCAGATAATCCGACCCTCCATAGAATACAACAGGAATAGAAATTACCATATTAAGATAACTAAAAAATGTAAAAAATCCTTCGTCGGATTCTTTTACCATTCCAAGATATTGGGGAAAGGTAAACATCATCACATTACCAAAAGCAAAACCTATAAAACCAAGCTTATAATACAGCGATTTGTCAGCGATCTTTTTGGTTTTATCTTCAAGATTTGACATATTTATTGAAGGAGCATAACCGATCGAATCTAAAAGTTCAACAACATTCCTCAATGATATTACTTCATTATAAAAATTGATAAATATTTCTTTTTTTGTAAAATTAACTCTTGAAACGCTTATCCCTTCATTAAACTTATATAGATTTTCCAACAACCAGACACATGCTGCACAATGCATTTGAGGCAAGTGAAATGTAACTTTTGTGATATTACCATCTGTAAAATCTATTAGCCTCTCAATCACATCCTCATCATCCAACCAACTATATTGCGCCTGCTTGCGACCTTTAAGACTAAAACCTGCATTTTCATCAATATCATAATAGGCACACATACCGGTATTATCAAGAATTTCATAAACGGTTTTACAACCATTACAACAAAAATATTTATTACCAATATGAATATCTTCATTCGAACATATATCACCACAATGATAACATATCAATTCTCCTTTGCTATTTCTTAAAATTTCTTCCTGATCCTCACCGGAGGTCTTCTTATTATCCAGGTCTAATTCTAAATTATCAACTTCTATCATTATCCAATTAAATCAAATTATATAAATCAAAACGAAGATAAAATAAATTCGAATAAAAACAAAGTAACTACTCTAATAGGCACTTTTTTAAATAAAAAAATCAGTTTTCTATCTCAAAAGCATCCAATACAAGCAGATGCTTTTATTTATTTTATTTTTTTTATTACCTTTGAATTTAAAATTCATGTACCTTCACTGGCAGTATGCTTTTGAAATGAAAATAATTCATTAATAAATTAGTTTAAAATGAAAAAGAAAATCACTTTTATCCCCTTTTTATTATTTTTGATAGTACAATCTGTTTTCGGCCAACAAGCTTTTTTGGTTTATTTCAAAACTTCCGATTATGATACAATAAACTCTACCTTAAAAGTAGATGTAAAAGTAAAAGATTATATTGATGTTTACTCTGCTCAAATGTATATGACATGGGATTCTTCAATATACTATTTCGATAGTCTTAGTAATATAAATTCAGAACTCAAGAATTTTAAATTCAATACAAAAATTCAATACGCTGAAGATAATAATTTGGCTACAATCTGGTATGATACGGAAACAAGTAGTTTACCTGATGATACGACTATATTTACAGTCACTCTGAAAGTGACAGGTGCCCCTTGTGATAGTACCACTTTAAAACTTATTAATCTTCCGGCTTTCAGACAATCCCTGACAGTATATGCAAAAGACGGTGAATACATTGAAGAAAGTATCAGGTATAATGAGTTTTTAATGTCAATACCAGGAGAAAATTGTAATACTACAACTAATGTAAAAAATGATTATTTAGATCTGCCTGATTATATCGTTTATCCAAATCCTGTTGCAGACGAAGTAAATATTGATTTATTAAATAATATTCCTGGTGAATACAATATAATATTCTACAATATTTTAGGAAAAGAAATTTACAGGGAAAAAATCACAAAACAACCCGGACAATATATATATCATCATAAAATAAACAATGATCTCAGGGAAAAATTATTACTTATTGAGATTATTGATCCTTTGAAAAATAAAAACCTGTTAAAAGCTATCATTTCAAATTAGCTTTTACATGCTTGCATCAAGAATACCTTCACTGCAATTTGTAAACATGTTGGAATGTGACGGGCTTGTAATACAAGAAATAAAAAAAGGGATAAACATTAAAATGAATATCCCTTTTCCAACTTTCAAATATTGAAATAGTTAATCTATTCCTCTTCTTTTTTTGCTTCGGTTTTTACAACAGGAGTTGCTGTTTTCTTAGCTGAACTTCTACGTCTTCTCCTTCTGGATTTTCCAGGTGTAGCGGATTTCGCAGCCAACATTAATTCATTGAAATCTACAAATTCTATCATTGCCATTTCAGCTCCGTCTCCCTTTCTGAATCCCATCCTTATCACTCTGGTATAACCACCTGGTCTGTCGCCGACCTTAGGAGCGACAACATCAAAAAGTTCTGTTACAGCATATTTATTATTTAAATATTTGAAAACAATCCTTCTTGAATGAGTAGTGTTATCTTTGGATTTAGTTACCAGTGGTTCAACAAATCTTCTTAAAGCTTTAGCTTTAGCAAGAGTTGTATTGATTCTTTTGTGCTCAATAAGAGCTGCTGCTAAATTTCTTAAAAGAGCTTCTCTGTGCCCTTTCTTTCTTCCGAGATGATTAAATTTCTTTCCGTGCCTCATTACCTTAATGTTTGTGTATCACTCAATAAGATTCGACCGCCGGCCATCAAAATATCTTATTGTGTTAATACCGGGTTATTCTAAATTATCGAAAGAGGTCTTTCTTCCGAACCGGCTTTATTCTTTAACTATTTATTAATCTTCGTTCAGTTTATATTTACTTAGATCCATTCCGAATGTTAAATCTTTATTCTCAAGCAATTCCTCTATTTCCACTAAAGATTTTTTACCAAAATTACGGAATTTCAATAATTCGTGTCTTTCCAATTGAACCAAATCACCCAAAGTATCAACTTTTGAAGCTTTAAGACAATTGAATGCTCTAACTGACAGATCAAGATCTTCCAAAGACGTTTTAAGCATCTTTCTCATATGTAAAAGATGTTCATCAACAAAATCATCTTCTTTCTTAGCAGGATCTTCAAATGTAATATTCTCATCCGTAATCAACATCAAATGTTGTATCAGAATCCTTGAAGCTTGTTTGATTGCCTCTTCAGGATGGATTGTTCCGTCAGTTTGAATCTCTATATCGAGTTTTTCGTAGTCGGTTTTTTGTCCTACCCTTGTATTGGAAACTTTATATGAAACTTTCTTAACAGGTGTATATATAGCATCAACAGGAATTGTTCCAATTGGCATTACTTTTCCTTTCAATTCATCAGCAGGAACATATCCACGACCTTTAGTCACAGTTAATTCAATTTCGAGATTGACAAATTCCTCCATGTTACAAATAACAAGGTCAGGATTTGTAACCTTAAATACGTTAGTATAGCTTTCCAAATCTCCGGCTGTAAACTTATCTTTTCCTGAAATTGTCAAATATATCTTACTTTCTTCATCATCATCTTCGATAACTTTCTTCAGCCTTATTTGTTTGATATTCAAAATAATATCAACCACATCTTCAAATACACCTTTAATTGTGGAAAACTCATGGTCAACACCTGCTATTCTAATAGTAGAAATTGCATATCCTTCCAATGAAGAAAGCAATACTCTTCTAATGGAATTACCTAAAGTTTGACCAAATCCAGGTTCAAGAGGTTTGAATTCAAAAGTACCGTGGTAATCATCTGCTTTGATTAAATTGATTTTATCTGGCTTTTGAAAATTTAAAATATTCATATTTGAAATTATTAATTCTTAAAAACACAAAAAATAATTTTCTTTATATTTTGTGTATAATTTTGTTAAAAACTGAACTTTGCTAAAATTATCCATATTCTCCTTAACACGCTCTATATCTTAACAATATTCAAAACATATAGTTCTATTCCAATGTAAATTCACAGATTCCACTTTAGGAACATAGATACAAAACCAAATAAAAAACTTATTTAGAGTAAAGTTCGACAATAAGCTGAACATTAATATTTTCAGGTATTTTTTCAACTTCAGGATAAGCTAAAAACTTGCCTGACATTTGTTCAGGATTTAATTCAAGCCAACCAAAGTTTTTTACTTCAGGATGAGCTCCAACTGAATTTTTCACTATTTCCAACTCTCTTGATCTCGCTTTGACACTAACAATATCACCGGGTTTCAACAAAGTTGAAGGGATATTATTAATTTCTCCGTTTAGAGCGATATGCCTGTGTGTAACCAATTGACGGGCAGCCCTTCTGGTTGGAGCAAGCCCAAGTCTAAATACGGTATTATCCAGTCTTGATTCCAACAATTGCAATAAAACATTACCGGTAATACCACCTTTACGACTGGCTTTTACAAATAAATTCTTAAATTGTCTTTCAAGAAGACCATAAGTATACTTTGCTTTTTGTTTTTCTTCCAACTGAATTGCGTAGTCAGATTTTTGTTTTCTTCTACGATTAGCACCATGAGATCCCGGAGGATATTTTCTTTTTTCAAATGCCCTGTCTGGTCCAAAAATTGGTTCTCCAAATTTTCTGGCAATTCTGGTTGTTGGTCCGGTATATCTAGCCATATTATATTATTATTATTCTTGTTTTAAAATTATACTCTTCTTTTCTTAGGAGGCCTGCAACCATTATGCGGAACAGGAGTTACATCAACAATTTTTGTAACTTTAATTCCATTACCATCAATCTCTCTGATTGCAGCTTCCCTGCCAGCTCCAGGTCCTTTAACAAATACTTCAGCAGATCTCATTCCTGCATCATAAGCATCAACAGCAGCTTGTTTTGCCGCGATTTGAGCTGCAAAAGGAGTATTTTTCTTAGATCCTTTAAATCCTGCTTTCCCTGCTGAAGACCATGAGATAACCTGTCCTCTGGAATTAGTCAAAGTCACAATCACATTATTGAAAGTAGCTTGTATATAAGCTTTTCCTTTAGGTTCAACTGTAACCTTTCTGGTTTTTTTATGTTTTCTAGGTTTAGCCATATTTCCAATTCATATAAAAATTTACTAATAATATTATTTAGTTGCTTTCTTTTTGTTAGCAACTGTTTTCTTTCTTCCTTTTCTTGTCCGCGCGTTAGTTCTCGTTCTTTGTCCTCTCACAGGTAATCCTTTTCTGTGTCTTAATCCTCTGTAACTGGCAATATCCATAAGTCTCTTTATATTCATCTGAACTTCTGAACGAAGTTCTCCCTCAACTTTATACTCATTTTGGATAATCCTGACTATTTCCCTGATATTTTCATCAGACCATTGATTTACTTTCATATCCGGATCTATACCAGCCTCTGTAAGAATATCTTTGGCTCTACTTCTTCCGATACCGTATATATAAGTTAAACCAATAACTCCTCTTTTATTTTTTGGAATATCAACTCCTGTAATTCTTGCCATAATATAATTATTTTATTAACCTTGACGTTGTTTAAACTTAGGATTCTTTTTATTAATAACATATAATTTTCCCTTCCTTCTCACTATCTTGCAATCAGCAGATCGTTTTTTAATTGATGCTCTAACTTTCATTATTCAAAATTTTATCTTAGATTCGTCTATAAATATTTATTTGTATCTATAAGTAATTCTTCCTCTTGATAAATCATAAGGAGAAATCTCTACCTTTACTTTATCTCCGGGTAATATCCTAATATAATGCATACGCATCTTGCCGGATATCGTAGCAATTATCAAATGATCATTCTGAAGCCTTACTCTAAACATAGCATTTGAGAGTGCTTCTTCAATGATTCCATCCTGTTCTATTAATTTTTGTTTTGCCATAATTCAAATTGGAGCGCAAAGGTACAATTTTTATTTATAACTTTTTAATATTTATATTATTTTTAATAGATTCTTCTATAATTTTATGATCTGACAGCAAATCAGCTTTTCCTTTTTTCACTACCAAAGAGTGTTCAAAGTGTGCAGAAGGTTTGCCGTCTCTTGTCACAATCGTCCATCCATCTCGTAATACCTTAATACTTTTAGTACCTAAATTGATCATTGGCTCGATTGCGATTGTCATATTTTCTTTCAATATTACTCCTCTTCCACGCTTTCCATAATTTGGAACTTCGGGTTTTTCATGCAAATCTCTTCCCACTCCATGACCGACCATTTCCCTGACAACACCATAACCCAATTGTTTTTCCGTATAATTTTGGATGACAAATCCTATATCTCCTGTTCTTTTACCAGCTACAGCCTGCTCGATACCCAAATATAAAGCTTTATTTGTAGCTCTCAACAAATCCATAATATCTTCTTCTACATCTCCGACAGCAAAAGTATATGCTGCATCGCCGTGAAATCCATTCATATAAACTCCACAATCGATTGATACAACGTCACCGTCTTTAATCTCATAATCAGAAGGAATTCCATGAACAACAGCTTCATTTATTGATATACATAAACTTGCAGGGAAGCCCTCATAACCTTTGAAAGAAGGTATTCCGCCGTTATCACGTATATACTCTTCTGCTTTTTTATCCAAATCTATAGATTTAATACCTGGCTTCAACATTTGTCCCATCAAAGCCAAAGTTTCCGAAACCATTAGATCAGATAAACGAAGTAATTCAATTTCCTCCTCCGTTTTTATGATAATTCCTCTGCTCACAATTTTATTTTTACATACCGGAACCAATAGGATTCAATCCTCCGGTATTTCTTCCTTTCAATTTTCCGGATTTAACCAATCCGTCATATTTTCTCATCAACAAATGGCTTTCCACCTGTTGCATAGTATCTAATACAACTCCTACCAGAATCAACAAAGATGTTCCCCCAAAAAATAGCGCAAATGCTCTATTTACACCAAATGCTGCTACAAATGCAGGAAATATAGAAATAAATCCTAAAAATACTGAGCCCGGCAAAGTTATCTTTGTAACAACTGAATCTATATATTCTTCAGTAGATTTTCCGGGTTTAACACCGGGAATAAATGCATTCATCCTTTTCAAATAATCAGCATATTGTTTTGGATTGACAATAAGAGCTGTATATACATAAGTAAATATTACTACAAGGAGAAAAAATATAATATTATAAGCAGGGGAGTCCCATCTGTTCAAAGACATTAAAAAACTTCCTGCTCCGGCACCAGATTTAGTTACCCACTGCAATATAGTAACAGGTAAAAACATAATAGCCTGCGCGAATATAATAGGCATAACTCCGGCAGCATTCACTTTAACAGGAATATAATCTCTTGCGCCTGCAACAGGTATTTGGCTATTGCCTTTTCCTACCATCTTTTTAGCAAATTGAACCGGTATCTTTCTAACTCCCTGAGTAATCAAAACTGTTAACAATATTATCAGGAACATAGCAACTAATTCCAATACAAAAACTATCAATCCGCCACTCTTAGCCAACTGAGCCTGAATCTCTCCAAAAAATGACTGAGGTAATCTTGCAATAATACCAATCATGATCAATAACGAAATACCGTTACCAATTCCCCTGTCTGTAATTTTCTCACCAAGCCACATTGCAAACACCGTACCCGTAGACAATATAATGATATTAGTTATCCAAAATATATATGGGCTAACCGTAGGATCCATTGCACCGGCTGATACAATAGTTGTTAAATACCCTCCACCTTGAACAAGAGTGATTAAAACTGTAAGGTATCTGGTGATCTGATTGATTTTATTTCTTCCTGATTCTCCCTCTTTTTCCTGAAGTCTCTGGAAATAAGGAACAGCAAATCCTAATAATTGAACAATAATAGATGCGGTAATATACGGCATGATACCCAAAGCAAAAATAGAAGCTTTAAATAAAGCTCCTCCTGTAAAGGTATTCAATAAGCCTAAAATATCGTTTGCTCCTCTACTTGCAACTGCTTTGGATAAAGCATCCGGAATAACTCCCGGTAAAACTACATAAGCACCAAATCTGTATATTGCTATCATAGCAACAGTAAACAAAATCCTTTTACGCAGTTCCGTAATTTTCCAAATATTCTTTATAGTTTCAATAAAATCTTTCATCAATTATAATTTATACTAATGTAATAGAACCACCTTTTGCTTCAATCTTTTCTTTTGCAGAATCTGAATATTTATGTGCAGTAACAGTCATTGCAGAATTCAAATCTCCATTTCCCAATATTTTAATCAGGTCTTTTTTATTTACAATTCCCTTTGCTACCAAAAATTCCGGATTGATTTCCGTCACTGAATATTTCTCACCAATCTCCTGCAATCTGCTAACATTGATAACAACATATTCTGTTCTGAATTTATTATTAAATCCTCTTTTAGGCAAACGCATCTGTAAAGGAGTTTGTCCTCCTTCGTAATTGCGTTTTCTTTTATATCCTGAACGGGATTTAGCACCTTTATGTCCTCTTGTGGCAGTTCCTCCTTTTCCTGAACCCTGTCCTCTACCGATTATTTTTTTTGATTTCTTAACAGAACCTTTTGCAGGTTTTAAATTATGCAATTCCATATCTTATATTTTTCTATATTAAACCTCTTCAACTTTAACCAAATGAGATACTTTGTCAACCATACCCTGAATCTGATCATTTACTTCTTTTTCTACACTTTTACCAATTCCTCTTAATCCCAAAGCAATTAAAGTAGCTTTTTGCTTTTGTGATTTTTTGATTGAACTTCTTATTTGTGTAATTTTAATCTTAGACATTTATTTCGTTTTTAACCGTTAAATAATTTATCAAGTTCAATTCCTCTTTGTTTTGCTATTTCATAAGGATCTCTTAATTGATTTAGTGCATCCAATGTAGCTTTAATAACATTATGAGGATTTGAAGAACCCTGTGATTTTGCCAAAACATTATGGTAACCGGCTGTTTCCAAAACAGCTCTCATAGCTCCACCGGCAATAACACCAGTACCTTCAGCTGCCGGCTTGATAAGAACTTTTCCTCCGCCATATTTTCCTTTTTGCTCATGAGGAATAGTACCTCTGATAATAGGAACTTTCATAAGACTTTTTTTAGCTACTTCGGTAGCTTTACCGATAGCTTCAGTAACATCACGAGATTTACCTAAACCATAACCGACAATTCCGTTACCATCTCCAACAACAACTAAAGCTGCAAAGCTGAAAGTTCTACCCCCTTTAGTAACTTTTGTCACTCTGTTTAAAGTAACTAATTTTTCTTTAAGTTCGTTTATTTCTGTAGGTTTAACTCTACTTTTTTTAGTATTTCTCATCTTAGTTCATCTATTTTTTAAAATTTCAATCCGGCTTCTCTTGCTCCGTCAGCAAGTGATTTAACAATACCATGGTATTTATAACCACTACGGTCAAAAACAACAGCTTCAATATTTTTATCCATAGCTCTTTTTGCTATAAGCTCTCCAACTTGTTTAGCAACCTCACTTTTGGTTCCGGGATTAATGTCTTTATCCCTATAAGAAGCACTCACCAAAGTATTTGCATTGACATCATCTATCAACTGAGCATAAACTCCTTTATTGCTTTTATAAACCGAAAACCTCGGCATATCAGCAGTACCTTTTATTTTTTTCCTGATTCCTAAACGAATCTTGCGACGTCTTTTGACCCTTATACTTGTAGCCTTTTTCATTTTCATTATTATATCATTTATAAAATTAAGCACCAGCAGTTTTACCAACTTTTCTTCTGATCTCTTCTCCTTTGTATCTAACACCTTTTCCTTTGTAAGGTTCGGGCTTACGGAATGATTTGATCTTAGCGGCAACTTGTCCAACTAATTGTTTATCAATTCCAGATATTTTAATCAATGGGTTCTTTCCTTTTTCCGTTACGGTTTCCAACTGAAGATCATCCGGTATATAAAAGTAAATCGGGTGCGAAAATCCTAATTGCATTTCCAACAAATTTCCTGTATTGCTTGCTCTAAATCCAACCCCTACCAATTCAAGCTCTTTTTCAAAACCTTTTGTAACACCTTCAACCATATTATTCAATAAAGATCTATACAAACCATGAAAAGATCTGTGTCTTATTGAATCAGTTGGTCTTTCCAGAGTAATAACTCCGTCATCGACTTTTATGGAGATATCCGGATCAACCTGCTGAGTTAAAGTACCCTTAGGCCCTTTAACCGTAACAAGATTACCCTTCGATACTTCAACCGTTACTCCCTGAGGTAAATTTATCGGTGCTTTTCCTATTCTTGACATTTCTTAAAATTTAAATATTAATAAACGTAACACAATACTTCACCTCCAACATTATTCATTCTGGCTTCTTTATCAGTCATTACTCCTTTGGAAGTGGAAACAATGGCTATACCATAACCATTAATTACTTTTGGTAATTTATCAACAGAAAAGTACTGTCTCAATCCGGGCTTACTCAACCTGTGCATTTTTTTAATAACAGGTTGTTTTGTTACCGGATCATATTTTAATGCAATATAAATCTTTCCTGATTTATTGTCCTCTTCAAACTTGTATTTTAAAATATAGCCCTGGTCATACAAAATTTCAGTCATTTTCCTTTTCATTTTTGAACCTGGAATCACAACCATTCTATGACCTGCCATTTGTGCATTTCTAATACGAGTCAAATAATCTGCTATCGGATCTGTTACTATCATAATTCTTTTATTATTATATTTTACCAACTGGCTTTTGTTACTCCGGGAATCTTTCCATCATTAGCCATTTCTCTAAATTTTACCCTGCATATACCAAATCTGCGAATGTATCCTTTTGGTCTTCCTGTCAATCCACATCTGTTGTGCAATCTGACCGGATTTGAGTTTCTGGGTAATTTATCCAATTCATCCCAATTTCCTTCTGCTTTAAGTTTCTTTCTCTTTTCAGCATATTTTTCAACCAATTTCTTTCTTTTTGCTTCTCTAGCTATTAGTGACTTTCTTGCCATAATTATTGATTTCTTTGATTTTTAAAAGGCATTCCAAAATATTTAAGTAAGGACAAGGCTTCCGCATCAGTTTTAGCCGTTGTAACAAATGTTATATCCATTCCCAATATCCTTGATATTTTATCCATTTCAATTTCAGGAAAAATGATATGCTCCTGGATTCCAAGTGAATAATTTCCTCTTCCATCAAAACTTTTATCATTGATCCCTCTAAAGTCTTTAACCCTTGGTAATGCAACGGAAATCAACCTGTCAAGAAACTCATACATCTGTTCATGTCTTAATGTCACTCTCACTCCAATGGGCATTCCTTCTCTCAATTTAAAGTTAGATACAGATCTTTTAGCTTTTACAGAAACAGCTTTTTGACCGGCTATCAAAGTAAGATCTTTAAGAGCTTCATCAATTATTTTTTTATCTTGTGTTGCAGCACCAAGTCCCTGGTTAAGATTTATTTTCACTAATTTAGGAACTTGCATGATGGATTTATACTTAAATTCTTCCATCATTTTAGGAATAATTTCCTCTTTATAATATTTTTGTAATCTAGGTTTATAACTCATCACTTAATAATTTCTCCTGTTTTTTTAGAATAACGTACCATTTTTCCATCTACCAATTTCCTTCCAATTCTTGTAGCTTCTCCAGTTTTCGGATCTACAAGCATCAAATTGGAAATATGAATCGGAGCTTCTCTGCTAATAATACCTCCCGGATTATCATTAGTAGGTTTCTGATGTTTTTTTACAATATTAACACCTTCAACCAATACTCTTGACTTCGCAGGATAAACCTCTAACACTCTTCCCTTTTTCCCTTTATATGCTCCCTCGGTAACCATTACCTGATCACCTTTTTTTATTCGCATTTTCGGAGCAAATCTCTTAGTTGCCATAATTTAAATTTATTTTATTTTATAATACTTCAGGTGCCAATGAAACAATTTTCATATAATCTTTTTCCCTCAATTCTCTAGCAACAGGCCCAAAAATACGTGTTCCTCTGGGCTCACCACCGGCACTAAGCAATACTACTGCATTATCATCAAATTTGATATATGAACCATCCTTTCTCTTTATTTCTTTTTTAGTCCTCACTACTACCGCTCTGGATACTGTACCTTTTTTAATTCCTGTCGGAGTAGAACTCTTAACCGTAACTACTATTTCATCTCCCACATAAGCATACCTTCTTTTGGTACCACCCAATACTTTAATGCAAAGTACTTCTTTTGCACCACTATTATCAGCTACTTTCAGTCTCGATTCTTGTTGTATCATGATTATTTACTTTTTAAAATTAAACCAGAATATTACTTTGCTTTTTCTAATATTTCCACCAATC
>Ga0256832_1001341_pt1 | contig 16546 bp, 13 predicted proteins | sample 134614metaG_FD_190534 | JGI IMG/M metagenome (GOLD analysis project Ga0256832, IMG submission 190534) | Hydrothermal vent microbial communities from Lau Basin, Pacific Ocean - 134-614 | ecosystem: Environmental > Aquatic > Marine > Hydrothermal vents | place: Pacific Ocean: Lau Basin | collected...
GGGCTCGATCGAGCACAGCGGATCGGGCGGCGGCGCGGTTGCGCGGCCCCGCCGCCGCCGGTTCCGCTACGCTTGAACCGGCCTACAGCGGTTTTTCGCAATGCGGGCGTAGGCCCGATCAAGCGCAGCGGATCGGGCGGCGGCGCGATGGCGCGGCCCCGCCGCGGCCGGTTCCGCTACGCTTGAACCGGCCTACAGCGATTTCTTGCCCTATGGGCGTTGGCTCGATCAAGCGCAGTCGCCGCAAGCGGGCCAAGCGTTATGGTCGCAAGCCCGTTCAGGCCGCTGGCATGACCAGCGGTTGGCGACGCGCGCCCCAGTCGCCGGGTCGTTCCTCGAACACTCCGGGGATGGATGCGCCGCATTGTTCGCAATGGCCGTTGCGCAGGCGCCAGGCGCCGATCTGGTACCAGTCGCGCTCGATCAGCAGCGCGCCGCATTCGGGGCACCAGGTGCTGCCGCCCTTGGGGTCGTGGACATTCCCGGTGTAGACAAACCTCAATCCGGCCTCGATGGCGATCCGGCGCGCGCGGGTGAGCGTTGAGGGTGGCGTCGGCGGCACATCGCGCATCTTGTAGTCGGGATGGAAGGCGCTGAAATGCAGTGGTACGTCGGGACTCAGGGTTTCGGCGATCCAGCGGCTCATCGCGCCGATCTCTTCGTCCGAGTCATTGTGGCCGGGGATCACGAGGTTGGTGATCTCGAGCCAGGTATCGGTTTCGTGGTGGACGTATTGCAGGGTGTCGAGCACCGGTTGCAGGTGGCCTCCGGTGAGCTTCCAGTAGAAGTTTTCATCGAAGGATTTGAGGTCGATGTTGGCGGCGTCCATGTGGGCGAAGAATTCCTTGCGCGGTTCATCGCTGATGTAGCCGGCGGTTACCGCGACGCTCTTGATGCCGCGTTCCCGGCAGGCCTTGGCGGTATCGATTGCGTATTCATGGAAGATGACGGGATCGTTGTAGGTGAAGGCCACCGAGCGGCAGCCGGTTTCCTGCGCCACGCGCGCGATGGTCTCGGGCGAGGCTTGCGAGGCGAGGGTGTCGGTCTCGCGCGATTTGCTGATGTCCCAGTTCTGGCAGTATTTGCACGACAGATTGCAGCCGGCGGTGCCGAACGACAACACCGGGGTGCCGGGCAGGAAGTGGTTCAGCGGCTTTTTCTCGATCGGGTCGATGCAGAAGCCGCTGGAGCGACCATAGGTGTTCAGGACGACCGCGCCGTCGCGATTCTCGCGCACGAAGCACAGGCCGCGCTGGCCTTCCTTCATCTTGCATTCTCTTGGGCACAGGTCGCATTGCACGCGTCCGTCTTCGAGTGGGTGCCAGTACTTGGTGGGATGGATGTTCGATTGCATGGCCTTGTTCCGCTCTGTTCAGATTTCTCTGAAAAATGGGGGCGAAGGCGGGGTTTTTCAATGTGTATCGAGCTCGTCCTGTTCCTGTTGATAGGCGTCCTGGCGCGCCTCGATGCGTGCCGCGAGGTAGTAGTCGAGGTGTGGGAATTCCCGTTTGGCGATACGCAGTTGTTGGATCGCGGCTTCGGTATCGCCTTGCTGGAAGTAGGCTTCGGCGAGCGACAGCTCGGCTTCGATCCGCTCGCCGCGGGCATCCAGGGCGCGCGCCTGAAGCTTCAGCAGGGTGGCGTCGTCCGGGGTTCGTTCAAGCAGGCGGCGCAATGCCGCCAGCGCCGCCCGGGCGTGACCGCGGCGCAGATCGAGCCGCGCCTGGGCGATCAGCAGCGGACGGTTGTCCGGGGTCGATCGCAGCGCTTTTTGCAGCACGCGCGCGGCTTCGTCGAGCTGCTTCCGGTGGGCGAGAAAGCGCGCCAGCGTGACCGCGATCGCGGGTTGCGCGCGGCGCTCGGCGGTGATCTTGCGCAGGACATCGATGGCCTGGCCGGTTTTTCCGGCCTGCTCCAACGCCAGCGCCAGTTCGAAGCGCTTGGCGGTCTGGCTGCGGTAGCTGCCATCGGCGAGCTGGCGGCGCAGGACCGGGACCAGGGCCTCGGGATCGTCGTCCGCGCGCACGCGCAGCCAGGCGCGCAGCAGGTGGAAGCGCGGGTCTTCGCTGGCCTGGTGGTAGCGAAAGCGTCGCGCGCGCCCCTGGGCTTCGGCGATGCGTTCGGATGAGACCGGATGGGTGAGCAGGAACTTCGGCAGTTTGGTGTTGTAGAGGCGGGTGGCCTTGCCGAGACGGCTGAAGAAGCTGGCCATCGCGCTGGGGTCGAAACCGGCATCGGCGAGAATCTCGATGCCGATCGCATCGGCCTCCTTCTCGTTGGCGCGGGTGAAGTCGATCTGGTGTTGCAGGATCGCCGCCTGTCCGCCGACCGCCGCGGCGATGCCGGCCTGGGCTCCGCCGACCGCGCCGAGCAATACCGAGGCGATCAGCAGTGCCGCGCCGGGGATGCTGAGCCGCTTGGCGTCGGCATAGAACTGGGCGAGATGATGCTGGGTGACATGAGCGATCTCGTGGCTGAGGACGGCCGCGAGTTCGCTCTCGTCGCGAGTGGCGAGCACCAGTCCGCTGTGAACTCCGATGTGACCGGCCGGGCCGGCGAAGGCGTTGATTGTTGGTTCGTCGAGCAGGAAGAAGTGAAAATGCTGGCCGACGGCCTCGTCGTGGGCGGCCAGTCGCTGGCCCAGGTGATGCAGGTAGGCCTGTGCCCAAGGCTCGTCGATGACCCGACCGGTGGCGCGGATGCGGCGCATGAAGGCCTCGCCGAGACGGGTTTCCTCGGCCGGGGTCATGACCGCGTCGGCGCTGCTGCCGAGATTGGGCAGCCGGTAGCCGTCGGCGAGGGCGGCGATGCTGCTGGCGAACAGGCTCAGGGCGGTGAAGAGGGCGATCAGTCGGCGCATGCCATGCTCGGACAGTGGAAAGGGGCGACGGTTCCGGGCCTTGGCGGCCGCCCGCCGGTGTCAGTTCAGTTGGATGCGCGTGCCCCAGGGTACCTTCTGGCGGCCCTTGACCAGCCAGATCACCGGGTAGGCCGGCTCGCGCTCGGGAAACTCTCCCTCGGCATCGGTGAAGTAGACCAGCAGTTCGGGCGGGATGTTTCGCTGTTCCAGCCATTCGAACACCGGCACGAAGCGGGTGCCGCCGCCTCCGCCGATGCGCTCGGGCAGTTTGATCTCCTCCCATGGCTCGAAGATCCACGGCGCGCCGTCGACCAGCGAGGCATCGCATGGTAGCACGGTCACGCGCGCGCGCAGCTGGCCCTTGATGGCATCGATCTCGGCGAGGAACTCATGGAATTCGGCCGGTTTGATCGAGCCGCTGGTGTCGATGCCGATGGCGAGGTCGATCTGGGCGCTGCGCAATGACGGCAGGATGGCGTCGCCCTCGCGCCGTGACGGGCGCATGTAACTGAAATCGTCGCGCGCCAGATTGCTCATGTAGCGCGCCAGCAGCATGCGCCACGGCAGTCGCGGTTGCAGCAGGTGCTCGACCAGGCGCGCCATGCTGCCGCCGAGCTTGCCGCTCTGCATTGCTTGCTGGGCGGCGCCGGCGAGGCGTTGCTGCCATTGCACGTCCAGATCCTCACGCTCCTGGGCATCGAGCGGGGAGGGCTGCTCGACGCCGTCCTCGCCTTCGCCATCCGGGCTGTCGGCCTCGTTCGGCGCGCTGCCGCGGTCGTCACGCTGATCGCGCTCGCCGCCGTCTTCGCGCCCGGCCGGGGCGTCTTCTCCGGCGTTGTCGTCCGGCTCGGGCTGGCGTCCTTGTTTCGGGTTGTTCTCCGGCTGTCCGGGAGGCGGGGGCGCGCGCCCGCCGTCGTTTTGGTTCTCCTTGTCGTAGACGTGTTCGTCGAGGGTGTCGGTCTGATCGTTCTCGTCGATCAGCGGGTAGATCTCCTCGGCGGTCATGCCCAGGTATTCTGGCATGATATGGGAGTTCGGCGGTGGGGTCAGGCCGTCTTCGATCAGCAGCGGATTGATCGCGTAGTCGCAGGCCAGGTCCCAGCGCTGCTTGATGCGATGCTGGCGCCGCGCGAAGTGCGACAGCGCGCAATGCAGCGCCTCGTGGGCGAGCATGAACTGGGTCTGGCTGAGGCTCAGCGAGTCGATGAATTCGCGGTTGAAATAGAACTTGCGCGCATCGGTGGCGGTGGTCTGGCACCAGTCGTCCTTCGCCGCGACCATCGGCAGGCGCAGCACCAGGGCGCCAAGAAAGGGCTTGTCGAGGATCAGCTTGGTGCGCGCCGCGGCCAGCTTGGTTTCCGCGCTGTCTGCTTTCATCTTCCCGGTTTACCGCTCATTCATAAAGCATTACGTCCGATACGGCCTTCGCCCAGTCGGCAAACTCCGGCACCTGGAACAAGGACTCGCCGATCGCCCGGTGCATGTCCGAGACCAGCATCACCCCCATCTCGCGCTGTGGAAAGCGGTTGGCGTAGTTCAGGATGTTGCCGAGCACGCGTTCGAGGCCGAGCTCTCCTCCGGGGTCGCGGGCGCGGATCGCGCGACCGACCAGCGCCGCGGCGACCGCGTATTGCAGATCGATCTCGTCCGGCACCGGCACCTCGTTGCCGGCGATGATGTCGTCGAGGTCCGGCATCTTGTCGAGGCTGGTGACGAAGGCGGCCAGTTCGATCCCGGCGGCCGGTCCGACGCAGGCTTGCAGAGCGCCTTGCAACAGGCTCGGGTCATCGCCGAACTTCTGCAAGGCGCGATGCGCGAACTCCCAGGAGCGCGGCGAGGGAAAGGCCGCCGGATTGTGCGCTGGGTCGAAATCGAACAGCAGCTCGGGACGGAAGCGCAGGAAGGCGATCACACGTTCATCGATGCCGGCCTGGTAGGCCCAGGCGACCCAGTCGTCGAGATGGGTTTCGACCTCGAAGTGCGAGAAACGGTTCGCCAGCGGCGCCGGCATGGTGTAGGTGACCCCCTTGTCGCCCTGGCGGTTGCCGGCGGCGAAGATCGCCCAACCCTCCGGCACGAAGTATTCGCCCAGGCGGCGGTCCAGGATCAACTGGTAGGCGGCGGCCGAGACGCTCGGCGGCGCCGAGGTGATCTCGTCGAGGAACAGGATGCCGTGCGAGCCGTGGCGTTCGGCGTCCGGCAGAATGGCCGGGATCGCCCATTCCACCTGTCCGCCGTTGCGGAACGGGATGCCGCGCAGATCGCTCGGCTCCATCTGCGACAGGCGGATATCGATCACCGGCGCTTCGTGGCGCTGTCCGATCTGGGCCACCATCTGGGATTTCCCGACTCCGGGCGGCCCCCACAGCATCACGGGCGTGTGGTGGCCTTCGGCGGTGCTGGTGAACTCGCGTTCGAGGACGCTCTGGATCTGGGCTGGACGCATGTCGTAACGGCTTTCCTGGAATAGTGAGAATGGCGCGTATTCTACCACCTGGCCGGGCGACCGAAGCGATGCTTGTCCGACAGATTGCATGGAAATCGCCCGGCGCCGGTTTTTCTTGCTCTGGCCGGGGCGCGCAAGCGCCGAATCCTATTTCCCGGTGAATCCCTGTGTAATTTTTTGTGGCATTCATTAGAAAAAGTCAGTATTCTAACGCGCCGTTGCAGTTGCCTGATGACCGGGGACTGAAAAATTTCTATAAATCTGAAACCGCAGTCTGGGATTTCGCCCGGGGATACAGTGGTTTCGGCGCGTGTTGAAAAGACTCGGAGACCGATATGAACCAGACTTACTACGACGCAGTGACCAAGATGGAAGAGATGGGTGTGGACGAGGAATACATCCTCGGTTGGCAATCGGGCTTTCTGCAGAACCCGAAGCGCGAGGAACAGCGTATCACGGAAGCCTACGAAGCCGGCTACGCCGATGGCGAAGCCAAGAACACCGATCATTTCGCCAAGTGGGTCAAGAGCTGAGTTTCTGCGCCAACACCAGCAAAAAGCGGGCTGCGGCCCGCTTTTTGCTGTCTTCCCCGCGGTTCAATCGAACAGATTGATCACCGCTTTTTCGATCTCACGCGCCACTTCCGGGCCATCCTTGTCCATCACCTGATCGATGACCCAGCGGTTCTGCTGGGAATCCCCCATGACCTGCTGAACCAACCAGCCAAGGTGGCGGTAGAACGGGTAGGTAGGTCCCTCGTCGGTAAAGCCGAAATCGGCGTAATCGGCGCCGCGTTCGTTCAGTTTCTTGATGAAAGCGCCCACATGGTCGCCTGCTCCGAACAGATCCAAGGCGTTGTCGTTGACGTGCGCGGCCATGCCCTTGGCGGTGCCGATCACGAAGCGCTTGCGTTGCGTCTCGTCCAGACCGATGCGCTCGTTGACCACGCGGTCCATCACCGCCAGCTGGAACAGCAGGTATTCCTCGATCACCGCGAAACGCTGCTCGTCCGATTCATAGACGAAATCCTCGCCATGCAGCGCGATGGCTTTCTCCTTGGCGATGCGCCAGGCGATGAACGCGGCGGCGCCGGTGATTTCGTCGAGCGAGCGCTCCTGGTCGTCATCGTGCCAGCTGCTCTTGATTCGCAATGCCATGGGGGGCTCCGGGTATCTGGATTTTGCATCGGAAAGAATGTCCGAGTATTTTACTCGGTAAAGCAGCCGATAGAAAGCGAGGTCACGATGCCCGACTCAAGCGCCCGTCTGACCCGGACCGTGCAGACCAACTGCCATATCGCCGATGCCCGTCACGCGGCGGACTACGGCATGTGTGTCTACCTGTTGCGCATGCGTGAATACTTCCGTTGGGAGCGTGGCCTCGGCTATGCCGATGCGCTCGACAGCGAAGAAATCGGCGATTGGCTCGACGAGCGGGAGGCGCTGTGGGAAGGTCTGGCCGGGGACGACTATCATCCGCTCGAGATCGACGGTCGACGCTTCGATCCGTTCGACGAGGCCGCGATCAATACCCGTCTGCGCGAGTTCGGCCTGGTCTACGGCGGCGGCCTGGTCAGCGCCGCGCGGCCGCAGTTCTTCCTCGCCCGCCTGGAGGACTACGAGCGTCTCGACGGTGTCGATGTCTACATCGCCGGACGCGAGCTGGCGCGCGGTCTCACCGCCTACCCGGCGATGAGCCGGCAGGGCGTGGTCCTGTTGCGTCGCGAATCGCTGGAGCGCATGATCTGGGAGAAGCTCTCGACCTGGCGCTGGAGCCGGCCTGACAACGCCCTCGGGCGCGCCTTTGCCAGCGACGATTTCGAGACTGATCTCGACGCCGCATTGCGGCGCATGGCCGCGCGGCAGGCACGTTTCGTGTTGTTGCACGAGATCGGTGAGCACCATGCCGGCCGGCAACTGGGGCCGGAGTGGGAAGCGTTGCTGTTGTTTCTCGGACGCGGCAAGGCGGAGTTGCAACTCCGCGCGGTGCGGGACTTCATCGCCGATTGCCACGGGCCGCTGCCGGCCCTGGCGGAGGACGCCGACGAAGTCAGCGTGCATTTCGTCATCGGCGGGCTTTCCAGTCTGCGCAAGCAGCTGTTCCCCGCCTTGCTCGAAGCCTATGAAACCTGGCGCGTGGACGGCGATGCCAGGGTTTTCGCGCGGGAGGCCGAGCGCGGCGCCCGACATTGGCGCGCGGTGGCCGAGGATGCGTTGGAGATCTATCGGCGATGTCCGGCGCAGGCGGGGGAGCTGATTGCCGACATGGTCGCGCAACGCCGGCTGTAGGTGTCGGTCAAGCGCGCGGCACGCGCAAATTGTGGTTTCGCGATCATCTCCTCGATCCGACTGGGGTATACTGGCGGCGGGAACGCCATGCGGCGGTGCGATGCGAACCGTCCGCCGCGCTGGGGTCGCGTAAGATTGAAACAGTGAACCGATGTGGAGAGAAACGGATGAGTGAGGCGGAAACCAAACCCCTGAACGCGAAGGGCATGCAAAGTCCGGCGGCGGCTTTCGAGTCGTTTTGCAAAGAAGAACGGGAGCGCAGGGCCAACTCGGGTGACGAATCCTTCGACGAGGAGAAATTCGAAGCCGCGATGAATCTTGCGTTGAAGAAACTCAAGGTGCTGGAAGGGGAGGATCTGCAATGATCATTACCGATATCACCGCGCGCAACCTGTTGAAGTATGAAAAGCTCGATCTCCACGGCCTGCCCGACAGCGGTTTGATCGGTATCTCCGGCGAGAACGAATCCGGAAAAAGCAGCGTCGGGGAAACCATCTGTTTCGCCCTCTTCGGACGCAGCTTCTCGCTCGGACCGGACGAGGGCAAGCAGATGCTGCGCTGGGGCGCGGCCAGCGCTTCGGTGCGGTTGCGTTTCCTGGTTCGCGACGAACCCTATGAGATTGCGCGTTTTCTCGACAGCGATGGCAATCACAGCGCCAAGTTGTCCCGCGTCGACGGCGACAAACCCATCGCCACCGGTATCGACCGGGTCGATCAGGCATTGACCGACCTGGTGGGCTTCGATTTCGACGAATACATTGATGCCTTCTATCTCGCGCAGCGCGAGATTCACGCGCCGGACGCCGGCAGCAAGGCGGTCAAGAAGATGGCCGGCCTTGCCGCGTTGGAGCAGGTGGGTGACGAGATCGCGCGCGAGGTGCGGGAAGAAAATCAGGCGAGTGCGGGCCTGAACAAGGAGATCCTGCACCTGGAGGGTCAGCTGAACGAGCTGGCGATCGACGAACGCGTGTTGCCGCAGCTCGAACAGCAGCGTGAGCGTCTCGCCAACGGCGCGCGCCTGATCAAGACCCAGTTGGAGGAAACCGAACAGGCGGCGACGCGCTATGCCGAGGACTGGCCGGCGCTGAAATCCGCCGAGGGCGGCAGGCGGGTGCAGAATTTCTTCAAGTTTCTGTTCCTGCTCGTGGCCGTGGTGGCGGGCGCGGCTTGGTATGTGCTGACCCAGATGGCCGGCTCCGAACAGGCGCAGCAGGTCGGCGCGCTGTTGGCGCGCATTCCTCAATGGCAGGCGGATTATGTCCCCTACCTGCTCTATGGTGCCATCGGCGCGGCTGCTCTGTTCCTGCTCACCTGGCTGCTTGGCATCGGCACGCGCGCGCGCATCCGCAAGCTGGGCCAGAACGGGCCGGAGTTGGCGAACCGCCTCGACGCCCTGCGGAAACTGGACCTGAACCTGTTCCCGGAGCCCGAGACCGAAGACACTGGCGAGGCCACCGACGAAGACGCGGCGTCGGGCGACGAAACGACGGATGCCTCCGCCGAGACGGATCAGGCGATCGAAACGCTCCGCCCGGCGCTCGACGATGCGGCGGTCGAGCGCTTGGTCTCGCGGGTGCGTCGCAACGAGGCCACGCCGGACGATGTGCGTGGTTACATGAAGGACAAGGATGATGAGATCGAGCCGGTGTTGGTGCGCTCGAAGATCGAGGTCGGCGATCTGTCCAAGGACATCGGCGCCGAGCGCGAACGCCTGGAGACCGCGGCGAAGCTGAAGCAGGATATCGAGCTGGCGCGTGAGAAGATCAAGGAACATGCCGAACGCGCCGAACTGCGTGAACTCGCCGGTGAGCTGTTGACCCTGAGCGGCCGCGATGTTTCACGTCGCTTCAACAGCGAGGTGCGTGATCTGGTCGGTCGTCTGCTGCCGCTGTTCACCGAGGGCCGCTATCAGCACCTGCAGATCGATGACAATCTGAATGTGCGCGTGTTCTCGACCGAGAAGAAGGATTTCCTGAATATCGAGGAGATCTCCAGCGGAACCCAGCGCCAGATCATGCTGGCGATGCGCCTCGCGGTTTCCCAGCAGCTGGTCAGCAGCCTGGTCAAGGATCGTCAGTTCCTGTTCCTCGATGAGCCGTTCGCCTTCTTCGATGCCGCGCGCACGCTTTCGGCGCTGAAGGTCTTGCCGAAGCTCAGCGACGAGATCACCCAGATCTGGGTCGTGGCGCAACGCTTTCCGGAAGAAGCGCGCGATGAGTTCGCGGTGCTGATCGACTGCGGACACGATATCGTCGAACTGAGCGTCTGAGCCAGCGGATGCCGCCATCGCCGGCGCCTCCTTGTGGGCGCGCCCGGCGATGGTTTCGGTAAGCGTGGTAGTCGCCCGTTCACCCTGAGGCGGCGCTTTATGCGTCCCCGGCATGGTCCGGCGGGGTCGACGTCATGAGCTCGATATCGCTCGGCATGGCTTGGTATTGGGTCCTCAGCTGCTTCAGCTCGCTTCTCAGTCGTTCCGGATCCGGTTTGTCAACGGCCTCCCGCGCCCGGCGCAGCGTTTCGTTCATCCCACGCAGCCCGCAGATCACGGCGGCGCCGCTGAGGCGGTGCAGCAGTTCGCGTATCTCCGACCAGCTCTCCTCCCTCAGCAGGCGCTCCAGCGTTTCGATGTCCGCCTTCAGATCGCGCAGGAAGTGCGCAAGCAACTCATCCGCCAACGCGCTGTCCCCACCGGTGGCGCGCAGCGCTTGTGCCCGGTCATAGGCCGGGGTATCGGCGTTTTCATCTCTGGATTCGCTCTTGTCGGTGTGCGCCGCTTCGATCCTTTCCTGGGATGGTGCGGCCGGAAGCGCCTCTGGTTCGAGCAGTGAGCGGATCAATTCACGCAGGGCCGGTTCGGTGAAGGGCTTCTCGAGGAAGCCGGCCATGCCGGCGGCGGTGGCGGCGGCCCGGGTCTCCGGAAGCAGGTCGGCGGTGGAGGCGATCAGTGGTGTACGGTGATCGGGCGTGGTGCGGCGTTGTAAGCGTTGCGCAATCTCGATGCCGCCGATTCCGGGCATGTGGAGATCGAGCAGCGCCAGGTCGAAGCGTTCCTGTTGCAGCGCCCGCAAGGCCTCGTTGCCGTCTTTCGCCGGGGTGACCCTTGCGCCCTGGCGTTCGAGCAGGGTCGTCAAGAGCTTCAGGTTGGTGGCGTTGTCGTCGGCGACGAGGAAATGGCGTTGCTCGAATGCACCGTGTTTCGCGGAATCATCGGCCTGGAGTGCGCTTTGCTCCGTGAAATGGCCGCGCGCGAGCTTCTCGAACAGCTCCAGCAACTGGCGCGAAGAGACCGGGCGGGGCAGGCAGGCGAGGCAGCCGAGGCGGGTGAAATGCTCTTTCAGCTCCTGGTCATGGGAGCCCAGCAGGCAGACGAAGGGGCGTTCGATGGAACGCCGCAGAGCCTTTACCTGCGGTAGGGCGAGTTGTTCGATCAATTTGTGCGCGCTGATGCCGAGCATCACCAGATCGGCCCGGCGCAACTCGGCGCGCTGGCTGGTTTCCAGGTCGGCGAAGGCGCTCACCTCGGCGCCCAGGTAATTCAGGCGGTGTTGCAGCGCCAGGCGCGAGAGGGTGTGTTCCTCGATGATGGCGATCTGCTTTCCGCGTAACGGGGAGGGCGCATGGACCAGGCTCGCGGCCTTCTTCAGGCGCAATGCGACACGGAAGGTGGTTCCTTTCCCCGGTGTGGATTCGAGGCGAATGCGACCGCCCATCGAGTTGGCCAGCGATTTGCAGATCGAAAGTCCGAGGCCGGTGCCACCGAAGCGGCGCGTGATGCCTTTTTCGGCCTGGGTGAAGGCATTGAACAGGTCTTTCTGCAATTCCTTGGGGATGCCGATCCCGGTATCGGAAACGCTGAATTGCAGTTGGACCTGTTCTTCGTCTTCCGCTTCGGTCATCACGCGGATGACGATCTCTCCCTGTTCGGTGAATTTCAGGGCATTGCCGACCAGGTTGATGAGGATCTGTTCGATGCGCTTGGCATCGCCCACCAGTCTGTCCGGCACGTCGTGGTAGACCATCAAGACGAGTTCCAGCTTCTTGCGGTAGGCCTCCGACAACAGCGGGGGTATGGCCTCCTCGAAGCAGCGGCGGACGTCGAACGGTTGGATATCGATCGCCAGCTTGCCGGATTCCATCTTCGAGAAATCGAGGATATCGTTGATGATGCCGAGCAGGCTGCCCGAGGAGCTTCGGATGATGCGGGCGAATTCGCGCTGGTCCTTGTCCAGCGGGGTCTTCAACAGCAGATCGGCGAAACCGATGATCCCGTTCATCGGGGTGCGGATCTCGTGGCTGACGTTGGCGAGGAATGCGGATTTCGCGCGGTTGGCCTGTCGTTCGCGGCGACGGGCGAGGTCGATTTCGACGTTCTTGATCTCGATCTCGTGCAAGGTTTCGGTCAGCTCGTTGGTGGCGAGATCCACCTTTTGTTTTAGCGTCGCCTCGGATTCGGCGATCTCCCGCGCCATGGCATTGAAGCCCTCCTCCAATTGGCGTAGCTCATTGTTCGCGGTTTCGGCGACGCGCACATGGCGTTCGCCGCCGCGCAAGCGGTGCACGGCGCTGGTCAGTGCACCGAGGGGGCGGGTGATATCACGGCTGAGAAAGAACGCCAGCGCGGCGGTGACGATGAGGCCCAGCCCGAGCAGCAGGGCGCTGTTGATGATGATTTCCCTTTCGTGTCGGGCGGCGCTCCCCCGGTCGAGCGTGATCTCGACGGTCCCGATCCGCTCGTCATTCTGCTCGTGGGAGGATTCCTCGTCCTCGGGGAAATCGCTGATCCGGCCGCTCGTCGAGGGGGCGCGAACCACCGCGCGGTATTTGCGCGGCCAGCGTTGCTCGGGTCCGTTGGGTCGCAGCAGGCGTAGCAAGAGGCGGCCATGGGTGTCATGTACGCGGATCGACAGGACATCCTCGCGCTTCAGTATCGGCTCCAGGGCCTGTCGCAACGCGGCGCGGTTGTTGGCGAACAGGCCATAGAAACTGGCCGCGCCGGCTTCGTTCGCAAGGGATTGGCCGCGTTCGTTCAAAGCGTTTTTCAGGTCGTCCAGGCGCGCGGCGATGACATAGGCAGTCAGCAGGATGCCGATGATCAGCGCCGGCAGAACGCCGAGCAGCAGCAGGCGGGCGCTGATGCTTTGGGTTCGTTTTTTCATGGATCCCGGTCTCGCAGTGCTTTTGTCAGGACACCGATGTCCGGTGGTTGCAGGCCGAGGGATCTGGCGACCGCCCGGTTGATACTGACATGGTAATGACGCGAATGGACGATAGTTCGTTCGCCGGCCTCCTCGTTCGGAAGGTTCTCCGCGATGAGGTCCGCGAGCGCGGCGCCGAGGTCCTCGGCGGTCGAATGGACCGCGGCCAGCGCGCCGGAACGAACCAGGGCGCGCGAGAATCCGATCACTGGAACGCCTTGGCGATAGCTGGCCAGCAGCAGGCGGTAGACCGTGGCGCGGTTGAAGATCAGCTTGTCGGGGACCGCAAGAATAACGTCCGAGCGGTGGAGCAGGCGGTCCAGGGCTGGGCCGAGGTCATCGGTATCGCGAATCTCCGCCACGGTTGGTCGGAATCCGGCGGCGCGGATGGCGGTCTCGATGGCGGGCCGGTCTCCTTGCGACGAGGGTCCGAGCAGGACGCCGATATCGCGGGCCGAGGGCAGCAGTTGGTGGATCAGTTCGAGCTGGCGTGGCAATGGCTGTTCCAACGCCAGCGCGATGCGCGGGCCGTTGCCACGCCCGCGCGCATGGAGCTTGCGCGCGGTCGGTTCGGGTATCAGGACTTCGACTACCGGAACCCGCAAGGGGCGATCGATCAGGGCGTTCGCCGCGCGGGTGCCGACGGCAACGATCAACTGAACTCCGCCGGGGGGGAAGTGCGTCGGCTGAATCTCATCGAGCAGCAGGGTTTTCGTATCGAAGGGTTTGCCCCGGCGTGCTTCCAGGTGACGGCGGGCGCTGTTTACGAGCTGGTGGTAGATCGGCTTGTCGGCGCTGAGCACGAACAAGATGGAATCGATGGCTGACCCGGTGTCACCGATGCGGGCCGAGTCCGATGGCGCATACAGGATCGCGAGCAGGCAGGCCAACAGCCAGCTCGCATGGCGATGCATCGGGTTTCGGCGCTTCACTGGATTCTCCTTAATCCTGAGGAATCATGGATATTCAGTGATATCTGAATCCGATTTCCGCATAGATACGTCGTTCGAAGCGGTTTTCGGGACGGAAGTCGGCATAGGGCTGATTCAGCGCGTTCAATACCACCAGGCGGATCTGTCCGCGCCCGTTCGCGACAGGAAAAAAATGACTGACATTCAGGTCCAGGCGGCCGTAGCCGTCCACCGGGTCGCCTTCCCCCCGCCACTGGAAGGCACTGCTGTAGTAGTAGGTCGCGCTGGCGTCGGTGTCATTCCCGAAGCGGTGACTGACCATCGCGCTGAGTGTGGTTCGCGGTACGTCGTCGGCAAGATCGACGCGTTCGATGCGGTCTGGAAAACGGGGTTCATCGCCGCTGGCCTTGGCCAGGCTGAGCGACAGCAACAGGCGGCTGGCCGGTGACGGGCGGTAGTCCAGGTGGGCGTCCAGGCCGGTCAGCCTCAGCTGGCCGTCATTGATATAGCGGAAGGCGCCATCGCCCAGGGTGTCCGCAATGCTCGTGTCGTAGACATCGACGATCAAGTCGTTGAGTCGCTGGTGGAAGAGGTTGGCATCCACGGAAAGGTGATGTGTCGGGAAACGGCCGATGTAGCCGAACTCCAGCGCGTCGATGTGCTCCGGCCTGACCTCGTTGCTCGTCAGGTAGATCGCATCGAAGGGGGCTCCGCTATGGGCCAGGCGGCTTTGAAAATTGCTGTTGCGCTCGAAGAACGATGGCATGCGCCAGGCGCGTGATCCGCTGAGGCGGAGGCTGTGCTTGGTATCGAGTTGGTAATTCAGCGCGAGCCGGGTCGAAACGAAGTTGCCGATATGCTCGAACCACTCGTGCATCATCCCGGCGTGGACCAGGAGCCTGGGTGTGGCGCGCCATTCCGCTTGCGCGAACAGGCGCAGTGCGTTGCGGGTGTTGCGCTCGAGGGACAAGCGGCCATCGTCGCGGCGCGCGCCACCCCCCCAGACCAGACGTAAGCCGGGCATGGGCTGGAACTGATGCTGCATGTCGATATCGTATTGGTGCTCGGAGACACTCCTGGGGACCTCGATCGGCTGGTCTTCCACCCCGAAAAGGAGTGGGATGGTCTCCGGCGTGACGCCGAACAAACGGGACAGCGGCGGGGTCTGGTAACGATCCGGCGCGTCGAGAAAATTGTGGTAGGCGATCAGACGGAACTCGCTGTCCTTGCCCAGATGGCGTGTCCAGTTGAGCTGCTGGTACTGATAGCGGCTGTTCTTCAAGCGCAAGGGTTGGACGGTGTCATCGGGAAAACCGGTGAGGAGATCGGTACTTTTGTAGCCGGCCTCGAACGTCAGACTGTCGTTCAGGGTGGGGGAGAAGTCGGCCCGCAGGTCGATGAAACCGGTGCGAAAGTCGTCGTTGCGCTCATCGAAGCCATCGTGCTGATCGCTGGCGATCACCACGCGGATATCGCCATCCCCGAGCCGAGCGCCGATGCTTCCGGTGAAGCGGCGCCGGTGATGGGCGCCGGTGAGCACCTTCAGCGATACGCCATGGTTCTCGATTGCGTGGCGGGTGACGATATTGATCGTACCGACAAAGGCATTGGAACCGAAAGCCGCCCCGTTCGGGCCGCGGATCACCTCAATGCGGTCGATCTCGTCGACCGTCAGCGGGATGGTGCTCCAGACCACCCCGCCAAAATCGGCGGTGTAGATCGAACGACCGTCGATCATGACCTGCATGCGGCGGGCGTGTTGATCGCTGAAGCCGTGTAGCGTGGCGGTCTGCTCGCCGCCGTTTTCGTGGGCGATCTGGAAGCCGGGAACCAGGTGTAGCGCATCGGTCAGCTCGATCGCGCCGGCGGCTTCGATCGTATCGTGATCGATCACCGTGATCGGAGCCGGTGCTTCGTTCAGCGGTTGGGTCATCCGCGAGGCGCTGAGCACCATCGGCGTGGCGGTGAAATAATCCTCTTCCGACAACATCGCCAAGGCGGCGGGTTGCGCGTGCGCGAGCTTGGTGAATAACAGCAGACCGAAGGGAAAAAGCGGGGAGCGGGGGCGTTTCATGGCATTGTGGGGAAGCTGCCGTATTGTACTGGATGAGCCGTCGTCCCGCTTACCCTATCATCCCCGGTCATCACACGCCATGCTTGTATCAGGATGCGGATCGTATTGCGTGTGGGATACTACCTCCGGCTGGCCGCGCATCGACCGCCAGCCGGTCTTGCGGCGATGCTCATTTCTCGTCGCGTCCGTGGGGATAGCGAGAGGTGTGCTTGAACAACCTCAGGCGATCGCAGGGAACGAGATCGGACCATTTATAGGCGAAGAATCCGGCGATTACCGCAGTTGCGGCGAGAAAGCCAAGGGTCATGGAATCGAAGTACATTTCTCTGTCTCCTTGTTCAGTAATTCAGTATATTAGTAACATCTTATGCATAAAGTATCCATGAAAATTAAGAATCAAATAGCGAGAAATGATAGATGATAGTTATGGTTTTGAGTCCGAGCGTCTACCAGGACCCCGTTATCCAAGTTTCGGCCGGGGTGGCTAAAGTGGACGCCCCAATCCGCGGTGGGGTCGCTGGTTTTTCCCGTGGCCCGCTGGCGCCGCCTGGCACTATGGCTGGTGATGGCCTTGCCGTCATAGCCCAGATGGCGGCCAAAATCAGGGAGCGCGTCCATCAGCGACTCACGCAAGCGGGTCATCAGCTCGCGGATCAGGCCCAGAGCCTCTTCCCGTTCGATCAGGTTGGCTGCCCCCATAACCCGCAGCGAACCCCGAGGCGACACCGGCCACGAACAACTCGACGACCTCGGCCTCATCCACATGAACGGA
>Ga0256832_1001342_pt1 | contig 16536 bp, 15 predicted proteins | sample 134614metaG_FD_190534 | JGI IMG/M metagenome (GOLD analysis project Ga0256832, IMG submission 190534) | Hydrothermal vent microbial communities from Lau Basin, Pacific Ocean - 134-614 | ecosystem: Environmental > Aquatic > Marine > Hydrothermal vents | place: Pacific Ocean: Lau Basin | collected...
TTGAGGCGCTGGAAAGACTCGACATCTTCACCCGTTTTCATCCGTTCGACGCCCGGCTGGCCGGCACGGTTCCCCTCGACGTGGATTTGCCCGGCAGCGACCTCGACATTCTCTGTGCTGTGCAACATCCGGCGTCTTTTATAGAAAAAGTAATGACACATTACGGCGCCTATCCCGATTTTGCTGTTCATCACACAGCAGAACGTATCCTCATCCGCTTTACAGCGCATTCCTTTCCCATCGAGATTTTCGCCGCCACCATACCCACGCCGCATCAGCGGGCATGGGTGCATATGATGGCCGAATGGTATCTATTACAACAGGGCGGCCCCGCAGCGCATCACGCTATCCGCCGCCTCAAAGCCGCCGGGATGAAAACCGAGCCGGCTTTCGCCCGATATTTCCGCCTCTCGGGCGATCCGTATCAGGTGCTTTATCAGCTGGGCATGCAGGTCATGCAGCGATACGGCACATGGACCGACTAAAAGAGCGGCTGCGGAGGCCCCGCCCCGTATAAGGCACCGGCCGTAAGGCCGTGGTGGGCGGCCAGCTCCGTATTGGGCAGGCCGTAAAAGCGAAGCAAGGCCATCAAGCCGAACAGCAACGCCTCTTTGTAGTCGATCAGCAGCGCATCGGGCAGGGTCACCGCAGTGGGCACGACATCTTGAATACGCTCCACCAGCAGCTGATTGTGGGCCCCTCCGCCGGTAATCATCACGTTGCAATCCCGGTCGTAGGCCTCGAGGTGGTCGGCCACCGCCAACGCCACCCATTCCACAACCGTCCGCAACTTGTCTTCCACCGGCGCATTTTCTTCTTTTAGCAACGGCCAGAAGACCGCTTCAATTTCCCGCCGGTCCATTGACACCGCCGGCCAGTCCCGCTGAATCATCCGCAGCCGCTCCAGCAAAGAAGGAATCACCTGCCCCTGTCGGGCCATTTTGCCGTCTTCATCATAAGGTTTTCCTTGCAAAAAAGCCAGCCGGTTCAGCAACTGATTACACGGCACCACATCGACGGCATGCAGCCGGCCGTCCAGCCAGCAGTCCACATTGGCGATGCCGCCCAGATTCAGAAACGCATCATAATCGGGAAATACCAGTTTCTCAACATACGGAAGAATGGGGGCGCCCGGCCCACCCAATGCTTGATCCAGTTGGCGAAAGTTCACTACGACGGGCACTTTCAAGCGGGCGTATAACAGATCGCCTTCCCCCAGCTGAATGGAATATGGGACCGTCTCGTTGTGATATACCGTGGGGCCATGCACCCCCACCACATGCGGGCGCGGCTGCCCCCTTAAAAAATCAACAAGACGTTCCGCCATCTCGGTGGTAAAAGCAAGGTTGCCCCGGTGAAAGGTTTCCACATCATATCTCTCAAAATTCCGGCTCAATATACACCGGATAAACGTTGGGTCCAGCTCGAAAGTGGCTGCCTTGACGATGGAAAAATGCCACTTTCCATCCCACCACCACTTGGATAAGCACACGTCCTGCCCGTCAAGGGAAGAACCCACCATGACCCCGAGGGCATACATAGCTTTCCTACGCATAGATTTATTTTTTTATGTCTTATATTAAAGGCGTTTCCTACGATAAAGAACGCAGGTGTAACGTCCTTTAAATATATACCTCCGTCATTATCTTCTTCACTGCGGCGACGATCCCTTCCGTATCGTAGCCGCAATCGGCATACAGTTGTTGCTGGGAGCCGTGTTCGATAAACCTATCCGGAATGCCCAGCTTTCGGAGTGTGACGGGATAGCCGTGCCGGTTGGCAAAGTCGAGGACGGCATCCCCCAGTCCGCCGATGATGGTGCCGTCTTCGACGGTGATCACCCTGCGAAACCGCGGCAACAGGGCGTGCAAGGTTTCCTCGTCGAGCGGCTTAAGGAATCGGGCGTCCATGTGCGTGGGATATATATCCTGCTGATGAAGCTTGGAGACGGCTTCCTGGACAAGATTGCCTACGTGTCCGATACTGATGATGAGGACGTCGCCGCCCTCCACCAGGATGCGCCCTTTTCCGATGGGGACTTCTTCAAAAGGCGTTTGCCAGTGGGGCATCACCCCCCGGCCGCGGGGGTAACGGACGGCAAAGGGGCGGTCGATATGTTCGAGCTGGGCAGTGTAAAGGAGATTACGGAGTTCTTGCTCATTCATCGGCGCCGAGATAATCATATTGGGCACCAGCCGCATATAGGCCAGGTCGAATGCGCCGTGATGGGTGGGTCCGTCGGCGCCGACCAGCCCGCCCCGGTCAATGGCGAAAATCACCGGCAACTTCTGCAACGCCACGTCATGAATCAATTGGTCATAGGCCCGCTGGAGAAAGGTGGAATAAATGGCGCATACCGGCCGCAATCCTTCCGTGGCCAGTCCAGCGGAAAAGGTGACGGCATGTTGTTCGGCGATGCCCACATCGAACGACCGCTCGGGAAATCGTTCCATCATGTATGTAACCGACGAACCGGTGGGCATGGCAGGCGTGACCACGACGATCTTATCATTTTTCTCGGCCAGTTCTACGAGACTCTTACCGAAGACGTCTTGATATTTGGGCGGCTGAGGTGAGTCAGATGATTGGGCGGTGCTGAGCCCGGAAAGCTTGTCGAAGCCGCTGGTGGCATGCCATTTGGTTTGTTGTTCTTCCGCCGGCTGATAGCCTTTGCCTTTGAGGGTGAGGGCATGGAGCAGCTTGGGCCCCGGCAATTGTTTGAGCTGACGCAAGACCTTGACCAAATGTAACACATCATGTCCGTCCACAGGCCCGAAATAGCGGAATTTGAGCGACTCGAAAAAGTTGCTGTGTGAGGAAATGAGGCTTTTGAGGCTTTTTTCGACGGTGCCGACCAACTCCCGCAGATGAGGCGCCACCTTCTTCAAGCGCGTCAGCACGTGCCACACCTCATCCCGCAATTTATTGTAGGTAGGCGAGACGGTAATGTCGAGCAAATATTCTTTCAGGGCCCCTACATTGGGGTCGATCGACATTTGGTTGTCGTTGAGGATGACCAGCAGGTCGGCATCTTCACTACCGGCATGATTGAGGGCTTCGAAGGCCATTCCGCCGGTGAGTGCGCCGTCGCCGATGACGGCGATGGTTTTCCTGCTCTCCCCCTTAAGTCGGGCGGCGACGGCCATGCCCAGCGCCGCCGAGATCGACGTCGAAGAATGTCCCACCCCAAACGTATCGTATTCACTTTCACCCCGTTTGGGAAAGCCGCTTAGTCCGCCGTATTGGCGGATGGTGGGAAAGCGATCCCGCCGCCCCGTCAGCACCTTGTGTCCATAAGCCTGATGCCCCACGTCCCACACCAGCCGGTCGTGCGGCGTGTCAAATACATAATGCGCCGCCACCGTCAGCTCCACGCTGCCAAGGTTGGCACCGAAATGGCCGCCTTTGACCGACACCACGTCGATGATATATTCCCGCAACTCCTCGCAAAGACGTGGAAGCGCTTTTTCCGGAAGCCGACGAAGGTCTTCCGGCGTTTCTATTTTTGCCAGCAACGGATACTTCACCGGGTTGAATTGCATAGCCCCCAATTGCGCCTACAAAGTAATAAAGGATTTCCTCCAAATGAAGTTCCGGCTTCTTTTTCCGGTTGATTTTCACATTAGACTGGATACACATAGAGATTTTGTATAAATTTGCGGTAACCAAAAACCAACAAGCGATGAAAAACCTCATGAAAAGAAACCTGCTCCTTTTGGCGATGCTTGCGTTTCTAGCGGCACCTGTGCTTGTGCTTTCTTCTTGCGAAGGAAGTGACAACAGTTCCGCTCAAGAACAAGCCACAGAGGCTGTGGAAGAAGCTTCGGAAGCTGCCGAGGAGGCTGCCGAGGCAGCTTCGGAAGCAGCGGAAGAGGCTGCAGAATCGGCTTCCGAGGCAGCAGAAGAGGCTGTTGAAAGTGCGAAAGATGCCGCCAATGACGCCATGGATGCTGCTTCAAACGCCGTCGAAGAAGGCGCCGACGCCGTAAAAGATGCTGCAAAAAAAGCCATGGACGGCAAATGCGGTGAAGGCAAATGCGGTGAAGGCAAATGCGGCGGTGAATAAGAAACAACCTGAAACGCCGTGACCTGCGCCCCCGTCGGGAAACTTTCCGGCGGGGGCGTTTCGTTTTTATTCCCTCCTATTTTTGCGCTTTCACATCACCCGCCATGGGAGAATCTTTGACCCACGAATGTGGGATTGCCTTGCTGGCTTTACGAAAGCCGCTGGTATTTTACCATGAGAAATACGGCACCCCCTTTTGGGGCCTCCAGAAGCTGCAGGTGTTGCTGGAAAAGCAACACAACCGCGGGCAAGACGGCGCCGGCATCGGCGTGGTGGCTTTGGACAAACCGCCCGGCACGCCCTTCCTATACCGGCGGCGGTCCACCCATGCCGCGCCGCTGTTGGATATTTTTTCCGGACTGACGAAGGCCATCAACCAGAGCGGATGGCAGAACCTTTACCCCTCTCCGGACGCCATCCAACACCTTAAAAAACAGCTGCCCTTTCTGGGGGAGGTTATGCTCGGCCATCTGCGATACGGCACCCACGCCCACCACGGAACCGAGTTTTGCCATCCGTTCGTCCACCGCAGCCACTGGCTCAGCCGCAATCTAATGTTGGCCGGCAACTTCAACATGACCAACAACGAAGAGCTGTTTCAGAAGCTCATTGAACTGGGGCAACACCCGCCCTTTACCAACGACACGCTGCTGATTCTGGAACGCTTCGTGTATTATCTCGACAGAGAAAACAACCGCATCTATCAGCAGTATTATGAAGAAGGGCTCACGCGGCGTGAGATCACCCGCCGCATCATGGAAGAACTCGACCTTGAAGGTGTGGTGCGTTCAGTGGTCAAAGGGCTGGACGGCGGCTACGTGATGGCCGGCGCTTTGGGACACGGGACGGCCTTCGTGGTGCGGGACCCGCACGGCATCCGTCCGGCCTTTTACTATGAAAACGATGAGGTGGTGGTGGTGGCCTCCGAACGCCCGCCCATCCGGACGGCTTTCCACGAGCCGTTTGAAGCCATTGAGGAGGTCCCGCCGGGGCATGTTTTAATCATCGACAGAGACGGCTACCTGACAGTCCGACGGGTCAGCCCGCCTGCCGGAGCAGCCCAATGCACGTTTGAAAGGATATATTTTTCCCGGGGTAACGATGAAGCGGTATATCAAGACCGGAAGCGATTGGGCCGGGAACTGGCCCCGATGGTCTGGAAAGTCATTGAAGACTCGCCGACCGATACGGTGTTCAGCTACATTCCCAACACAGCGGAGGTGGCTTTCTTAGGTATGATGGAAGCCATCGAAGAATATCAACTTCATCAGCTTTTGCAGCAAACGCCCGGCCCCACCGTTGAAACCCTTCGGCAGGCCCGCCCCCGCATCGAGAAACTGGCACACAAAGACACTAAAATCCGCACGTTCATTTCTCAGGAACAGGGGCGCAACGAGCTGGTCCAATACGTATATGACGTGACCTATGGGCTGGTCCGCCCCGGTCAGGACCGCATCGTGGTAGTCGATGACTCCATCGTGCGCGGCACCACCCTTCGGGAAAGCATTATCCGCATTCTGGCCCGCCTTCAACCGCGGGAGATCATCATCGTGTCTTCGGCGCCCCCGATTCGATTTCCCGACTGCTACGGCATCGACATGGCCAAGCTGCACGACCTGGTGGCCTTTCAGGCGGCCATCGCCATCCTTCGGGAGCAACACCGGGAAGACCTGATCGAATATGTATATGAACAGAGCCGCCTTTTGCTCAAAAAGCCGCGCTCCGAGAGCCTGGAAAACCCCGTCAAGTCCATCTATCGGGCCGTCAAAGAAGAAGCGCTGTATGCCCGCATCGCCCAGCTGGTCACGCCGCCGGACGTCAGCACGCCGGTGCGGGTGATCTATCAAAGCCTCGAAGGGCTGCATCGGGCGCTGCCGCATCATCACGGCGACTGGTATTTCACCGGCGACTATCCCACGCCCGGCGGCAACCGTGTGGCATGCCGCGCCTTTATTAACTTCTATGAAAAACGGGATGAGCGCGCCTACGTTTAGTCACCGCGGGGAAGGAGAAAACAATCTCTTTCTTTGCAGTCCTTGATTGCGCACCAACATGCCGCCCGTGAACAAAAACGAGCTGTCCCGGCGCCTGGTGGTCCGGATCGTGGGCGATTCGGGCCAGGGCATTCAGATGCTGGGCAAGCTGTTTTCCGAGGCCGTGGCCGATGAGGGGCTTCGACTGGGCACAATGCCCGATTTTCCGGCGGAAATTCGTGCGCCGGTGGGCACCCTCAGCGGCCTCAGCGGCTTTCAAATTCAGCTCGGCACCACCGAGGTATATACCGCCGGCGGCGCGGCCGACGTCCTCGTGGTGATGAACGCCGCCGCCCTGAAAAAAAACCTCCCTCACCTCAAGCCCGGCGGCATCCTCATCATTAACAGTGACGGATTTAACCGACGGTTCCTGAAACTCGCCGGCTATGCAGAAGACGAAGACCCCGTGGCCGACATAGAAAAAGCCGGCACCTATGAAATTATCACCGCGCCCATCACCAAGCTGACCCACAAAGCCTTGGCAGACGAAAAACTGCCGATGAAAGCACGGGACCGCCATCAGAACATGTTCGTCCTCGGCTTGCTGGCCTTTCTTTTCAATCAGAATTTGGACCTTCTTGAAAGCCGCCTTCGAGAAAAGTTTTCCCGCCGGCCGGAGATGACGTCTCGAAACATCAAGGTCTTGCGCGCCGGCTATCATTTCGGCGAAACCGCCGAACTTATCCAGCGCCCCGTTGGTTCTTTCCATCCGACAACGCCCCCTGAAAACGCACAATACATCTTTGGCAATCTGGCCACGGCTTACGGGCTGATGGCGGCGAGTGCCCGCTCAGGGCGTCCGCTGTTTATGGCCACCTACCCCATCACGCCGGCATCCGACATCGGGCATATTCTGGCACGGCTTCAAGAAGCGGGCGTGATCACCATCCAGATGGAAGATGAAATTGCGGCCATCGGTGCGGTGATGGGTGCCGCCTACGGTGGTTCATTGGCGGTCACGGCCACTTCGGGACCCGGCCTCGACCTCATGGAAGAGGCCATCGGACTGGCCGTATCGGTGGAGTTGCCGCTGGTGATTATCGATGTCCAGCGGGCCGGGCCTTCCACGGGGATGCCCACCAAGCCCGAGCAAGCCGACCTGCTGGCCGCCCTGTGGGGACGTCACGGCGAAGCCCCCCTCCCCGTGCTGGCTCCCGCCACCCCCGACGACGCCTTTTTCATCACCTATGAAGCCGCCCACATCGCCCTCGAATTTCTCACGCCCGTCATCGTCCTCTCCGACGCCCTGATTGCCAACAGCGCCCGCCTGTGGACGCCGCCGCACCTCGACGACCTGCCGCCGATTTCCATTCCATGGTGGGATCCGAAATCATCGGCCGTTTACCAGCCCTACCGTCGCAATGAAAAAGGCGTCCGATATTGGGCCGTGCCCGGCATGCCGGGCAGCACCCATCGCATCGGCGGCCTGGAAAAAGAAGACCTCACCGGCGCCGTCTCTTATGAAGGCGCCAACCACGAACGGATGACCCGCCTGCGGGCCGAAAAAATCCGTCACATTCAGCAGACCATCCCGTCCGCCCGGACCGAAGGCGGCGCCACCTCGGGCCCGCTCATCATCGTAGGATGGGGCTCCACCTACGGCGCCATCCGGGAGGCCGTCGAACACCTCGAACAAACAGGCTTCTCCGTCGAACACCTTCACCTTCGCCACCTACACCCCATGCCCTCGGGACTCGACGCCCTGCTGGACGGCTTCGAAACCATCATCGTCCCCGAACACAACGCCGGACAACTGGCGTTTCTATTGCAGGGACGATTTTTGCGGAAAGTATGCAGCATCACGAAAGTGCAGGGGCAGCCCTTTACCCCCGAAGAACTGAGCCGGAAAATCCTTGAAGCGGCACACGCATGCGTGAAGAAGTAAGCCATCATCACTTCACCGTGAAAGACCTGGACAGCGGTCAGGAGGTCCGCTGGTGTCCGGCTTGCGGCGATTACGCCATTCTCAAGCAGGTGAAAAACATCCTTCCCGAGTTAGGGTATTCACAGGAAAATATTGTCTTCATCTCGGGAATCGGCTGCAGTTCCCGCTTTCCATATTACATTGAAACATATGGATTTCACTCCATCCACGGTCGGGCACCTACCCTCGCCACAGGCCTGAAGGTCACCCGGCCGGAGCTGTCGGTATGGGTCATCACCGGTGACGGCGACGCCCTGGCCATCGGCGGCAATCATTTTCTGCACGTGATGCGCCGGAATCCGGACATCAACATTCTGCTCTTTAACAATCAGATTTATGGCCTAACCAAAGGTCAGGTCTCACCGACATCGCCCGTGGACCAGCATACGCCCACCACTCCCCGCGGCAGCATCGACCGGCCGCTGGCTCCCCTGGCCGTGGCATTAGGTGCGGGCGCCACCTTCGCCGCCCGCACCATCGACCGGTTGCAAAACCACATGGCGGATACGTTTCGGGCCGCCGACCGACATCGCGGCACCGCCCTCGTGGAAATCTATCAGCATTGCGTCGTATTCAACGACGAAGCCTTTCAGGCCATCTACGATAAAAACACCCGAGAGGAAAACATCGTGTTGCTGGAAGCCGGCCAACCGCTTTTCTTTGGGAAAAACAACGAAAAAGCCATCTGTTTGGAAGAAGGCAAGCCGCGAGTGGTGGCCCGAAACGATTGCGAAACAGGCCGGTTGTGGATTCACGACCCAACGGATATCGGAAAAGCGCTCCTGCTGGCCCGTTTTGAAGACCCCGCCTTTCAAGAAAGCACCGGAAGCGAACTTCCCACGCCCGTCGGTGTTTTATATCAAAAGGAACAAACGCCTTACGAAGTGTCGATTCACGGACAACTGTCCCGGCCCTACGGGCCCGTGACGGCGGAAACGCTCGAAAGGCTGATGTTTCCAAAGAAAACATAATCATGCGGCACCCTTTTCTTCGAAAACTATGGGCCTATCTAACTTTTCAGAAGGCCAATGAAGGGAAAGAAACATTCAACATCAAGGTGATGCACGGCATCAACCGCATCAGCGTCATCCTGTTTACGGGGGCGTTGATTGTGATGATCATTCGCTGGATATCACGACACTAAATAAAGTAAGGCACTATGTTCTGGCTTCTATTCGGCGGCGTTTTTTTGCTGAGCATGTTCGTTCAATATCGCTTCAAAAGCAAGTTCGAGAAATATTCCCGGGTGCCCAATCCGATGGGGCTCAGCGGCCGGGAGATTGCCGAGCAGATGTTACAGGAGCACGGTCTGACGGAGGTGAAGGTGGTCTCGACGCCGACGATGCTGGGCGACCATTACAATCCCGTCAACAAGACCGTCAACCTCAGCCCCGGCGTTTATGAAGGGCGAAGCGTGGCGGCGGCGGGTGTGGCGGCCCACGAGTGCGGACACGCCCTGCAACACGCCTTCGGCTATGCACCGTTAAAATTACGAACGGCCCTGGTGCCCGTTCAGGCGGCCAGCGCCAAAATCTTGAATATCGTCTTGATGGCCACGTTTCTGGGTGGTTTTCTCATTTTCAAGATGATTCCCATCCAGCTGGTGCTGGGCATCATCGTGGCCACCTATGCGGTGTTGACGCTGTTTTCTTTTATCACGCTGCCCGTCGAGTTCGACGCCAGCAAAAGGGCTGTGCAATGGCTGGAACGCCGCTATTCCATGTCGGACTCGGCGATGCACGATGTCCGCGACGCCCTGAAATGGGCAGCCCTTACCTACGTGGTGGCGGCCCTTTCCTCGCTGGTCGGGTTGTTGTATTACCTTTCGCTCTTCATGGGCCGTCGGGACTAAACGCCGCTTTGCATGAAGCCGCCCCGCATCGGAGTCATCGGAAGTGGAAGCTGGGGAACGGCGTTGGTTTATCATCTGGCGCAGCACCATTCCGTTCTGTGGTATGTTCACCGCCCCGAATCGGCCGAATACATCCGCCGGCACGGGCGGAATCCCGCCTATCTCAAAGCCGTTGAGCTGCCGCTGAAAAACATCCGGATTTATTCCGCACTCCGGCCCGTCCTTCAAAAAGCCGACGGGCTGCTGCTGGTCACGCCCTCCCGATTCTTGCGCCCCATTCTCGACGCCATCGACCCCGAGCTCATCCACGCCGCATGGATCATGTCGGCGGTAAAAGGCATGATCGACACGCCGCAGGGCGCCTTCCTCATTTCCGAGTATCTGGAACAACATCGAAAGTGGCCGCGGGAACACTTTTACGTGCTCAGCGGCCCTTCGCATGCCGAAGAGCTGGTCCAGTGGAAAACCACATTCCTGACCATCGCCGGCACCAACATAGAAGTCCGTCGCCGCCTTTTTCAAGACCTTCTGGGCACGGCTTACCTTCCCCTGCTCTATTCCACCGACGTGATCGGGATTCAATATGCGGGCATCTTGAAAAACGTGTATGCCCTCATCGGTGGGATGGTGGAAGGGCTCGGCATGGGCGACAATTTCAAGGCGGTGTTGATGACGGCGGCCCTGCGGGAGATGTGGCTGCTGATCCAGCGATTTACGGGATTGCAGCCGGACATTCTTCAGCCGGCTTATGGCGGCGACCTTCTGGTCACCGGCTATTCCCGCCACAGCCGAAACCGCGCCCTGGGGCTGATGGTGGGCCAGGGAACAGCCCCGCGGATGGCCCTGCGGGAGTTGAATATGATTCCGGAGGGCTATTTTGCCATCGCCGCTTTGCAGCGGAAGCTTGGAAAGGCCCTTCCGCAGTTTCCCATTTTGCATTCCACCTACAACATTCTCTACGAAAGCTATTCGCCGCAGCTGGAAATGCGGCTCCTCACCGAACACCTTCGCCGCCTCTTTCTTCAATCTGCACCGGAATCATGAAATTGGTCTGCCACTCCTCCCACCCCGCCGGCAGCCTGTCCGCCTACTGGGAAAGCCGCCGCGTGGTCCAGATGGCTTCACTGGCCGGTTGGGCGGTCGAGTGGATAACCCGCCCGGTCGCCGAGCCGCCCTACCCGACATGGAATGAGCAAGTGAAAGATGGCTGTCTCCACATCACCGCGCCGCCGGCATGGCTGCCTGAACAACTGTGGGCGGCAATGCTCGAGTCCGGCGCGGAAATTAAACGCCCGTATGCGATGCCGCGCATCCGCGGCATGAACGCCTCCGCCAATCTTATTTTTTCCTCTGAAAAACCGACCCATCACTGGTGGTGGCGTCCCGCCCGTCCGTGGGAACTTCCCGAAGAGGCGCTGGGCGCCCTTCTCCGACAAAAAGGCTGGACGTTGGCCACCGCCGAAAGCTGCACGGGCGGATTTCTGGCCCACCGCATCACGGCCGTCCCGGGCAGTTCCGACTATTTTCAGGGCACGGTGGTGTCTTATGCCAATGCCGTAAAAGAAAGGCTGCTGAACGTTCCGTCGGAAGTGCTCCGTCGGGAAGGCGCCGTGAGCGAAGCCACCGCCCGCGCCATGGTCGGCGGTGTGGTTGAGCGGCTTCACACCCACGCAGGGCTGGCCACCACCGGCATTGCCGGCCCCGGCGGCGGCACGCCGCAAAAACCCGTCGGAACCGTCTGGATCGGCATCCACACACCCGACGTCGGAACGCAAGCCCACTGTTTCGCGGGGGAAGGCAGCCGCCACGACATCATCGAACAGGCTGCCACCGCTGCCCTTTTCCGATTGTTGCAACATCTGACCCAAACCATGCCATGAGCCGCCCTTGGGCCATCAAAGACCTGATCAGCCACCTGCGGGAAGAGCTTGCCGGCCACCCCGTCATGGTGGTGCCGCGCATCCGACAGACGCTGGAAAAAGCCCCGTGGGGCGAACTGCTCCTCCACTGCCGCCTCCGATACCGCGACGGCGTGCTCTACCTGTATGCACCCTCAGCGGCCGCCCGTCAGGAACTTTCCTACCGCACGCACGAGATTAAAGCCATCTTACAGGAAATGCTTCCGGAGGTGTCCTTGAAGCGAATTGTCATCCGATAACGCAGCGCCATGCGTCCGGCCGGCCGTTTTCCGCTTATCGGCATCATCGGGCCGAATGCATCGCTGTGTCCGCCCGCCCTTTATCATTTCGGCGAGGCCCTCGGCAGGCGGCTGGCCCGTTATCCGGTGGGCATCGTCTGCGGCGGCATGGGTGGTTTCATGGAAGCCGTCTGCAAGGGGGTCAAAAGCGCACCGCATGCTTTTTCGGGCCCCACCGTGGGCATCCTTCCATCCGAAACGCCACAGGACGCTAACCCTTACATCGACATCGTCATTCCCACCGGGATGGGCACCGCCCGAAACGTCCTCATCGTTAACAGCGCCGCGCTGTTGATTGCCGCAGGCGGCGGTGCCGGCACGCTCTCCGAAATCGCTTTCGCATGGCAACGCCGGAAAACCGTCCTCTGCGTTCAGGGCTTTGGCGGATGGGCCGAACAAACAGCGGGGAGACAACTCGACTCTCGCGCCGACGGGCTGCTCATCCCCGTCTCATCTATCGAAGCCATCGACACCTACATTCAACAATTTTTACAGGATAGAACCCATTAAGCCGTCTTAACTACTTCGGACGATTTCTAAATGACAAACGCAGGCAAAAAATCCCTGCGCCACGCAATATTCTTGCACCAATCTAAACGATACACATCCGATGAAAACGCTTTTCATCCCGGGATTTCTAACTTCCTTGCTGCTGACGGCCCACGTCACCATGGCGCAGACGCCGACGTTTCACGGGCGGCTGCAGGTCGATATCGGCGGATCAACCAGCGACACCGGCATCGCCGACCCCATGGCCGGCATCGGCCTCCGGCGGCTCCGCCTGACCGCCAAAGGAAAAATGAGCGACCGCCTCAGTTACAAACTCAGCGTCGATTTTGGCAAGAAAAAACTGTCGATCAAAGACGCTTACGTGGACCTGCGCCTTTGCAAACGGGCCCGCTTACGGGCCGGGAACTTCAAAGAGCCCTATCGCTGGGACGTCCTAAACAGTTCCAACCGGATCCTTCTGCCCGGACGTCCCGAGATGACGGGCGCTTTCGGAAAGGTGCGCAATGCGGGCCTCATGGCATACGGCAAGCTGACCGACATGGTGGGCTATCAGGTAGGCGTGTTTCGGAATTTTAATGCCGGTGCGCATCAGGTTCTGCCCATCGATCCCGCCACGGGCACGGGCGGCTACTTTATTTCCACCAACCGCCTGTCTCTCGTTCCGCTGCGGAAAGAGCGCCAATGGCTGATGTTGGCCGGCTATTTCCGGCAACAAATCGGTCAGGGCGCCGGCTATACCGTCAAAGCCGGCAGCGAGTCGATGTTCGGCCCGCATCTGGTCTCGTTAAAAATCGACACCATGAAAAACAGCCGCTGGATGGGCGGCGAACTGGCTGCCTCGCTGGGCCCGCTTTATTTTCAAAGTGAATACATCTTATTTCAGGGCAACCTGAACGACGGCTCAAAGCCGCAGCTGGGCGGCGGTTACGTGCAGATGGCTTACGTGCTCACGGGCGAACATCGGGCCCTGAAATCGCCTTTTTCCGGCGTAAAAGAAATCAAGCCCGCCAAACCCTGGGGAAAAGACGGCGGATGGGGCGCATGGGAAGTGGTGGCCCGCTACGGCATCGGCAATTTCAACAGCGCCGGCCTGCAAGGCGGCGGCCTGACCACCCTCTCGGTCGGGCTCAACTGGTATCCTTATTCCAGAGCCCGCGTGATGTTGAACTACGTCCGCCCCACCATCAAAAACAGCACCACGCTACCCGACGGCGGAAGCCACATCTTTCAGACGCGGCTGATGATCTTCTTTTAATATTGCACCAAACCCAATCTCATGAAATACTGGAAAAGCCTTGTATTCTCGGGCATCGCCCTGATGTTGCTGGCCTGTGGCGGCCCCCAGAAAAACGCTTCTGGAAGCAACAGAGAAGGCCAACCGAGCGGCGAGGTGGTCATCGACGGATCGAGCACCGTCTATCCCATCACCGAAGCGGTGGCCGAGGAGTTCGGGCGGGAATATCCCGACGTGCAGGTGCACATCAACGTTTCGGGCACAGGCGGCGGCTTTAAGAAATTCATTCGCGGCGAAATCGACATCAACAATGCTTCACGACCCATCCGCCCCGGCGAGTTGGAAGCCCTCAAAAAGGCCGGCTTTGAAGCCATCGAGCTGCGGGTGGGCATCGACGGCATCGCGGTCGTCGTTCATCCTGAAAACGACTGGATGGATACCACCACCATTGCCGAACTGGCCGCTATCTGGGCGCCGGAATCCGAAGGTAAGGTGACCCAATGGAACCACGTCCGCCCCAACTGGCCCGACCAGACCATGACCCTTTACGGGCCGGGCACCGCCTCCGGCACGTTCGACTATTTCACCGAACGCGTGATGGGCGAAAGTGGACGCAGCCGCGGCGACTACATCGCCAGCGAAGACGACAACCAGCTGGTCATCGGCATCGAAGGCGACCGCTATGCCCTCGGCTATTTCGGCATGGCCTACTACCTTGAAAACAAAGGGAAGCTGCGGGCCGTCCCCGTCGCCGACCAAGGCACCGCCGTGCCGCTAAGCCCCGAAAACGTCCAGAGCGGCCGCTACCCGCTTTCCCGACCGCTCTTTATCTACGTCCGAAAAGACGCCCTGAAACGGCCCGAAGTCAAAGCCTTCGTCCGTTTCTATCTCGAACACGCCGGCGAGTTGGTCCCGCAGGTCGGCTACGTGCCGCTTTCTCCGGAAACCTATCAAGAGCAACTCAAACAACTGCCGTAGGCGGCAACCTTTCACCGACCTGTGCAGGGTAAGCGTGCCCCTTCGGCATGCTTACCCTGTTTCTTTTTTGATGCCGTCTTTTTCCTGCAACGCAGCCGGCGCTTCCCCGCTAACCCCGCCGAGGCCATAAGTTTGCAATCATGGAACCATTGACGTTACTGGTCAATATCTCGCCCCAGTTGCGCATCGTGCTGGACGTTCTCGACGTGGTGCTGTTCATCGGCCTGCTGTATTTGCTGTATCGGCTTTTGAAGGGCACCATCGCCATCAACATTTTTTTCGGGCTGCTGGTGTTTTACCTTTTCTGGTGGGTGGTGCGGTTTCTGAACATGAAGCTGTTGTCCACGGTGTTGGGACAGTTTATCGGCGTGGGCGTGATTGCGCTGCTCATCGTCTTTCAACAGGAGATCCGCCGCTTTTTTCTGTGGTTGGGTCGTAATGTGTCGATTCGCCGCCCGGGGCTTATTTTCAAACCCTGGAAGTGGTCGTATCAGCGCATCAAAGAGCGGCAGCTTGATCTGGGGCAAATCATTCGGGCGCTGGGCTGGCTGTCGGAACGAAAACAGGGAGGCCTGATTGTCATTTGCACCGGCAGCAAACTCCGTTCGTATGCTGAGACGGGCGTGCTTCTGGAAGCACGCCTCAAAGCCGAGCTCCTCGAAAGCATTTTTTGCAAGGAAGGCCCGCTTCACGACGGCGCTGTCATTATTTGCGAAAACACCGTTACAGCCGCCGCCTGTATCCTACCGCTCAGCGAACAGCCGCTGCCGCCCCAGCTGGGCCTTCGTCATCGGGCGGCGCTGGGCATCAGCGAACAATCCGACGCCATCGCCCTCGTTGTCTCGGAAGAAACCGGCCACATCAGTGTCGCTCATCGGGGCAAATTACAGACGGGCATCACCCTCTACACCGTTCGCCAAATACTGGGTGAATATTTCATCTTTCATTGGCCTGAATCCGAGGAGCCGAACCCGCCCGCCATCGTGGACAAGTAAGGCCGAGCGCCGCCGCAATGTATGTTTGCATCCCCCATAGCGGCAAGCCCCTTGACCATGCCTGAGGCCGACGATAAAATCACCATCTGGGACCATGTCGAAGAGCTCCGCACCCGCTTGATGCGGGCCGTCATTGCGGTGATTGTGCTGGCTGTCGGATGGTTTCTTTATCCGGAGGTGCTCTTTGACCGGATCATTTTTTGGCCGCTGTTTCCCGACTTCCCTCTTCACAATTGGGGGTGTGCCCTCAGTCAATGGCTGGATATTTCTTCAACATTTTGTTTTGAAGGGCCGCTGCTCCACATTTCCAACATCCGATTCACCGGGCAGTTTATTCAGCACATTACGCTGTCGTTGCTGGCAGGCGTTGTCACGGCATTTCCCTACGTATTATGGCAAGTGTGGCGCTTTATCCGGCCCGGCCTGAAAAGCAATGAAGCCCGCTGGGGGCGTCTCTTTCTGTGGGGCGGCTCAGGCCTTTTCTTTTTGGGGGTGCTCTTCGGTTATTTCTTTCTGGTGCCGGTGACCACCCAGTTTCTGTCGCATTATACCGTGAGCACCTACGTGACCAACATCATCACGCTCCAATCCTATATCTCGACGGTCACCGCGCTGGTGTTCGCTACGGCCTTTGTATTCGAATTGCCGCTGATCGTTTATACGCTGACGCGCATGGGGCTGGTAACCGCCGAGACACTTCGTGCATACCGCCGCCATGCCGTTATTATCATCCTTGCATTGTCGGCC
>Ga0256832_1001343_pt1 | contig 16534 bp, 7 predicted proteins | sample 134614metaG_FD_190534 | JGI IMG/M metagenome (GOLD analysis project Ga0256832, IMG submission 190534) | Hydrothermal vent microbial communities from Lau Basin, Pacific Ocean - 134-614 | ecosystem: Environmental > Aquatic > Marine > Hydrothermal vents | place: Pacific Ocean: Lau Basin | collected...
GATGCAACTAAATGTAAATCAACTATTCCTACAATTAAAAAATATGTAGTGTACCACTAATTTTTTAACACGCTAATAAACAGCTGGTTGTATTTCATAATGCCCAAGTTGGGTTAAATTAGGAATATAAACGGACAATAAAATGCACAATAGTAAATTACAATCTTTATAGAATATTCAATGATACGGAATATCGAACACTGAACAAGGATTGGAGATTTTAGAAATGATTGGGAGAGTACGTATTGGGTTCTCCCTGTTAGGGAACGAGCCTTAACTCAAACCCGTAACCATCCCATCATTATCGATAAACATATTGGCACTTGCCGGTTTTGATGGCAACCCCGGCATACGCATCATTTTACCCAAAATCGGAATTATAAAACCTGCTCCGGTATTGAGTTCCACCTCCCTTACTACCACATTAAAACCCGTTGGCCTTCCTATTTTCGCAGGGTTGTCCGAAAGCGATTTTTGAGTCTTTGCCATTACGATTGGAAGATGGGAGTAGCCCAATTTATCTATCTTTCTTATAGTTGACAGTGATTTTTTTGAATATTCCACATCATTTGCTCCATATATCTCCCTTGCGATTATCTTTATTTTGTCCTTGATAGGTAGATTCCAATCATACAATGGTTTGAAATGATTTTCTTTTTTATCTATCATAGATACTACTTCATTTGCTAAATCTACAGTTCCCGCACTACCTTTTTCCCATTCCTCTGCCAAAATTGCTTTGATATTGAGTTCTGCTGCCTTATTAATTACAAGTTTGATTTCTTCATCTGTATCACCGATAAATTTATTGATAGCAATGATTGGAGTAATATTAAATTTCTTGATATTTTCAATGTGTTTCTCCAAATTGGCAAAACCTTTTTCGACTGCATCTAAATTTGGTTTGTTGAAATCTTTCTCTCCACCGTGGTGACGCAGAGCCCTGATTGTTGCCACTAAGATTACTGCCTCCGGATTTAGTCCGGCATAAACACTTTTGATATCTAAGAATTTTTCTGCACCTAAATCTGCACCAAATCCGGCTTCTGTCACAACATAATCACTAAGGGACAATCCCATTTTTGTAGCTATTACCGAATTGGTTCCTTGGGCGATATTAGCAAAAGGACCTCCGTGAATTATCGCGGGATTATGCTCCAATGTTTGAACCAAATTGGGTTTTATAGCATCTTTTAGTAAGATTGTCATCGCATTTTCCGCTTTAAGATCCCTGGCGTATATCGGCTCACCGTCAAGATTCAAGCCTATCAGTATATTTCCGAGTTTTTGTTTCAGATCATCAAGGCTATTGGCAAGACAAAGTATCGCCATCACTTCAGAAGCCGGCGTGATATTAAAGCCATCCATTCGAGGCACACCATCCGTCTTACCTCCAAGACCGATTGTGATATTTCTGAGAGACCTGTCATTCATATCCATTACTCTCTTCCAAAAAATCTGTCTTACATCTATTCTCAATTCATTTTTGAAGTGAATATGATTGTCGATCAAAGCCGACAATAGATTATTAGCCTTTTCTACCGCTGAAAAATCTCCTGTAAAGTGAAGATTTATTTCTTCCATTGGTATCACTTGAGCATAACCTCCTCCTGCAGCTCCTCCTTTGATTCCAAATACAGGTCCAAGGGAAGGTTCTCTTAGAACCACAGTTGTCTTTTTACCTATTTTATTAAGTCCATCAGCCAATCCCACACTCACGGTGGTTTTACCTTCTCCGGCAGGAGTTGGAGTCAAAGCCGAAACCAAAATCAAATGACTTTTTTTGACTTTTTCATCGTCTATCAAAGACAGTGGTAATTTAGCTTTGTACTTACCGTATCTCTCGAGAACACTACTGTCCAAATCCAATTTCCGAGCTATTTTTTTTATATTCAATATCTTATTTGCATTTGCAATTTCTATATCAGATTTATATTGATTCATATGTTTAAAATTAATTTAATCTATCCGGGAAAACAGCCAATTTATAAAATAATGAAATTAAAAATCAATTCAATATTAGAAGTGTTTTCTTTCAGATACCATAATACTTTTACGTTAAACAACAAATATTCCAAAGAGTTTATTTTATACCCAAAGCAGCGTTTTATCAGTTTTACCATTCTATAATGATGTAAACTATTTGCAAATAGAATTAATAATTTATAATTTTTAAATCCGGAAATACATTTTTTTGTATTTTTAGATGTTGATAAAAAATATAGTAAAATGAAACTAATAAAATATTTGATTTTCGCAGCTTTGTTAATAACAATAAGCTCATGTCACAAAGATATCGACGAAGACAAACGGACTAAGACTCCCACCCCTACAGCAAAAATATTTGACGAGACAACGAGCAGTATTTTGGGTTATGTATATGATGATAATAATCAACCTGTCGAAAATGCGACAGTATCAATTTATAGCGGAATGACCAAAACAGATAAGTATGGTGTATTTAGCTTTGAAAACATAAAACTTGACAAACTCGGAACTTATATCAAAGTAAATAAGTCAGGATACATGTTGGGTTCTGATAAGATCTATCCGGACAAAGGTTTATCTACCTCTTATATACATCTTTACAATTTGGACAAAACAGGAGAATTTAGTTCCGATAAAGGAGGGACAATCGAATTGTCAGGAGGAGGAAAAATTGTTTTTGCAGCAAATAGTATCGCAAAAGAAGATGGTACTCCATACAATGGAAATGTGATTGTAACAGCTAAAAAACTAGATGTGAATGATGAAAAGATTGCCGATAAAATGCCGGGAGCTCTTGTAGGTATCAATAATAAAGGTAATACAGCCGTCTTGGGAACAATGGGCATGGTCGCTGTTGAGTTAAGAGATGCAGAAGGAAATGACTTGAATCTCAAATCGAGAGCAACAGCCTCATTAACTTTTCCTGTCAATTCTAATCAATCTGCCAATGCAAGTTCGGAAATACCTCTATGGTACTTTGATGAAATTAAAGGCCTATGGATTGAAGAAGGCAAGGCTATTCTTCAGGACGGAAAATATATTGCGGAAATACCTCATTTTAGTTGGTGGAATCTTGATGCTAAATTTGACCCAATCTATATGTGCGTAAAGGTACTTTTTTCAAATGGTAAACCGGCAGTAAATTATAAGGTAAAATTAACAGCAGATGTTATATATCCAACTACATACGGTTGGACCGATTACAACGGGCAAGTTTGTGGATTAGTACCAAAGGGCAAAGAAATTATATTGGAAGTTGTTAATCCATATTGCAATGAAGTTGTGTATAAAAAGACAATCGGTCCATTTGATAGTGATGTCGTTTTGGATGATATTATAATTCCTGAAACAGAAAAACTGGGTAGAGGCATCGTATATTGCAATGGAGATCCGGTAGGAAATGCAAGAGTAGTATTGGATTATTCTACAGAAGAAGATTCCGGTACACTGATAACTTATACTGATGATCAAGGAAGATTTGAACTGAATTTCTCATTGCCAAACTGTCAAGATGTTATTAGTGCGACACTTTTTGCCTATGATCCTGTAAGCGGTGATGCGAATCAAAAAATAAACCTTAATGTCCATTCTTCAAATACCAATATTTCCATAAATATTTGTCACAATTGTGATTTTACTGTAGAAATTGTTCCTGCATACGGAACTTTGTGTGATGCATCAACGATCTCACTTGAAGCAATAGTAACCGGCTCGGGAGATTTTAAGTATCTATGGTCAAATGGTGAGACCGGTGCTAAAATTGATAATTTGGAAAACAAAACTTATTGTGTTACCGTAACAGAGACTGTGGCACAATGTGATGCGATAAAATGTGTAACTGTATCCACCAATGAACTTTATATAGAGGATTCTATTGCTCTTCATCCTTATTGTGGACTTAACAATGGAACGTTTAGTATTTCCCTTTGGGGTGGTATTCAGCCGTATAACATATCTGTGGAAGGACCAAACGGTTTTAGTTTTACTTCAAGTGAAAATTCTGTAACATTGAAAGATTTAGAACCAGGTACTTACACCTCTAAGGTTACAGATGGAGGAGGATGTGCCAAAACTCTTGAGACTATTTTAGTAAATAATAAAGATCACAAAGTGCGGATAAGTATACCCCAGGCTTGTGATTCTATGGGACTATACGCTTATGTTACCTCAAGCGTAAATCCGGATGCAATTGAATATAAATGGTCTACCGGACAAGTAGGACAAGAGATTACCGTCAAAACCTCTGGTAAATATTGTGTAACAGCGACGGAAGGCACCAGTTGCGCTATAGATACCTGTATTGATATTGAAATTGAAAAAGATGTGAAGCCACCGGTTGTTTCCAATTGCAATAAAAATATTTACACTATATCAAATATTGAAAAATATCCTCTTTATATAAATGCCTATGAAATAAATGCTCCTGATTATATATTGATTGAACCGGGTGAATCATATGATTTTAACGTATTTGAGAAAAGTTTTGGGATTGGTTACTATTATGAAGGTGCTTATTGCGGAGAAATTGAGGGGGACATACGTTTACCTCATTTAATAAACGGTATCACAATTGATAGCCTTAGAAATATAAGTTGTCCAAGCTGTCAAGACGGTCAGATATTTTTCACGGTAAACTCCGGTAATGATTGCCAAAATTGTACAGTTGGTAATACTTATATTTATTCGGTTGATGATTTCGACAATGACTTATCAGCTGATAATACATCAGGGGTTTTGGATTCAGGATATTACTATATTGTGGTTACAGACAATAATAGTGATTGTGTTATTGACTTCAGAAAGGTTCATTTAGGTGATAATGGTGAATGTTTAAATTCCGGTTTAAAGCAAGGCTTAATTGCTTTCTACCCCTTTGGTAATGGTAGTCTTAATGATTTATCAGGTAATAATCACAAATTATTTGCAGGGACAGGACCTGGACAAAATTTACCGATAATTACATCAGATAGAAATAATAACCCTGATTGTGCATACGTATTTTACAGGGGTATTGAAGCGGCATTCCTAATAACAGGAGATTCTATTGATTTAAATAATTCCGGTTTTACTATTTCTCTTTGGTATCAGGCTTTGGGAAATAGAGGAGCAGATTCATATGAAAGTTTAATTAGAATTGGGGCTGATCCGGTAAATAACATTTCATTGGGATTGTATGATTGTCGAAAAGCAGTTTTTAGCTATAAAGGACCAGCTGTTTGGGATGATGAAACGTATTTCGATTGTCAAAAAGCTATGACTGACCATAATTGGCATCATCTTGTAGCGGTTTTTGATTCTCAGAAGAACCAAATTAGTTTGTATAGAAACAATGTTTTGATGGGAAAAGCAGATAATGTTTCTCCTAGTACTAATGCAAAAGATATTTTAGAATTGGGGCTAAGTCTTAATGGTAAACTCGATGATGTGATTTTATATAACCGGGCATTAAGTAAAGCTGAAATAAATACTTTATACAATATGGGAACGTGTTGTGAAAATTAAAATGGGCGCATTTCATTTTTTCGCAATGCGGGTTGATTCTCCTTTAGGAGTCAGAGGCAAGAAATGGAAAAAGCGAATAAATGAAATACTCTATTAAAATTTAGTAAGTAAATGGGAGTTATTTAATAAATAAATTCACAAATAAAATTATATATTGAATATTGATAAATTGATAAAGGGCTGCAAAAGCGGTGATAGAAAAAGTCAGGATGAGTTGGTGCATAGGTTTGCGCCAACTCTTATGGCTGTTTGTATGCGTTATTGTAAAGATGAAAATCTTGCAAAGGACGCATTGCAAGAAAGTTTTATCAATATTTTTAAATACATAAAAAATTACTCGGGAAAAGGATCTTTTGAAGGTTGGATAAGAAAAATAGCAGTAAATTGTTCGTATGGATTTATAAATAAAATTAGACCTGTATATTTTCAAGAAGATATTGATTATGTGGTTGATTTGAATACGGAGATACCTGATATTTATAGTGAACTAAGAGAAAAAGAATTGCTCGAAATGATTCAAAAATTGCCCAGAAGCCAATATTTGGTATTCAATATGAAAGTAATTGAAGGGTTTAGTCATGATGAAATAGCTGATATATTAAAAATAGGTGTTTCAACATCGAGATCAAATCTGGCAAGAGCAAGAACAAGTATTATAAAAATGATTGAGAGCAATGATATAGCAGAACGAATGAGAATTGGAAATTACTAAGAAATACTAAATAAACAACAAAAAGTAAACACATGAAACGAACATAATTTTTATTAATCATAAAATACACGCAGGTGCATGATTAAAAAAAATATGAGAGAGCGAAGCGGTTACATGGGTGCAGAAATTTTTTGCATCTTTTGTTCAATAAAAAAAATTAAACACATGAAATATTTAGAGTTTGAAAATCATATAAAAAATGAAGTCTATAATTCGACGGCTTTCGTTGATACCAATGCTCTTATTGCCGGTATCCATTCTGAAAAAAACAATGCAGGAAGAAAAAAATGGTTGTTTTTATTTATTATGGTGATATTGGCTTTTTCAATACCTTTTGGCATATATAATTACAATAATAAAAGCTCTAAAATAATACCTTTCAATAAAAAATCAGAGGACAAAGAAATTCAAAATAAAGAACTTAACTCTTCTCCATCAGTTGTATCCAATTTAACAAAAAAAGAAGCAATAGAAGAAAAACCTATTACAAAGACAAAAAAGAAAGCCTTAAATGTAAATACTATTATTTCAAATAAGAGGGAAAAAAATAATTTCATCAATACAAAAAAAGAAAACAAACCAACACTTGTAAATACAACTCAAATATCAAAAAACAAGGATATAAAAGCTAAAAAAGAAAATTTGGAATATACCAGTAAAGACTTAAAAACCCGGAAACTTCTAAATATTCCTGATATAAACAATAACAATTACTCATTAATCGAGAACTTTAAGACTCGTAAAATTTTGAAGACAAAAAGCCTTTGGGGAGATCCTACAGGTTGCTACTCTTTTGGACCCAAATTTAGACTTAATTGGCTAATTGGTGTAGAAGCAGGGATACTTAAACCTTTTAAAAGTTTAAGTTACAGAAGTGTCGAACCAAATGAAGTTTTTGATATTAGAAATGCTTATGAAAAACCATTAGAAGGACTGCAAGCAGCTATTTTTACAAAACTTATCAGAGATGATATTCCGCTTTATGCAAAACTCGGAGTATCTTATACCCGAATCACAGATAGACTAAAGCATAAATATTCATATATAGAACACGATACTATACAAGGTATAATTTCTGTTACCAAGTCAGAAAACGGAGATACTCTTACTGTAATAATGGGAGATATCATAAGAGATATCAATATTGAAAGAAATTTGAGTCAACATTATTATTTTCATCTAATAGATATCCCTTTTACTTTGGGATATAGATTTCCATTCAAAAACTTTTCACTGGAAGCAGAACTTGGAGCAATATTCAATATAAGAACGGGAAAAACCGGAAAAATACTGTCAGCACCAAAAACTATTTTACCCGTAACAGATGCAAATATGTTTAAAAATAGTATCGGTTTTAGCTATTTTGCCGGAATCAATTTGATTACATCTGTATCCTATAAAGGCGAAATGTTTATAAGTGCACGGTTTAGATATATCCCGGGCAATTTTAACATTTCAGGCAATCCAATCAAGCAAAATTATAGTTTGGCAGGATTTCACATAGGATATCTCTATAATTTGACAAAACGTGGGTATGATTAGATAAAAGCGGTCACCCTTTAATTTAATAAAGGGTAAACCGCCCAAGTCCACGGGTTCATTAAAATTTGATGTATTTTCTTGCAGATATTGTTTATACTTGTTTTAATGCAAGTTATGTACCACAGCATGCCAAAATAGCTATGGTACTTCAAACATAAATAGAGTGTTGTTATATATGTGTAGAGACTATTAAAATATATTGTGCACAACTTCAGTATTATACAAAGGGAGAATGTGATATAAAATAGTTTTTTATAAGAAATATATCAATGTGAGTTTTATTAGATATATCAATTGGGGGCATAAAAAAACGCCTTAGTGAATTGGGGGAAATTCTCCTAAGGCGCTATTATTATTCATCGAATTTTTCTAAATTCAATGAAAACGACTAACTAAACAAACTAAAATTTGCATTATTTTGTAAAAATATAATCTTTTGATGATGCTCCACTATGACAGCTAACACACCCTCCATTATTGAGATTTGCACCTCTTTTCTTTTTGCCATTTGCATCCTCAGCAATTTTTCCATCCTGTGTTATAATGAAATATTCCCAATTGTTGTGTTCCGGATCAAAATTATTTCCTCTTTTGACCATTCCTGTTCTAACATTAACCTGACCATTAGAATTATAAGAATATTTTAATATAGTGGCTCCGATAGGATATTCATCACCTGATCTTTTGACACCATCCTTAAAATAAATCTTTCTAACTGTTGTTGAGTCATTGCCACCGTGAGCAGGTCCTAAAGATGGATCTATTCCATATCTTGTTACATCAAGACTCCAAGCATCATAATTTGCAAACGTATTATCATCCGCAATAAATTCTTTGGGCTCATCATCCTTCTTGCATGACTGAAAACCAAGGGCTAAAAACAAAAACAGCATTGGTAAAATTGTTAAAGTAAATCTTCTCATAATTTAATTTTTTTTTATTGATAAATATTTAATCTCATATTAGTCGTAGAGTATTGAGAATCCTTACAATTATTTTTGATTATTTTAATTTTACCTCTATTCAAATAGTACTACAAACAACATACTATAGGTGCAAATCATTTTTTACATATAAGCTTAATTTTTCTATATGCACAGACCACCCCACTTATGAAATTAATCCTTTATACTTCTATATACTTACATCAATGCGCCCTTAGATACAAATATGGGTAAAAAAAGCTATTAACCAACTAAAATGCATGCAGTAGGTACGCAATGTTGCCCACATCAACAAAATCTCTTTTAATAACGAGAAAAAAAATGAAATATACTTCTGACTATTGCTTTTTTGATGATATTAAATTATTTTACTATCTTTGCTTGTTTAATTATCATAATATTATGTTCAACCAAAACCTAGATGCTACCGGAGCTTCATTTTCAAGTGAAGATAAACAATTGGATAAGGCTTTGCGACCAAAAGACTTATCCCAATTTATGGGGCAGTCTAAAATAGTTGATAACCTCAAGGTGTTTATTGAAGCAGCTAAATTAAGAGGCGAAGCACTGGATCATGTATTGCTAAACGGTCCTCCCGGATTGGGAAAAACCACTTTAGCTTTCATCGTGGCCAATGAGTTGGGTGCAAATGTAAAAATAACATCCGGTCCGGTTATCGAAAAACCGGGCGATCTTGCCGGATTACTCACCAATCTTCAAGAAAATGATGTACTGTTTATCGATGAAATACACAGATTGAACAATGTAGTAGAAGAATATCTCTATTCCGCAATGGAGGACTATCGCATAGATATTATGATTGATTCCGGTCCAAATGCCAGAAGCATTCAGATTAATCTGGAACCATTCACCCTCGTTGGTGCAACCACAAGAATGGGGCTCCTTACCTCTCCGATGAGAGCGAGATTCGGTATAACATTTCATCTTGATTACTACGATACCGAAACATTAAAGTCAATAGTTTACAGAAGTGCTAAAATTCTGGATATGGAAATTACCGAATCGGGAGCTATTGAAATAGCGAGAAGAAGTAGAGGGACTCCCAGGATTGCTAATGCCCTATTGCGCAGAGTAAGGGATTTTGCTCAAATCAAAGGAGATGGTACCATAGATGTGAAAATTGCAAAATTTGCCCTGGAAGCTCTCAATGTTGATGAATATGGATTGGATGAAATGGACAACAAGATTCTCAGTACTATTATCCATAAATTTAAGGGTGGACCTGTCGGAATGACGACAATAGCCACAGCCGTTGGAGAAGAAGCAGGAACATTGGAAGAAGTACACGAACCTTTCTTAATAATGGAAGGATTTATTCAACGTACTCCAAGAGGAAGAATAGTAACCAATAAAGCTTATAAACATCTTGGAGTAAATAAATACGGGGGAGCAGGTAATACGCTGTTTGATTGATAGCTTAGCTTGTAAAATTATACGGTTTGAATAAACTCTCCTTTTGCTTTTGTCAGTACATCTTACTCTCCAATTGGGATATTGCTATATTTTCAGTTCGAGTTCTGTTATTAGATCTTTAGTTTTCTCAAAAATACTTTTCATATTTTCATTGGGATTACCCGCGTATAGCGCCACTTCACATTCTTTGAGTAAATCAATATATTCTTCGGATTTCAATTCTGAAACACCCAGTGATAATAACTTTGATTTCACATTGTCTTTATTCAATTCAATATTAGGTATATCCAATTTATCAGCGACAAACTTCAATAATGCATCTGAAATCTCTTTATAAAATCCTTTTGCATCTCCCTGACCCATAAGTTCCTTAGCCCTAAGTAATCTTCTCAATGCCTCTTTTGCCGCTCTTTTTCTTTTAACAACTGCAATATCGATATTACCTTGTTTAATCAAATACCCTCTGTATAAATACATCAATGGAATTGACATAAAAATAATTCCTAATAATAGCCAGTATAAAATTGTATTAAAAAAAGGCTTCGCTTTCCTATGTAATGAAATATCTTCCTTTAATGGCTTCAATTTGTATTTCTCAAGTATTTTTGACCTGTCAACCGAACCCGAATTTTTTCCTTTAGAGACTTGGATAGTTCCGGGATAAGCGTAAATGGTAATGTATTTAGCACTATCGGTATCAAAATAAGTATAAGGAAATTTCAAGTTATACTTACCGGCTTTTCGAGGAACCAAAAGGTATTCAAATATTTTTCTGCTATACAATTTCCCTTCCATTATATATTCCTTCTGGCTCATCAACTTAGGATCATAAACTTCAAAATCTTTCAATTCATTTGCAATATCCGGAGCCTCAATAAATTTTCCCAAACCCGTTCCATCAATTTGTATAGTCAATGGCAACGCATCATCAGTCGTAACCCTATGTTTTCTTATTTTGGCTTTGATATAAAACTTTCCTACATTATCAGAAACTTCCTCACTGGGTTTTGGAGGCAAGGGCAATACATTAACAGAAAGACTATTTGTCAATGCCTGATATGATTTCGATGATCTGAAAAAAACATTTCTCGATCTCGCGTCAGGCACGCTAATAACAATATTTGCAGGATCTATTTCTATCAATCCTGTTTTTTGAGGAAATAAAGCAATAGTTTTAAGCGTATATACCACGTATTCCTTATCGCCGATTATCCTCCTTTCCTGAGATTGATTTACATTTAATTCACGAGCGATAAAACCTTCATATTCGGATTCATTAACAAATCGATAATTTGATATATCAACTGATGTATAAACTTTGTACTTTAGTACCAATTCCTGCCCGGGATATGCAATAGAATCACTTAATTCGGCCTTAACGAAGAATTTTTCTCCCGTATCATTTCCGGGATTTTTAGATTTATCCCTCTTTCTAACTTTTATCTTTAGAGTATTGGATTTATATACTTTACCTCCAATAGTAATCTTCGCAGGTTCGATAGTATAAACCCCGGGTTTCTTAGCTATCAAAGTATAGGAATATGATTTTTTACTACTTCGTACACCGTTTATAATACTTACTTTACTGGAAGTACTCGGACCTGATACTACTTTCAATTGATAAAAGTCAGGTGGTGTAAAGCTATTTCCTTCTGAATTTTCAATAGTAAATTTTACAGAAAAATAACTATCTGTAAAGACCTCTTTAGCATCGGTAGTAGCATAAAACCTCACCTGCTGTGAAATACCAACAAAGGTGATGAAAAAAGTAAAATATGTTGCTAAAAGCACTCTCATATTACATTATTTCTGTAGGATTTTTATACCAAATTAGCTTCGTTTTACATAGCCATATTCTCAAAACCAATTGGACAATACACTAACAATTAAATGTAAAAAATATTGTGATATATATTGTATTTTATTTTTATAAAACAAAAACATCTATCTCACTATACAGCGTGATAAATGTAAATAGCAGAATAGCAGAAAGTGAAATACTCATTAACCCGAATTATTCACCAGTATTTCTATTACGAGCTCAAAATACTAAAACCCAAGAATATTACGATTTAAAAAAAGGCTCAAAACCAAATTGATTTCGAGCCTTTTTTAATAAAATCATCAGACTATTATTTCAAAATAATCATTTTCTTAGTGCCTATGAAATCTCCTGCTTCCAATTGGTAATAAAGTACACCGGATGCTCCAAGTTCTTCTTTCGTCATTTCAACGGAGTTGTAACCTGATTTACCCTTTCTGCTTACTTTCTTTATCAATTTTCCTGTAACATCAAATACAGTCAAACTATAATCGCTATTATGAGGCAACTCAAATCCGATAATTGTCTTATCTGAGAATGGGTTAGGCTCATTTTGATATAGTCTGTATATATTCTCCACATTTCTATAATCCAACTTCACCCTCTTTATTTCAAGATCCGCTCCCGTATAGCTTTCTGATTTCAATTCACTATCATTAATACTTAATACATCTAACAGCTCTCCGGTAATCTTGGATTTAGCAACTATCGTAAATAGTACATTGTTACCGGTATTCTCAATACCCATTGCATCACTCCAACTCAATACCAATTGTCCGTCTGCAATATTGTAATTCGCTCTACCAACATTCATCAATCCCGGCTTCAATTCTTGTATCTCCAATCCGCCTATACTCATTGTCATTTGCGCTCCATACAATTCAGTGATATCCTTTCCATATACTGGAATTTCAAGCTCTGTTCCCTCAACCAAATCAATATTATCAACCTCGATAATAGTGTTTTCTGCACTTCTATTCTCCAATATTGAACTACTCAAATTAACATCTCCTGCATAAATTCCAACAAAATCAGTATTGCTTTGGGTCTTATTGTCCTTAACTAACACTGTTTTGGTATATGAATTCTTAAGTGAAAATCCACTTGTAGTCGGATGATCTTCCAAATATGAATCGTCTATAAAATTCCATTCAACTTTTCTCTCAACACTACCCAGTATCTTCTTTCTCAACTTCAATATATCTGATGCAGTCACTTTACCATCACCTGTCACATCCATTGCTGCGTACTTACATACATCTTTTATTTTCCTAATTCCCAACAAATGTTTTTGGATTAGTACTATATCCAATGTAGAAATTCCTTCTATGCCTGCCGTTGTCTTGGTAGCAGTGACTTTGTAACTGTGATTACCCAATTCTATTGAGTACTCCCCGTTTGCATTACTCAATGACTCCTTGATATTCTCACTATCGTTGTAGGAAACTCTTACATTTGATACCGCCTTGTCATTTGAGCAGGTACTTACTTTTCCTGATACCAATGATCCAAATCCGGGACAATCGTCTTCATCTCCTTTATTGATATTCAATACTACTGTCGCATAATCAAAGTTATTATCATCACAATCATCATTCAAAGCAAATTTATCCCAAACATATATCTTCAAGAAATTAGTAAGATCAGGGGCATTTCCATCTCTGTCTAATCCAAATACTCTACATGCTGTCCTGTTTACAGGATCCCATGCATATGCTTCTCCAAACATATATTTTTCCTCATTTGAGATTAATCCTGTTTCCGGATCAAAGAAGTATCTTCCGTATTTCGCATATTGTTTTTGCCATTTATTAGGATTAACTTCCAATTTTGGTAGTACTTCATTAAACGTAAAGTACAACTCTTCCTTGGGGGTACAATTATCAAAAGATGATATACAACTTCCGTCACATCCTCCCTTGTCAAATTGCTTAGCACATACCTCTACCATACAATTTTGCATCAAGGCTGTAGCCACATTTACCATAACAGGGGTTGGTGCTTTCTTATCGACTACATCAAAATATTGATATGCCGTATTTGCATTGCCGCATCCGTCTCCAACAATCCAAGTAACCCTATAGTGTCCTTCAGGTATTGCATTTACTATTAGCAAACTGGCAACTGCTGTTCTATCCAAATTGTCCTTAGTACGCTTTCCTTTCACTCCTGTATCTGGTGTTGGCGTATAATTATATGAATATTGTACTGTCTCCCAAGTATCCATATTGGTCACTATATATTTCCAGTTAAATTTCTGCTCTACATTACATGAATCAGTAGCATATGCTGTAACTGTCGCTCCCTCTGCTACACATCCGTCGGTAAATCCAATACATGCATCTGTTACATGTATCGTCGGTGGGATAAAGTCAGTAACCATCAATACTTGTGTATATCTATAATATCCGTCTCTAACCAATTGGGCACAATTCAATTTCCTACCACTTATGGCATCAACATTGTCTTCTGCTCCGGTATTCGGTTCATATACACACCAATCGATTACCGCCCATTCTCTCACTATCTTATAGCAAGCATTATCAACAAATCTAAAGGTGTCTTCATGGACAACTTCTGCTGTAACTACATTACATGGATTCTCATCCCATTTCGGTTCTTTACCTTCTTTAAGGTCTTCTGAACAATCAGCCTTGACGTCTTTTGGGAATGTGATTGTACATGGATCAAATTCTTCCGTGGTAGTAATTGTGATTTTTTGTCTGCAACTTGTCGGCATTCCGCATCCTATGGCAGTCCAAGTCCTTGTTATCTTTCCTCCACAGATACCGTTATCTCTCTTATCAATTTTGTATATTGTATCCAATCCACATACGCTTATCACTTCAGGCATCAATCTTGTATTTTCGAATGGGTCTAAACTCTCCTCACATGTAACTTCCAAGTCAGGACATGTCAATGCAGGTGGAATCTTACATTCTACATGTACCATTGCCCAGCAGTCATTGTAGTGTCCGTACAAATCTCCTCCAGGTAAAAATCTCTTTGGATTAATCGCGCCTGCACCCGGATCCGTATCAAATACTCTCAATGATGTCATCACATCTCTTCCTACATCTTCACAGCAATAATATACATCATCGTCGTACCATACTTCATTGTTCTTCCAATTTCCATTATCATCTCTATATCTTGGTGTACTAGGCTTGTCATCTCCATTCAATTCTTGACATCCACCATCGTATTCAAGATCATCATTTACTCTCAATATCTTGAAATGTACCGGATTACAATTATCAAATGAGCCTGAACTCAAGTCATATGCATATAATCTTGCATTACCCATAGCTGTCAACGATACTTGCTTGAATTGCTCACATGCCGCTACCGGTGGATTTTGGTCTTCTACTCTTAGGTTGAAGCATTGCGTCACTTCGTTTCCACAACAATCAACAGCGTGATAACATACTGTATAATTTCCAAGTGGTACATTCATTACCGTCCATGTCTCATTTGCATCTACATATCCGTTTCCATTGATATCTCCTTCGATTTCAAAGTTCATATCTGTTGTTATCCACCATTTTGGAGTAGCACAACAGTTGTCATTTAGATGCATTATCGTAGGCATATCAACATTCGCATTACATATATATGCTTTTGCTTTTGCAACTATATCCTCATTTACCATAAATTCAGGTGCTGTCTTGTCTGTAATCCTTATTATCTGCTTGTGCTTCAATACAGCTCCCGTACAATCATCAACCACAGTCCAAGTTCTGATTATCTTTGTTCCACAAACCACACCATCATCTTCAGTATATACTTCGTCTGTATAGAATATCTCTACTGTACCGCACGCATTGCTAAATCCTGAGGGTTTGCCCGTACCTTCCAAACCGCCTTTATTATATGGGCTTGGGTTTCCGTACTGATCCAATGGATAACTACCGTCACATTCAAGCATCGGTTTATTAAACGGTAGATCATCATAATTTACAGGCCACTTGATTTTACCTAAATCTGTTCCTTGTAAAATATATTCTTGTGTACAAGTCACAGTATTGCCACCCAAATCTGTAGCTTGCCATACATTTACAAATTTTTGTTTCCCACAACCTTCCATATCCACAACATCAGAAGATAATAGTACAACATCAACATCACAGTTATCTGTTACATCCGGCGCTTCAAATACGTAATCCTTTTTGGGGTTATAACAGCCTGCAAACGTACATTTATCTGAATAAACCGCCTGTGTAAAGTTAACATGCCCGTCTGCCGGTGGCACTATCTCCAATGTATATTTTCCTTTGTATAAATCATCAAAGTCAGATACTACCAGATAATACTGTTTTCCTGCTTGCAATGTCAAAGTATTATTCGGCTCTACATAGAATGATCCTAAGAAATTGAAATATCCACCATCTCCCCATATTAGATTACTGCAAACTTCTGCAGAGTTAAAATAAGTTTCATATATACCTAATATCGCTTTACCATTATCATCACTCATACTAAAATTATAGTCTCCATCCACTGATACTTCTATAGCATATATATCATAGTAGTGTGATCCATCATCCGGCAATACTTCCATTGTTCCAAAATTGTAACAATTGTCATGTA
>Ga0256832_1001344_pt1 | contig 16532 bp, 17 predicted proteins | sample 134614metaG_FD_190534 | JGI IMG/M metagenome (GOLD analysis project Ga0256832, IMG submission 190534) | Hydrothermal vent microbial communities from Lau Basin, Pacific Ocean - 134-614 | ecosystem: Environmental > Aquatic > Marine > Hydrothermal vents | place: Pacific Ocean: Lau Basin | collected...
CGGAGACACAGAGAGCACGGAGAAGGAAAAAGATAAGGTTTGGAGAGGATTTTCTCCGTGAATCCCCTTATTTTTCCTCTGTGTCCTCCGTGTCTCCGTGTTGAAAAACCTTTTTGCAGTGAAGCCAGAGTTGGGGGCAAATTCCCCACCCATGCATTGCCACACGCCCAAACGCAATCACCCATTCCAGAACGGGGCCAGATACACATCCTTGAGGTGGTCCGCGATCTCGTCCAGCTCATCGGGCCGGGGCAGGCGCTGGTTGAGCTGGCGAAAATGCGTGGTGATCCACAGATACAGGTCGGTGCGGGTGCGTTTGGGAAAATGCTTCATCACGCCCGAGTCTCGGATCATCTCACAAATGGGCCGGTAGAGCTGTTCATACCAGGCCCGCACCGCGTGGGGCCACTCCCGCGGCTCCTCGCCCTCCTCTCGATTGAGATAGCGGAAGAGCGCGATGTGGCGCAACAGGCGGGCGTAATAACGGGGTTCGCTCAGGCGCAGGTCCACGCCGGGCAGAATCTCATCCGCGCGGGTCACCCGCAGGAAATCGCCGTAGGCGCGGATGTCGGGCAAGTCGTTGGGTTTGAGGCTGGGTTGCAGGGGCACGCGGGAGGTGATCTCCAGCACATGGGCCTGGATGGTCTTGTCGCCATGGGCGCGGGCCACGGACACGCGATGATGCCCATCCCGCACGAAGTACACGTCCCCCAGCTTGTAAAGCTCCACCGGGCGCATGGGCAGGCCGTAGCGGCGGGCCGCCTCCACCCGCTGCCAGCGATCTCGCAATCCCTCATGCTTGGGCAAAAACGCCAGATCGAACTCCTGATACCGATCCACGCTCCCGCGGACGGCCTCCAACGGCACCTCCTGAATGCCCAGATCGACGGGCTCACCCGCGGCCAGCGCTTCGCTCAGCTCCCCAAAATCGAGCAGATGATTGCGATAGCCGCGCAAAAAGGCCAGGATGTCGTGCAGGAGCACTTTGCGCCGAGCGCGGTCGAATTCGCGGGCGGCGGGGCTGTCTTCGCCAAATTGGGCCGCGATCTGCTGGTCTTGGCGTTGCAGGAATTCGGGATCGAGTTCGCTCATCGTCTGTCTTGAAAATGACGTTGGCGTTGGTTTGCAAAAATGACTTGGAGCCTCCGTTGGGCGAGTCTGCCACGAACGTAAAACGTGAAACGTCATGTCCTTACGCATCACGTTTCACTCGTCACGTCATCGGCTTCCCGCACCCATGCGGCCTTCCGGGATGAAAACGGAATGCCACCTATCTGTCGAAGGTCAGATCCAGAATCTTCCAGGGATAGACGTTGATGATCTCGGTCTGGGCGTAGAGGGAGCGGGTCACCTCGGTCTGGCGATAGACGTGCTGGTGGCCGTGGATGAGATAGCGGGGCTTGAACCAGCGCATGAAGGCCAGAAACGCCTTGAATCCGATATGCGGGCGGTCGGCTGCGTCGTGGATGCCGAAAGGCGGGGAATGGGTGACCAGGATATCGAGATGGCGACCGTAGAGGAGACGGTTCGTGACCAGACGCGGGGCCATCTTCAAGATGATGCTCCACATTTCGGCCTGAGTGTACTGGTATCTGGGATTGCGGTTGTAGCGGTGCGACCCCTCCAGGCCCATCAGAATCAGACCGTGGGCGTAGATAAGACGGGCGTGCAGGTTCGTTCCGCCTGGCGGTTCATGGACGACTTGTCGATTGGAACGATGCTCGGGCCGATCGTGGTTGCCGTGGACGTAGTAAAGCGGCTTGTTGAGCATCGAGACGATGTATTCGAGATAGTAGTAGGGCAGGTCCCCACACCCCAGAATGAAATCCACATCCCCAACGACTTTCGTAATCGTCGGGCCATACAGCCGGGGCTCGACCTTGTCGCTGACGGCCAGCACGCGGTAGCGCGGCGCGGGAATGTGCGTTCGGTAGGTCAAATCGGATTTTAATTCAGAGAGATGACGCCTTCGGGCCCATAGCCATCGAACAGGTTGTTGGCGGGCGATTCGATGGTGTCGTTGATCCAGTCCATCAGGTCGATCTCGCTGATGAGATGCTGAATCTCCCGCCGGAAGAGTTCGGGCAGGGTGGGAATGTTCAGCAGGGCCTGTTTCTGCTGATTGTTGATCTGCAGCACGGAGGCGGTGATATAGGCCAGTTGTTCGGGCGTCTCGGGGAGGTCGGGAAGCTGAAAGTCGTAGCCAGAGGCCTCGGTCAGCGCATCCAGATAGGATTCCAGCATCTCCCCCACCGCGTCGGTGAGGAGAAAGGCTTCTTCGCTATCGGTTTGCGTCAGGGGAAAGCTGTTGATTTCGGCCTGCAGGAAGGAGAGGTTTTCGTAAAAATGCTGCACCTGGAAGCGCTCGCCACCGTAGATCTGGATATGATAGGTGTCGTCAGACTGGCGGGCGACCTGGAAGATATGGGCCATGACGCCCACGCGATGGGGCAGGGGCCGCGGGTCCCGCCGCGTGGGTGGACGGTTCAGCACGATGCCAAAGGGCGATCCCGTGTGGATGCACATCTGCAGGAGGTCCTTGTAGCGCGGCTCGAAGATGTGCAGCATTTTGACCTGGCCCGGGAAGAAGACCATGGAGAGGGGGAAGATGGGAATCAGATTGGTGCGATGATAGTCGTTCACGATGTCTCGAGTTGTGGGAGGGATGAGGCGGGCTTCATGACTTCCCGCAAGAGGATGGTGGCGTACGCGCCTTTGGGCAGATAAAAGGTTAGACGCAATCCCAGGGGGTGAGGTTTCACCTCGATGGGTTGGAGGAAAATGCGTCCGATGCGGCGGTTGCCATCGGTGCGGTGTTTACGCCACTGTTCGGGCGTGACCGGGGAACGGGCCAGGATTTCCGATTCCAGGGCCAGGGCGTCAGCCTGAGGCTGCCTCATTTTATACCCAAACAGCGGTCCTGTAAAGGTTATCTCCCGCCGGTCGAAGCGGGCCTGATCCTCGGCCACATCCTCCACCACGAACATGCCTCCTGTGTCGGTCTTCTTGGCCAGGTCTCCCAACAATATCCTGTCGAACAGGCTCCGTTCCATGCGCAGGGCCAGATAGTCGTTGAAGAGTTGCGATTGGTAAGCGGAGATGAGCAGGCGGGTCAGCCATTTCTGCCGCGGGCGGCGTTTCTTGCCCGTGAGAATGGCCAGACCTTGATCCGCATTGTCGCCATACTGCCCGAAGCGTTGTTCGCCAAAGAAATTGGGCAGTCCGCGCGCTTCCAGCGCCCGGGCGACGGCCTGGGCCCGGGCCAGCGCATCCGCCGCCTGGGGGTGGAGGATGGTGGTGGTGAAGCGGTTGCCCAGCAGATGGCCGGGCCGCAGCTTGCGATTGTGGGGGATGGCCCATTCGAATTCGTAGCCAAGGCTGCGGATGGCCTCCTCCGCCCGCTCTGGACTGACGCCCGGCAGGGAGAAGACCTGTGTCACCCGGGCGTGTTTATCCTTCAATCCGGCGTAGCCGATGCCTTCCGGACGGATGCCCAACGCCCGGGCCAGGTTTTTCACCACCTCGCGCGTGGTCTGGCCCTCGCGGGTGAAGCGCACGAAGAGGTGTTCGCCATCGCCCGTGGGCTCGTATAGAGGGACCTCCTCCACGATGAAGTGATCCGGCTCGGCTTTGATCTCGCCCCCCACGCCGGGCAGGTCGGGTGTGATGTAGGGAAGTTGTGTTGTCATTGCGGAAACACCAGCAGTCCCATCTGACGGAAATGATGATCGAATGCGAAGGCCTGATGCACGTCCAGTTGTCGGGCCAAAGCCAGAGACGCGCAATCGGTGTAACTCCAGCCTTTGTCTGTATACCGACTGAACAAATGCCAGGTCGCCATCTCCTCCCGCTGTCCGAAGATGACTATCTCGATATGGCGGCTGTTGCGCAGGCGAATGCCCAGTTGCAGCGCCACCGACACGCCCAGACGCGTTTTCACCAAGGTCATGGTCTCATCGAAGACGTGGTTCGAAAGTAGAAAGACGCCCCGTTTGCCAAAGCTGCGCAGAAATTTCGCTGCCAGAAAATGGTTGGGATCGCGACGGTCGACCACAGCGTAAAGGGCGCTGGTGTCAATAATCATCCGTTCGTTCATCGGCGAGTTTCACGTCGGCATAGGTGGGGATGGTGTAGATGGCCTGATCGAGATTCTCGCTGGTGATCCCGTCATCCGGGCCTTCGGCCAGGCCGATGATGCCCCATAGCGGATCGTCGTTCAGGGTTTGCGTTTGGCGCGCTTCGATGGCCTGGCTGAGAAGCTCGCGCAGCAGGGCGGACATGCTCACCCCCTCTCGTTTCGCTTCCTCGGCCAGCCATTCATGCTGCCAATCTTCCAGAATCATTTGTACGCGTTTCATGTCGCTTCTTCCTTGCTAAGTGGATATGTGTAATAATCATACACAGCACTTTGAGTCTTGTCAAGTGCGCGGGCTTTGCCCCCACACCTGGCGCTGAAGCGCCGGGCTACAAAACAACGCCGGGTGAACCCGGCTTTTGGCACGCTCCAGCCTGAAAACCCCCTTAAGGGGGCGTCGCTTCTAGTCCGGAGTTCACCTCCGGGGCGCCTGGCGCAACGCGTCAATAATTTGGGACATACCCCAATGTGCAAGTTTCCGCGGCCGCCCTGAGCTGAAGCGATACGGTTGGCTTACTTCGGTGCGTCGAGGATGCCCCCTCCCCGACCCTCCCCCGTAGGTCGCCTACGCGCCTCTGCGGGGGAGGGAGGTCTTTCTTCCAATTTTTCCTGGTTTTTGGCCCTGATTTCGGATACAGCGTTGTCCTGGAGGCGGAAAATCAGGGTCTGAGACCACGCTCTGAAGAGGATGGCCTCCCCCCGAGCGCAGTTCGGGGGGAGGTTGGAATATGATTGGGTGCGTAAAACCCGTAGACCAGGAAAGCAGAAAACCTGGTACCTTCGCGCACACTCCCGGTCTACCGGTCCACCGGTCTTCCGGTTTTCTGGCTTGCAGGTTTCCTGTTCAGATTTCGGACGCGAAAAAGGCCGCCTCTCGCGAAGCGGCCCGATTTTCATTTTGTGCGTGATGCGATGGCGGGGAGATCAGGCTTCGACTTCTTCAGCCGCCCCTTCCGTCATCTCCTCGGCCTCGGCTTCTTCGACCTTCTCTTCGACGATCTCATCCATCAGCGCCTGAGTCGCCGCTTCCTGGACTTCTTCCACGACCTCTTCCGTAGCCATTTCCGCGGCGATCTCTTCAGCAACCTCACTGCTCACGGCCTCGCCGATGGTGGCTGCTTCCGCCTCGTCGTCAGGCGCCCAATCGATCTCAGCGTATTCCTCTTCGGGCACGCGTTTCAGGCTGAGGCCCATGCGCCGTTTCTCAGGCTCGATCTTGATGATGCGGAGGGTGACGCGTTGTCCTTCCTTCACCACTTCTTTGGGATGCGCAATGCGGTGGTCGGAAAGCTCGCTGATGTGGATGAGCCCCTCGATGGTGTCATCGATGCGGGCGAATGCGCCGAAGCTGGTGAGCCGGGTGATGACGCCTTCCACGAGCTGGCCAATGGCGTAGTTCTCGTGGATCACGCTCCAGGGCTCGGGCTGAAGCTGGCGCAGACTAAGCCCGATGCGCCGTCGCTCCCGATCCACGCTGATGATCTTGACCTCGACCTCGTCGCCAATGCTAACCACTTCGGCGGGGTTCTGGACGCGTCGCCAGGAGAGTTCGGTGAGATGGATGAGGCCGTCCGCGCCGCCCAGATCCACGAACGCGCCGAAGGGGGCCATGCTGCTGATGACGCCCTTGCGCACTTCGCCCACCTGAAGCTCGTTGAGCAGCTTCTCCTTCTGCATGCGGCGATACTCGCGCATGGCCTGCCGTTCCGACAGGATGAGGCGGTTGCGGCTGCGGTCCATCTCGATGACCTTGAGCATGAGCTTCTTGCCCACCAGGTCCTTGAACCGATCATCGCTGTTCTCTTGCTTCTTGCCTTCGTCGCTGACAAGCTGGGACGCGGGCACGAAGCCCCGGGCCTTGCCCAGGTAAACGATGACCCCGCCGCGATTATAGCCGCTGACCTCGCCCTCGAACACTTCCTGAGATTCCAGCAGCTCTTGTGCGCGCTGCCAGTCGTATTCGGCCAGGGCGCGTGAAAGGGAAAGGATGGCGTTGCCCTCGCGGCTGGTAGGACGCACCACCTGCACGAAGATTTTTTCCCCGGGCTTGAGATTCTGGCGAATCTCCTCATCCACGCGGTCCAAATCTCGGGAGGGGATCACGCCCTCGGACTTGGCGTTGATATCCACCAACACCTCACCATTGTCGGAAATGCCGACAATGACGCCTTCGATGATTTCCCCGACTTCCAACTCCCGCAGATCATAAGCGGAATCCTGCAGCAGTTGTTCCATAGGATGGACTTCCTGCTGGGGCTCGGATTCAGGCTCTTCTTCGGTTGCCTCGACGGTTGCTTGGGGTTCTGCCAGGATGGATTCAGTGGGGATGGTTTCCGGAGTCACCTCCTCAGCAGATGATTCGGAAATAGGGTTTAGGTTGTTCATTTGGATGAAGCCTTCTCCTCCAGGATAAATGATGCGGCAAGTATACCCCATGCCCTGAAAATGCGCAAAAATGATCGTGCGTAAAATGAAAAGGAGATTAAATTTTCCCCTCTGGATCGGGAGGATTTTGCCCGAAAGCGAGAGGAGATGCGATAATAGCGTCACAGGAATCCAATCATGCGCGCTATCTACGTCGATAAAGACATTCCCCGCATGTTGCTGGTGAAGGCGCTGAAGCCCGTCTGGCCCGGCGTCGTCTATTCGCGGCTGTCGTCCGCCCGCTTCGCGGACGTGGGCGAACCCGACCTGCCCGGACCCCGCTGGGTGCGGGTCAGCAATCGCATGTGCGGCATCTGCGGCAGCGATCTGGCTCTGTTGCAAGTGGAGGCCGATCCCAAGATCGCGCCCGCGGCGCTGCCCGGCAACCAGCGATTTTATCTGGGCCACGAAGTCGTCAGCGTTGTCACCGAAGTGGGGCCGGGCGTCACCCGGTTCCAGGTGGGCGACCGGGTGATCATGGATGGCCGGTTTCAGGGCGCGAACTGCCTTAGCCAGGAGATCGTTCCCCCCTGTCGTCACTGCGAAGAGGGAAATTATCAGCTTTGCGAGAACGCGTCGGCCGGCGTCGGCCCGCGCGGCGTGGGTGGCGGTTGGGGCGATGGCTACACTGCGCACGAGACTGAACTCTATCCCGTCCCGCCCGATCTTAGTGACGAGCAGGCCATGATGGTCGAGCCGCTGGCTGTGGGCGTGCGCGCAGTGCTGCGCCGTCCGCCCGAACCGGAGGGCAAGGTCCTCGTTCTGGGCGCGGGCATCATCGGTTTGACGGTGGTGCAGGGGGTGCGGGCCCTGGCCCCCGACGCCCATATCTCGGTCATCGCCCGCTATCCCCACCAGGCGGAGATGGCCACTCGATTGGGGGCGGATCGCATCATCGGACGGAATGAAGACCCCTATGAAGCCGCCGCAGCCATCACCGGAGCGAAACTCTATGAAGGCATGTTCGGGAACAGGATGCTGCTGGGCGGCTTCGACGTCATCTACGATTGCGTGGGGTCAGCCAAGACGACGACCGACAGCCTGCGCATGGCCCGGGCCGGAGGCGCGGTGGTCATGGTGGGCATCAAATTCGCGCCCATGAAGGTCGATCTCACTCCAGTCTGGTATCAGGAAGTGGACCTGGTGGGCACGTATGCTCACGGCATGGAAATTTGGGAAGGTCGGCCCGTCCACACCTACGATCTCACCATCGACCTGCTGCGCCAGGGCAAGCTGGAGGCCGAAGCCCTCATCACCCATCGTTTTCCTCTGGAACGGTGGGAGGAAGCCATCCGTACCGCACAGGACAAACGTTCGGGCGCCATCAAAGTCGCATTTGATTATCGTTAGACAGGGAGTTCCATCATGAAGAAAGTGCGTTGGATAACGCTTTGAGGCGAGTTCTCTCTCTTTACCCAAGAGGATTCTCACTATGACCAGGAAACGAAAGAAAAAGCTCTCTTCCCGCAAAAGCGGGCGAAAACCAAAAGTGAGCAGCGCCTATACTCTGGCGCGCCTTCATGACGAAATGATAGTGAATTTTGAAAGAAAACGCTATGAGCAGGCGCTTTCTGCGGCTCGAAAATTGATTCAGGTTGCGCCGCGGCGAAGTGATGAACGTTTCGATGCCTTTTCCATCGCCGGCGTTTGTTTGATGGAACTGCGTCGTTTTGATGAAGCCTATGAAGTTTTATCCAAGGCAGTGAAAGCATTCCCTGACGACAGCGCTTTGCGATCGAATCTGGCGGGAGCCGCGTTATTCACCTCCCGCATGGGCATGGCCTTGCAAGAGCTGCGCGTGGCCGCAGAGTTGGAACCGAAGGGCACACGTCTTCGCAAAATCATTGACAGGCAAATGCGAGATATTGAGCCGCTGGTGATGGCCGAAATCCAGGATCGCGGACCCGATTTCACGCTTGAACAGCTCATTGAGCAGCAGGAGCTGTATCAGAAAGGGCTCAAACTCATGAACAAGCAACGGTGGAGGGAAGCGGAACAGACTTTCCGCGAGGTCATCTCTATGGCGGATGTACTCCCTCAGCCCTGGAACAGTCTCGGAAACGCCTTGCTGATGCAGAGACGGGTCGATGAGGCCAGGGAAGCCTTTCAACGAGCTCTGGAGCTAGACCCAGATTATGAGCTGGCGAAAAAGAATCTCGAAGTCATCGAGCATGTGGATGAAGATTTCCAGCCCATGTTGCTCGTGAATAAACCCTTTATCGATGCCAAGATCGATATCGTCAGCGACACGGACTGATCAGGAATCGCCCCGCCCCAAGGCCAGTTGATCGGCGGGAGTGAAGATCTGCCCCGCCATGAGCAGCGCGCTCACCAACGAGGCCAGGCCCGAGATGGTGAGGATCACGGCCATGATCACGAACTGGTAAAGCGCGGCCTGAAGGGGCTGACTGCCGCCCAGCAACATGCCGGTCATCACGCCCGGAATCCAGACGATGCCCAGGGAGCGGAGGGAGTCGATGCGAGGGATGAGGCCGGCCTTGATCGCAGCCTGGGTGTAGGGCCGCACCGCGGTTTTGGGCTCCGCGCCCAGAGCCAGCGCCGTCTCGATATGCCCCACGTGGGATTTGATCTCGCTTTCGAAGCGGTCCAGCGCCAGCCCCACCGAATTCATGCTGTTGGCCACGATCATGCTGCCGATGGGGATGAGCGCCGTCAGTTTCGTGTCGATGACGCCTGCCAGCACCATGAGGATGATTACCGATCCCGCACCGATGAAGATGCCCCAAAATGCGACCCGGAACGCACCCGGCAGATCGCCCGCTCGTTTCTCCGCGGTCTTGGCCGCCAGCAGCATCATCCCCGCCAGGATGAGGAAGCCCAGCGCGATGGGGCCATCGAAGATGAGCAGCAGCACGGAGCCCACCGCCACAATCTGCACCAGCCCGCGCAGCAGGGCAATGACGATCTCTTTCTCCAGATGGATGCCATACCAGGCCGCGATGACCATCATGATCAACGCCAGGCCGCCCGCCACCAGGGCCTGGGCCGCGGTCAGTTGGATGGGATCGTGAATGAATTGGCTAAGCATGAAGCGCCTCCTCGGGCGTTCCCGTACGGATGAGCCTGCCCGCCTCCATGACGCCCACGCGGTCGGCCATGCGCGCAGCTTGTTGCAGATCGTGAGTCACCCAAATGCAGGTCAGACATTCTTCCCGGATGATCTCTTGCAACAGGTTCTCCACTGCGTCTTTGGCGTCCTGGTCCAGAGCGGAGGTGGGCTCATCCAGCAGGATGACTTCGGGTTCGTTGGCCAGCACCCGGGCCAAGGCCACGCGTTGCGCCTCGCCGCCCGACAGCCGGGCCACATCCCGATCGCTGAATCCGGCAAGGCCGACCCGGGCCAGCAGGCGCTCGATGGTTTCGTCGGGCAATTCGACGCCGCGTTGCCGCGGGCCGAAGCGAATGTTATCAGCCACCGTGCCCGGGAAGAGATAGGCCATCTGCATCATCATCCCCACGCGCCTTCGCAACTCCAGCGGGGGCAGCTCCCGATAGTCCCGCCCATCCAGATAGACCGTGCCCGCGGTGGGCTCATCCAGGCGGTTGATGAGCCGCAGCAGGGAGGACTTGCCCGACCCGCTGGGCCCCACCACCATCATCACCTCTCCCGTCAGCACGTCCATGGTCACGCCGTCGACGATGACTTTCTCGCTCACCACGCGCGTCAGGTTTTCCGTGCGCAGTTTGGGGGGAGGGGACGATGATTCACGCATGGAAATCATGAAAAATACCCACCAGCCAGGTTGGCGCGGGAAGCCGAGTTCGTAATGCGTAATGCGTGATGCGTAACGACCTCACGGATTACGCATTACGCATCACGCCAGTTGCAGACTCGCCCAACGTGGGCTGCGAGTTGCTTTTGCAGACAAGCGCAAAGCTATTTTCAAAGCAATTCTTCCAGGGGCGTCCAATCCATGCCAAAGGCCTCGGCCACTGCGGGGTAGGTGATATGCCCCTTGAACGCGTTCACCCCTTTGGCCAGCGCCCCATCCCGCTTAATGGCCTCGATGGGCCCGAGATTGGCCAGCTTCACCATGTAGGGCAGGGTGGCGTTGTTCAGACCGTAGGTGCTGGTGCGGGGCACGGCGCCGGGCATGTTCGACACGCAATAATGCACCACGCCATCCACCAGAAAGGTGGGATTGGAGTGGGTGGTGGGGTGGGTGGTCTCGATGCATCCGCCCTGATCCACGGCCACATCCACGACGACGCTGCCCGGATTCATGGTGCGGATCATCGGCCGGGTGACCAGCTTGGGCGCGCGGGCGCCCTTCACCAACACCGCGCCTATGAGCAGATCGGCCCGTTTTACCGCTTCGGCGATATTGACGGGATTCGAGGCCATGGTGGCCAGACGCCCGCCCAGCACGTCATCCAGATAGCGCAGCCGATCCAGATTGATATCGATGATCACCACGTTCGCGCCCATCCCCAGCGCGATCTTGGCCGCGTTCGTGCCCACGGTGCCGCCGCCGATGATGACGACATCGGCCGGGCGCACGCCGGGGATGCCCGACAACAGCTTGCCCCGACCGCCGTTCATCTTTTCCAGATAATACGCGCCGATCTGCACCGACATGCGGCCCGCCACCTCGCTCATGGGCTGGAGCAGGGGCAGATGCCCGTCGGGCAGCTCCACCGTCTCATAGGCGATCCCCAGCACGCCGCTGGCGACCATCGCCCTGGTCAACTCCTCGTCCGCGGCCAGGTGCAGGTAGGTGAACAGGGTCAGGTCCGGGCGCAGAAACGCGTATTCCGAGGGCTGCGGCTCCTTCACCTTGACTACCATGTTCGCGGACCATGCGTCCGCGGCCGTGGGCACGATTTTGGCGCCAGCCTGTTCATACACCTCATCCGAAAAACCGCTGCCTTCCCCGGCCCCTTGCTGCACCCAGACTTCGTGTCCCTCATGCACCAACTGCTTGACGCCGCCCGGCGTCATGGCGACGCGGTACTCATTGTCTTTGATCTCCTTGGGCACGCCGATGATCATCGTTGATCCTCCGTAATGGAAAAATAAAAGATTGGCGTTATTCACGCCAGGGACAGGCCCTGGTTATCGATAAGGCAAGTGTAACCAAAGGAGCTCGAATTCGCAAATCGGACGCCAAAAAGCATGTTCCCGACCAGAAAATGGCCGGGAACGCAGGGGGAAACATATTCGGTTAAGGGATTGTTTCGTCGAATTCAATGGAGACGGGCCCGACTTCTTTGGTGAGGGCGTGCACGATGACCTGATGCCTGCCCGGAGGAAGCTGTTCGTCGGGGATGGAGATAGACACCACTTTCCCCATGCTTAGAAACAGGGGAGCGCCTTCTCGAATGGCGTTGGCGGGGCGGGGGCGACTGGCGTGCACCATGATCTGATCCGGCGCAAACAAATCGCCATCCACCTCGATGGGGCCGAGAGCGAGGATGGTGGTGGGAGCGATATGATTCGCCAACTTGAACTCGATGCCATCATCCTTGTTCTGCAGGCTTTGCCCAACGTAGAAACGACGCAACAGAGCTGTAGGAATTGCCAAAGCAATACCTCCTTGATATGAGATTGTGTTTCCTTGTGAACGTCGTTGGTCAGAAAGGGGCCGCGCAAGCGGGACCTTTAGCAGCATACATGACGGAAAGAGCATGCGCAAAGACGCGTCGCGTCATAGACGGCGCAAGGCATCGCGCGCCGATACCGATGAAAACGCCTCGCGGCCAGGGCGGCGCGGGAAGCCAGGCACGTAATGCGTGATGCGTAATGACCTCACAGATTACGGATTACGCATTACGCCCGTTGCCCTCGCCCAACTCTGGCTTTGCGAACCTTCAGCAACCAGCGATCATTCTATTTTCATAGCAACATTTTTGCAGATGCCCCACGGTTGCGCCACAATAGGGCATCATGAGCGACGCACGTAATCCCGAAGAAGCCCGATCGCGGTTCATGGCCCGGGCGCTGGAACTGGCTCGCGCGCACCTGGGCGAGACCAGCCCCAACCCGACGGTGGGCGCAATCATTGTCAAGAATGGCCGCATCATCGCCGAGGGCTGGCACCGCGGGCCCGGGCAGCCTCACGCCGAGGCGATGGCCCTGGCCGAGGCCGGGGAAGCCGCCCGCGGCGCGGACCTGTACGTCACCCTGGAGCCATGCGACCATTACGGACGCACGCCGCCCTGCTCTCTGGCCATCATCCGGGCGGGCGTCGCCCGAGTCTTCTACGCCACGCCCGATCCGAACCCGGTGGCGGGCGGGGGCGCGGCTCGGATGCAGGCCGCAGGCGTGGAGGTGCATCGGGGGTTGGGCGAGGAGGCCGCCCGGGAGATCAATCGCTTCTTCTTTCACTATGTCCGCACCCGTCGGCCCTATGTCATCGCCAAATTCGCGGCCAGCCTGGATGGGAAGATCGCCACCCGCACGGGGGACAGCCAGTGGATCACAGGGCCGGAGGCGCGGGCACGCGGGCATGACCTCCGCCGTCAGGTGGACGCCATCCTGGTGGGCGCGGGTACGGCGCTGGCGGATGATCCGCAATTGACGGCCCGAGATAGCGCAGGCCGTCCCTATCCCCGCCAACCCCTGCGCATCGTGCTGGACTCGACCGGCCGCGCGCCCCTGACCGCGCGACTTTTCCAGTCCGACCTGCCGGGCCGCACCCTGGTCGCGACCACCGCGGCCATGCCCGCGACTCATCGGGCGGCGCTGAAGGACCTGGGCGTGGAGGTGGTGACGCTGCCCGCGGATGACCAGGGCCGGGTGGCGCTGCCCCACCTGCTGGCGCATCTCGGGCGACGGCAGATCACCAGCCTGATGGTGGAAGGGGGCGGCGAGGTGTTGGGGAGTTTCTTCGAGGCGGGCTTGGTGCAGGAAGTGTGGGCCTTTCTGGCGCCGCTTATCATCGGCGGGGAGGATGCGCCGGGCCCGGTGCGGGGTCTGGGGCCCGAACGTCTGGCTCAGGCCACCCGCCTCGTCTCCCTCACTCTGGAACAGGTGGGAAAGGATTGGCTGTTGAGGGGAAAGGTGGAAACGTCGGGCGGGCCTTTCGCATCTAACTCAAGTGACAAGCCCATCCTGAATAACTCCCAATCTTTCTCTGGAGGCGAAAACCCATGAAATTGTTCCAGCGCATTCTCGTTCCTCTGGATGGTTCGCCCAAGGCGGAACGCGCGATCCCGACGGCCATCAAGCTGGCCAAAAGCCTCGGCAGTCAGATCACCCTGCTGCGCGTGGTGGAGATCCCCGAACCTTCCGTCGAAAACCCGCCCGAGCCCATGAAGCAATGGATCGAGGAGGCCACCAGGCAGGCCATGGCCGAGGCGGAAGGCTATCTCGAGGGCCTGGCGAGCTGGTTCCGGGCCAATGATATCGACGTGAACACGGTAGTCCGGACCATGAGGCCCGACCAGGATATCCTGGAGGTCATGGATTTGGACGCCATCGATCTGATCCTGATGTCGCCCCATGGCCGCGGCTATCAGGACTTCGGGCATGAGTGCCTGAGCTACGGGCATGTGGCCGATAAGGTGCTGCGTCGCAGTCCTGTGCCCGTGCTGCTGGTGCGCGGCGAGCCGCATCGCATCCCCGATCTGGACGGCGTCGTGCGGCCGGAGCAGGGATAACGGCTCGCTTTGGAAATCGTTCTCACGCCAAGTCGCCAAGACGCGAAGGGAAAAAGAAGCGTTTGCAGGCGGCAAGTCGCAAGTGGCAAGTCAGCTTGCGTAGCTCGACTTGCTACATGCCACCTGCTACTTGCAAACTTGTCTTGGCGATTTTGTGACTACGCGTGAGCTTTTCCTCCGTATCGGCGCGGGCTCATTCCTGGCCGACCACTTCCAGCGCTACGAAGGGGATATATTCCCGCCCTGCCGTGCGCCACTCTTCTTCGTCATCCGGGTTGTCCAGCTCCAGTCCCATGAGTTTTGACAGCTCCATGGCCGCGCGAGGATGGGCCCGCGCGTAGCGCACCGCCTCTTTTGCAGACTCTTCAGGCGAAAGCAAGCGGGCGTGCGCCCGCATTTTTTTGTTTCCCACCTGGATCGTGACGTGGGGATGGGCCTGGAGGTTGCGATACCAGTCGGATTTCTTGCCGAAGCCCGAGGCCACATAGTAGACGTTGGCTTCGGGGTCATAGCGTGCGATTTCGACAACCGCCTGACGGGGCAGACCGGTCTTGCGGCCAATGTGATTCAGCAGTAGAAAGCGCTTCCCCATGAGCGGGCCCAGGCCCACGCGGTAGAGATGGATGGGCGCGCGCCAAAGATATCTGCGCCAGCCTGAGGGAGGGAATTTGGGTTCGCCTTTCTTCACCATGGTGTTGTTCCGAGTAGGGAGCGACGCGGATGATCACAAATGGCTTTGAAAATAGTGTTGGCTTTCCTGAAAAAACTCATTTCACCGCAGAGTGTGCAGAGAAAATCATCAGGTTTCGCTGAGAAAATACCTCTGAACCCAGGCTTTTCACTCTGCGTCCTCTGCGTTCTCCGCGGTGAGCAACTTTTTGCAGTGCATCCAGCGTTTGGTAGACCGGGAGGAGGAGCGACGCGGCCTGGTTTCCAGGGTTTTCTGGTTTATCGGTGTACGGGGCCATGCACCCCGCCATTTTCATCGGTGCGGGGCTTGCTTGCACCCCGTTTGATTGCTAGAATACCACAGATTTCATGGCGTTATCAATCATTCATTGTAACTACTAAGGTTGTCACCCGAAAACCACTAAGAACACGAAGACACAAAGGCGCAAAGGGAAATTGATACATTTTTTCTTCGTATTCTTAGCGCCTTTGCGCCCTTTCCCTTTGTGGTTTGTTAACCGGGGTACGTCAACAGTTACCATCCATTTCGGATTTTTACCCAAGGAGAACGTTATGCGATCCACCAAGCATTTTTCTGCTTTCGCCTGGGCGACGCTCGTCGTCAATGTGTTCGTCGTGCTGTGGGGGGCGGTGGTGCGGGCCACAGGCTCGGGCGCGGGATGCGGCGCGCATTGGCCCACCTGTGACGGCGAGATCGTGCCGGGCCTGCAAAGCTCCGCCCAATGGATTGAATATACCCATCGGTTGAGCAGTGGGCTGGCGTTGTTGATGGTCATCATCATGCTGGTGTGGGCGTTTCTCGCGTATGAGGGCGGGAATCCCGTGCGCAAGGGAGCGGTGGCCTCCATGTTTTTCATGATTCTGGAATCGCTGGTGGGCGCAGCCCTGGTGCTGTTCGGCTGGGTGGAAGCGGATGATTCCATGGCGCGGGTGTATATCATGGGCGTCCATCTCACCAACACCCTGCTGCTGCTGGGATCGCTGTTCCTGACGGCGTACTGGGCCTCGGGCGGCAAGCCGTTCACCTTCCACGGGCAGGGCGCGCTGGGTTGGCTTTATGGCGCGGGCATTCTGGCGGCGCTGTTATTGGTGGTCACAGGTGCGATCATCGCCCTGGGCGACAGTCTCTTCCTTCAGATCGGTCTCACGCCCGATCAATCCCCGGTGTTGGCGGGCATCCTCACCCTGCGCATTTATCATCCCATCACCTCGATCGTCGTCGGCCTTTACTGGATGCTTATCGCCCGTTATGCGGCGGTGGCGCGGCCTTCGGCGACAGTGCAAAAGGCGTCGGTCACCCTGATCGTGATTATTCTGCTCTCGTGGGCCGCGGGCTTCATCAACAACTGGCTGCACGCGCCCGTGACCATGCAGGTGATCCACTTGTTGCTGGCGGATCTGTTCTGGCTGGGCATCGTATGGCTGAGCGCGCTGGCGCTGGCCGTAGACGCGCCGCGCGCCCGGCAGGTGACGTGGTCTCAAGTTTTCAGCGGACGTTGACGTCAGAGAGGTGCGACGCTGCGGGGGGCGAGGAATGCGTCGCACCTCTTCATCATTAGACATTATCGGGAATAACGTTATGTTGACAATTCGAGGGCCAGACATGCCGAGCTAAGCAACAAAGTAAAGCGAATTAGAAATAGGATAGCACCACCAATGG
>Ga0256832_1001345_pt1 | contig 16529 bp, 15 predicted proteins | sample 134614metaG_FD_190534 | JGI IMG/M metagenome (GOLD analysis project Ga0256832, IMG submission 190534) | Hydrothermal vent microbial communities from Lau Basin, Pacific Ocean - 134-614 | ecosystem: Environmental > Aquatic > Marine > Hydrothermal vents | place: Pacific Ocean: Lau Basin | collected...
GTCCCCGCTCACGGATACGCACCCCCCGCAGCTCGCCGTTGAAGACAAACACATGCTTTTCATCAAAAAAGGGCATATTGTTTTCTATCTCGATACCCTCATTGCGAAAGGCGCTGCGGGCATGGGCCAGCAAAAAGCGGCTGCGGCCCCAGCCGGAAAAGTCTTCTTCCCAAACCGGCTTCAGTGATTTATGGATGCGTCGCTCGTCCCCCTCCAGCCAGGCCATGCCCCAGCCGTGTCCCTGATACTCCTCGCTGCTTTCGCAAATGCGGGCAAAGGCCCGCAGGTGCCCGCGCATATCAAAGGGCCGCGGTGATTGCACCGCCAATATCCGGCACATGGGTTACACCGGATAAAGCCCGGGAAAATCCAGGCCCAGGGTTTCCCGCCAACCCCGCATGATGTTAAAAGCCTGCACCGCCTGTCCAGCCGCGCCCTTCATCAGGTTGTCCAGGGCGCTGTAGACGATCAGCCGCCGGGAATCCTTATCCCGCACAAAGCCGATATCGCAAAAGTTGCTGCCGGCCAGTATTCTGGGATCGGGCAGGCGGTGAAAACCGCTCTGTTCCTTTATGATGCGGATAAACGGTTCCCGGCCGTAGGCCTCCCGGTACACCTTCCAGATATCCTTTTCGGTCAGATCTTCTTTTAAAAAGGTATGACAGACGGCATGTATGCCGCGCACCATGTCGATGCCCGTGGCGCTGAAATGTATGCCGATCCGGCGGCCAAAGGCCAGTTCCTGATACATCTCTCCCAAATGACGGTGGCCAAAGGGCTTATAGGCGCGTATGGCGCCGCTGCGATCGGGATGATGGGACCCCGGCGCGGGAGAGGCGCCGGCCTGACTGCTGCCCGCCTTAACCTCCGCCACGGTGGAGGTCTCTTCTATCAGCCCTTTTTTAAAAAGAGGGTAGAGGGCCAGGATAACGGCCGTGGCGTTACACCCGGCGCTGGAAACAAACGCGGCGCCGCGCATCCGTTCCCGGTGCAGTTCCGGGATGCCGTACACCGCTTCCCGTAACAGATCGGCCCGGGGATGCTCGCGCCCGTACCAGCGTTGATATTCCGCGGGATGCCTCAGACGGAAGTCGCCGCTCAGATCGATGATACTGCCGGCGCGCTCCCGGAAGAAGTCGATTTTTTGCAGAGCCTCGCCGTGCGGCAGGCAGAGGAAAAGATGATCCGCCTCCTCCAGCTCGGCCAGTCCGCAGAACTTCAGCCCGCTTACCTTTCTCAGATTGGGATGAACGCGGCCAACGGGCCGGCCGCGGTTTTTCTCCGAGGTTATCTGTTGCAGGCGCACATGGGGATGAAAGTGCAATAAACGCAGCAGTTCTCCCCCCGTATAACCCGAGCCGCCAACGATAGACACGCTTACTTCCTTCATGAACGTCCTCCGGCCACGGCGATCACATAGTCCACGATTTCCGCCGGAATATTGACCCCCGTGGGTTCCACCGAATTTTTAAACTCCATGGTATAATTGACTTCGTTCACCAGCAGTCCCCCCGGGCTTTCAAAAAGATCCACGGCCAGCACGCCGCCGCCAACGGCCGCCGCGGCCTTAAGCGAGACCTCTTCCAGCTCCGGCGTTACGGGACAGTTGCTGGCCACCGCGCCGCGGGCCGTGTTGGTGATCCAGTGTTCCGAGCTGCGGTAGACGGCGGCCACGCACTTATCGCCCACCACAAAGCTGCGGATATCGCGTCCCTTCTTCTCGATATATTCCTGGATATAAAAAACGGAATGATGATAGGTGCCCAGGGTGGTTTTATGCTCCAAAACCGCCTCCGCCGCCTCCCGGTTGGAAATTTTGGCGATCAGCCGTCCCCAGGAACCCACCGCCGGTTTCAGCACCACCGGATAGCCCATCTCTTCTATGGCTTCCAAAGCCGATTTTTCCGTAAAGGCGATACGCACCCGGGGCTGGGCCAGTCCATGCTGTTTTAGCCGCAGCGAGGTTTCAAACTTGCTGCCGCACACTTCGGCCACCTCCGGACGGTTTACGCACAGCGTTCCGCCCGCTTCATAAAGGCGCAGGGCGTGCAGGGCCCGGTAATGGCTTATGCAGCGCTCCAAAACAACATCCGCGCCGGAGGTAAGCCCCGTGTTCAGTTCGGCGATCAGTTGCCGGTCATCAATCATTTCTACCCGCGCGCCGCGACGGCGATCCAGTTCAGTGAGCAGAAGCTTCTCATCCTTGCGGATCAGCGAATGTAAAAAGCCGATGGTCAGGTTGCCGGTCAAGGGGATTCTCTCTTTCATTGGTTATAAAGTTGACGATATGCCTTAGTTCATCCTGGTTGACCACCCGCCCCATGCGGCCGGTCTCCTTAACTTTCCCGATCACCTTTTCGGTGTGTTCCGGCGAAAGTCCGCCGCGCCCAATCTTCTCCAGGGCAAACAGCACGGCCGCGTTTCCGGACATATGATCCAGGGCGATTTCGGCCTCGCGACCGATGATGCCCGGATCAAGACTTTGGTAATGCAGGGGATTCTTCAATGCCGCCTGGGTATGGATACCGGCACAATGGGTAAAGACATTTTTTCCGCTCAGGGGCATCAGCGGCGGTATCTCCATGCCGGCATAGCGGCTGACCGTGTCATACAAACGGGGAAGTTCCCGCAGGTTCCAGTGTTGCCCTTCATTAAAATCGCTTTGCAATACGGCCAGCAGGGTGGCCAGATCCACCAGTCCGGCGCGCTCGCCCAGCCCCAGCACCGTGGCGTCGATGATTTCCGCGCCCGCCCGGTAACCGTCCAGGGCATTGGCCAGGGCCAGCCCGCGGTCGTTGTGGCAATGGACGGCGATTTGCGGAAAGGCCGAGCGGACCGCCAGATCGTCCCGCAAGCGACTGACATAATCATACATGCTGCGTTTGGTGCCCGGAATCATATAGCCGGTGGTATCGGCCACGCTGATAATATCGGCGCCGGCGCGCACCGCCTCCGAAGCGGCCTCCACCACGTTTTCCCACTCGGAACGCACCGTGTCTTCCGGGGTATAGCGAATCCGCAGGCGGGGATTTCCCGAGCGGGCATAGGCCACCATCTCCGTAATTTTTTCTATGACCCGGGGCAGGGTGGTTTGGTGGTGTTGCAGGCGGTCGTTGGAAACACAATAAAAAATACCCAGAAAACCGACGCCGCAATTCAGGGCCACATCGATATCCCGGCGCAGGGAGCGGGCATGCGCGCCGATGAGCGGCGCGAGACCGCGGGAGGCAATTTGCCGCACACTGTGCTCTATTTCCGCCGTAACCACCGGGTGCCCGGTCTCGATAATATCCACCCCCACATGATCCAGCATATCGGCAATGGCCAGCTTTATGTGGTTGTCAAAACAGACGCCGGGCGTCTGCTCGCCTTCGCGCAGGGTCGTGTCCAATATGCGTACCACCGGCTATTCCCCCCAGTCCTCTTCCGTCTGCGGCGCTTCCTCCAGCAGCGGCGGCGTCAGCGAGGCCACCACCAGTTCCGAACCGCATTCGGGGCATTCCAGCAGTTCATCCTCCACCGTATCGGCGGGCAGGCTTATGGGCGCGTCACAAATAACACAGGCGACATCTAAACTCATTGTACTCTCCTTGCTTTGATTTTTGGGCGCTTATTCTACGGTAAAATTTCTCAAAAAAAATTTTCTGTAAAATATTGACAAATTTAGATCATTATGTTAAATATTTAACATGATTACCGTAACAGACACCATCCGGCAGATTATTCTGGAAACGCCCTTTCTGGAGGACGGTCTGGCCGACGGCATTATCAACCTTTCGGCCCTGGCCCGGCAGATGAAACCGCGCATCGAACGCGAGCTGCTAAAGCCCACCAGCGAGAGCGCCATACTGATGGCCCTGAAGCGCATGCTGCCCGATATCCGCCTGAGCAAAAAGGTGGTGGAAACCTTTAATAAGGATTTAAGCGATATTACCGTGCGCTCCGGCTTGTGTGAATACACCTTTGTAAAGTCCGCAACCATTCTTGAAAAACGCCAGCAGCTCATGCAGACCCTGCGCGACCGCCAGGACTATTTTGTCACTTTTACCCAGGGCATCCATGAAATCACCACCATCCTCAACAGCAGCCTCAAGCCGCGCATAACAGAGATCTTCGCGGGAGAGGAACAGGTTTCCCATCTGGACGATCTGGCCGCCATCACGCTGCAGCTCACCCGGGAGATGGTGCATACCCCGGGCATTCATTATAATATCCTAAAGCAATTGGCCTGGCAGCGCATCAATGTGATCGAGGTGGTTTCCACCTATACGGAGTTCAATATCATTCTGGAAAAAAAGCAGATCGACCGCTCGTTTAAACTGTTGTTCCGCTATCTGCACCGGACATAAGGCATAAAGAAAAGCTGCCGCGCGTGAAATGTCCCCGCCGCTAACCGGCGCTTCCGGAATAAAAAATTTCCGGCGGCACGGCAATCCATTCCAGGGAGAAAAGTCATGAAAACCGCCCTTTGTCTTTTTTTAATCTACCTTACGGCCTGCGTTCGGGTAGCCCCTCTTCCCCCGGAGAACAAGGATCTTTCCCAAACACTGCACAGCCTGGCAGACCGTTTTCAGGGCCGGGCCGGTATATATGTGCATCATTTTAAAAAGGACATTACCGTTTCCGTAAACGGCGACAGCCTGTTCCCCACCGCCAGTATGATCAAGGTGGCCATTATGACCACGCTTTTTGATAAGATCGACTCCGGGCTTTTGGACTATGACAGCCTGATGGTTTATGAGGATTCCCTGCGCTATCCGGGAGCGGATATTTTGGGTTCCTTTAAAAGCGGCGAAAAGATCGCCCTCGGCAGGCTGGTCATGCTGATGATCACCACCAGCGACAACACGGCGGCCCTGTGGAACCAAAGTCTGGCCGGAGGCGGCTCGGCCGTCAACAACTGGCTGGAGAAGAACGGCTTTAGGGCCACGCGCGTCAATTCACGCACACCCGGCCGGCAAAAGGCCTGGGAAAAATACGGCTGGGGACAATCCACCCCCCGGGAGATGAGCCGCCAGCGATGAAATGTACCGGGTTCTGGGCAATATCTACTGGAACGGCGCGGCCCTTGCGCAAATCCCCCCCTGGGTCGGGACGGCTTCCAAGCAGGGGGCGGTCAGTGACGCCCGTTCGGAGGTGGTGCTGGTCAATGCCCCCTCCGGGGATTATGTTTTTTGTGTTATGACCCGCGACCAACAGGATAGGGGCTGGAGCGATGACAACGAGGGCGTCGAGCTGATCCGTCACATCTCCCGGATACTGTGGAATTATTTTGAACCGCAACACCCCTGGTCTCCGGCCGCGGGAAGCCTGCGTTACGGCAAATAGGATCAGGCCACCAAGATACACAGACCCGGCTCTAAGGCCGGGGGCTAAAGCAGCGCCCAAGCCAACAGACCCACCATCAGCAACCCGCCCGTGGCCAAAACAGAGCGGGCCATACCGGACAAGCCGACAGTCACCTCAAAGTCCATGGCTTTTTTTTCCGGAACCACAAATGGCGCTTCACCCGTTTTATAGTACCGTGCTATCAGGCCGGGTACATCCGTGTTTTCCACCCGCCAAAGGTCATTAACATGGCCATAATCGGAAAACAGCAGCTGCCGGCCCCGGGATAAACAGGGCAATATTTCCTCGCGCGCATAACGGGCCGGCGTGGAAAAGTCCATGTTCCCACTGATAATCAGCGTGGGTACATCACTCACCTGCGGTTCCCGGTAGCGTTTTTTTATCAGCCGGATATCTCCGGGCGCGGCCGCCCAAAAGTATTTAGACAGCGGTGATCCGATAATCGCCCCTGGCGGGTCCAATTCCCGTTCATAATTTCTTCGCGGGTTATAGTCCGCGCTATAGGCCTTAACCAAAAAATCACCCCAAACAAACATACCCGGTATGCTGAGATCATAAGCCGCGGAAAGCAGAGCCAGCCCCGCATAATCCCCCTTTGCCGCATCAAGACAGGCATCCAGCACCAGCGCCGCACTGTTACGGTGGAACAACATGACAAAGATCATCAGCTTAACCTTGCCGGGATCGATGGTAAACCCCATCCAGCTTTCCGGCATATTTTTCAGCGCCTTTTCCATGGCCCTGACAAGAGAGTCCCCGGTGCCGTTGTTGTCGGCATACATTTTAGAATAGGCGCGAATTTGATCATCGATCATTCCCGGCTCCCAGACAAAACGTCCGGGCGGATTGGCGCCGATCATTACCGACCGGTATATATTGTGAGGGTAGGCCCGGGCATAGATCAGGGCGATACGGGTACCATAGCTTTCACTGAGCAGGTTAATTTGCTTGTATCCCAGGCTCTCCCGCACCGCTTCCAGATCATGCATCACCTCGACGATGGTATATCCTTCAATGTCCCGCCCTTCTTTCTCCCAGCGGCGCAGCTCCCGGCGTATGGCTCCGTTCAGGGAGCGTATGGCCTCGGCGGAAAGAATATTTTTCGCCGAGGCTATAGCCTTTTTTATCTCCGGCGCCTCCAGCCTTGAAGAGCCGTCCACCCCGCGATAACCGACCATCACCACATCATGCTCTTCCAGCAATGATTCCGGCGGATTGAACTTCATATTACTGATCCCCGGACCGCCGGTTAAATAAAATATCACCGGGCCGGGTGTGCTGCTTTTGGAAAAGATACGAAAAAAGGGCAGCCGGATAAGCCGGGAACCGGGACGGTTGCGATTTTCCGGAACGGCCATCACTCCCCTTTGCGCTTCATAACGCCGGCCATCGTTTTTATAGACCGCTTTTTCGGTATGGACAAGCCCCACTTTCTCTTGCGCGGCAGGCGTGTCCGTCGCCTGCCGCGCAATCCTTCCCGACCCGCAGGAAAAAAACAGTATACTCATACTTAATAACCCGGTTATAAGGCCGGTTTTCCTCCGGCACCTCGTAAAAACAAAAAACATCGCCGCTCCTCATTATTATTAGCGAAGGGCAATATAAGTGGAGAAGTGCGCCGGGGCATTAACAATTGATAAGAAACGCCGGATTATTGTCCGGCCAGTTCTTTGCGCAGGCGGCTGAGTGATACGGTGGTAATACCCAGATATGAGGCGATATAACCGTGGGGAACGCTGTTCTCCAGTCCGGGAATATTTTTACGCAAAAGAAGCAGCCGCTCGCGGGCCGTCAGAGAGGCCAGGCTGATCTCCTTTTCGGTTTTGCGTTGCAGCTCCCATTCGATGACACTTTGGGCAAAACGGTTTATCTCGCTGTCGCTCCGGCGCAGCCTGGCAAACCGGGAGGCTTCCATAACTGCCAGATCAGCGTCTGTGATAGCCTGAATATTGAGCACGGAAACTCCGCGCTGTGTACGGGCGGCGCAAGGGGTAATTACCGCCGGCGCCGTATAAAAGGAAAGCGTCACCTCCCCGCCGGCCGTTGTGTACACAAAAGAGCGCAAGATTCCACTTAACAGAAAATATTCTTTGTCATTGCCGGTACCGCTCTTTAGCAAAAGCTCTCCGCAGAGCAACTCCCGTCCGCGTAACAGGAAAAAGAGCTTTTCCCGGGATGATCGCGCAAGAGGGTAGCGAGCCTTTACAGCAACGTTTACCTGCTCTTTTTGATGAGAGGTCATGTTTAACCTTTTCTGATGCCATCGTCAAAAGACATTATAGCCTATTACAGGGAAACGATCAATCATCCCGGCGCGACGGATAAAAAAAAGGCGCCCCACGGACGCCCTTTTAAGAAAACGTTTAAACTGTTTTTGCACTAAGCTTTTTTACCCGCCTTCAACAACAGATAACCGACAACGCCCGAGAAGAACGAGCCGACCAGAATGGCCAGTTTATCGGTGTAGAAAAATACGCTGTCATCCTCAAAGGCCAGGGAAACGATAAACAGACTCATGGTAAAGCCGATACCGGTCAGGATGGAAACCCCGTACAACTGCAGCCAGTTGCTGCCTTCGGGCAGTTTGGCCAGCTTCAGCTTTATGGCCACCCAGCTAAAGCCGAACACGCCCACCTGTTTTCCGACAAACAGCCCCAGCATGATGCCCATCGGCACCGGCCCGGCCATTTGGTCAAAGGAGATTTTGGTAACATCGACCCCGGCATTGACAAAGGCAAACAGCGGCAGGATGAAAAAGGCCACCCAAAAATGAAGACTGTGCTCCAGCTCTTTTAGCGGCGAAAATTTCCGTCCCTCCTTGTCCTCAGCCCGCAGGGGAATGGTAAAGGCCAGGGCCACGCCGGCCAGGGTGGCATGCACGCCGGACTTCAGCACGCTGACCCACAGTACAGCGCCAATGATGAAATAGGCCGCCTTTTTGGTTACGCGAAACATATTCAGCGCCACTAAAAAAAGCAGGGCGATGGCGGCGATACCTATGGAAAGCATGGAGAGCTGTTTGGTGTAAAACAGGGCAATGATGACTATGGCGCCCAAATCATCGATGATGGCCAGGGCCATTAAAAATATTTTCAGTGAAACGGGTACCCGCTTACCCAACAGGGAAAGTATACCCAGGGCAAAGGCGATATCTGTGGCTGTGGGAATAGCCCAGCCGCTGACGGCGATGGGGTTGTCCGCGTTAAAGGCCATATAGACAACCGCCGGAATGGCCATCCCGCCCACGGCGGCGATACCCGGCAGGGCCACCTGGCTGGCGGAAGAAAGGTGTCCTTCCATAATCTCCCGCTTGACCTCCAGGCCAACCAGCAAAAAGAATATGGCCATCAGGCCGTCGTTGACCCAGTGGTAAAGGGATTTATCCAGATGCAGGGCCCCAATACGTATCTCCACGGGGATATGCAAAAAGGACTGATACAAAGGAGACATAAGGGTGTTGCTGAGAATAAGCGCCAGCACCGTGGTAAAAATAAGAAGTATGCCGCTGGAGGACTCCTTCTTTATAAAATCTTCAATAAAATTCATCTGCTTCCCGGTTTTTAGTGATACTTAGTTACTATATGCACGGTTGAATTGGATAAAACATTATTTTTTTATATGCCGACCGCTTGCGGACCTTGTCAGACAGTTTATATAAGAGTTTAAGGGTTCCTGAAAAAAAGTATTAGAACCGCCCAAGGATGGATAAAGTTTCAAAATAAAAAGGAGCTTTATGTAACAGGCCTTTTCCGGAGGCCATATAACATCACCTTCTGGAACCACACTTTCCGTTTCCCGACGGCCGCCCAGGCATACATTTTAATTTTTAAATGTCACATAATTTTTGTAAAAAGCGGAAAAATATTTTTCTGGAAGCCTTATGAAAATCTGGGTAGATGCGGATGCCTGTCCCGTGGTTATAAAAGAGATACTGTTTAAGGCCGCCCGGCGCACGGGCACGGCCATGACTTTGGTCGCCAACCGTTCCGTCTGGACGCCCGACTCCTCCTTAATCGACACATTGTTGGTGGCCGCCGGCGCCGATGTGGCCGACCGGGCCATTGTGGAAAGGGTGACCGCCGGCGATCTGGTGATTTCCGAAGACATTCCCCTGGCGGCGCAGGTGATCGAAAAAGGCGCCGTGGTGCTGAGTCCCCACGGGGAGCTGTTAACGGCGGACAATGTGGGAGCCCGGCTGAGTGTACGGAATTTTATGGATGAATTGCGTTCCGGCGGAGTGCAGACCGGCGGGCCGGCCGCGTTCAGTAAAAAAGACCGCGCCGCTTTCGCCAACGGTCTGGATGCCCTGCTGAGACGAAAAGCCGGAGATAAAAGATAACAGGATGCTGGCTGTGCCCGGAAATGAAAAGGTCAATAAAAAAGGCAAACCGGACCGGCTTAACCGGGAGCTGTGCTTAAGCCGGTTGACGGTTTGCCGGAAGACAGGCGTTGGTTACAATATTTTTTCGGGTAAATTAAAACGCTTCCCGGATAACCGGGGCGGAATTCCTCACGATTCCTGACGTTTAGCCACATTAAGGGCAAAGGCCGTACCAAAAAAAAGAGCAGTGGCCGGGTACATCGCTTAAAGGGTTGTTTTTATTGATATAAACGACATTCCGGTAAACAGGCCGCGAATCACCGGCCGGCCGGCGGCGGCGAGAGTGTATAAATTCCATACAGTATAAAATCCCCCCATGTCCCAACTTCCGGATGAATTATCCGTCGGCCGGACCTCTTCCCTGGGGGGATACAGATTCTTTTTAATTAAATACATAAAGATTACCACAATCTCATGGAAGTTTAACGAGTTGCGGATATTGTGTGTATTTAGGCTCACGGCGCCGCTTCTGCCAGGCACTCCGCTTGTTACAATAAAATAAGCTCATAGTGAAATCGGTTACAGAAACATATCTCTGTTTTTAGTAATTTGAGGGTTCATTTTATTCAGGAAAAAACCATGAAGCCTTTTATTCTGCTCCTTTTCATTTTTAGCGGCCTTTCCCTGGCCCAAAACGATCACCCTTCCATCCATCAGCTTGAATGGCAACAGCACCTTAAAGCCTATGCGCCCCGGCACTCAACGGAAGATGTCCCCATACAGGTGCGCCCCCTGCAACAATCATTAAAAAAAACGTCCGGGCTCAGCGGTGCGGTTTTCGGTTATCTGCCCGACTGGGAGCATGCCAACGCCCTGGATAATCTGCATTTTGACCTGTTGACGCACATCGCCTGTTTTGACTTTACCGTGGCCGCCGACGGCAGTATCAGCAATCCCGCCGGCTGGCCCTGGAGCGATATCATCAATAAGGCGCACGACAACGGCGTTAAAGTGATCCTGACCGCCGTGAATTTTTACAAGGATGACATACGCAACATCATCAGTAACAACACGGCAAAAAAGAATTTCATAAAAAACGTTAAAACCAAAATGCAGGCCTACGGCCTCGATGGCGTGAATATCGATTTTGAAGGTCTCTATGACGCCGACAAGGGGGCGGTGATCAATTCTTTTATGAGCGAACTGAGCGACAGCATCCACAGCGCTTTTCCCGGCAGCGAGGTCTCTTTTGCCGGGCCGGCGGTTAACTGGGGCAATGCCTGGGACTTAAGCGGCCTGGCCGCCTCCTGTGACTACATCTTTATCATGGGTTACGCCTTTTCCGGCAGTAGGAGCAACACCAGCGGCTCCACCGCCCCGCTGACCGGAGGCAGCTATAATATCACCAACACCGTAGTCAGCCAGTACGGCGGGGTCGACCCGCAAAAGCTGATACTCGGCGTGCCCTACTATGGGGAAAAGTTTCAAACCGCCACAAAAGAGCCCTTCTCCTCCGTGCAGGACTATATCGGCGCGGAACGCTACCGCAGCGCTCTCAGCGGCTATGCCAGCTACGGTATGCGCTGGAACGAAGAGACGCAGTCCCCCTGGTACCGCTATCAAAGCGGGGGGAAATGGTATCAGTCCTGGGTGGATACCGACAGCAGCATCTCGGCCAAGTTCAGTCTGGCCCGCAGCCATGACTATAAAGGCGTGGGTATGTGGGCGCTTAATTATGACGGCAGCTCCGTCAACCTGTGGAACGTTATCCAGCGCCACTTTCTGGAGGGCGGCCAGCCCCTGCCCACGGAACCCTATGCCGCTTATGTTTTGCCCGGCGCCGACAGCAGCCAGGCCACGGTTTATGCCGATGTGGTGCTTTACGCCGACGGTTACCGGCTTTACTGGGGCACCAATCCGGAGCAGCTGAACGACAGCCTTAGTACGACCAATCTGCCCCTGTCCCTCACGGGTCTTTCCCCGGACAGTATTTACTATATGAGGCTGGTTTCCTATAACGGCAGCGGAAAAAGCAGCCCCACCTCCATGCTCGCCGTATCCACCGGTGGCGATGGCGAGGTTTTGATTGTGGACGGGTTTGACCGCCAGGGGGGCACGGTAAATCCCCGCGATTACATTAAACGACACGCCCCGGCCGTTAAGGCCGCCGGATATGTCCTTGCCTCGGCCACCAACGAAGCCGTGGAAAGCGGACGGCTCGGCCTGGCCGGTTACTCCTTTGTCGATTGGTTTCTGGGCGATGAAAGCACGGCCGAAAGCACCTTTAGCGCCGCCGAGCAGAACAAGATCAAAACCTTTATGAGCGGCGGCGGGCGTTTGTTTGTTTCCGGCGCCGAGATCGGCTGGGATCTGGTGGCCAAGGGTTCCGACGGCGATAAGGCCTTCTATCGTGACTATTTAAAAGCTCAATATAAAAACGACGCCCCCTTCAATAAGTCCGGGGAATACTACAGCGCCCGGGGCATTGCCGCTTCCGCCTTTGAAGATATGCCCGTCTTCTCCTTTGATGACGGCAGCCACGGCAGTTTTGATGTGGACTGGCCCGACGCCATCACCGCCGTATCGGGCGCGCATAACGGCTTTACCTTCGAGAATGTGCCCCTGAGTGAAGGCGGCGCCGGGGTTTATTACAACGGTCCCTTTGGCAGCGGTACTTACGAGGGTAAGCTGGTACACATGAGCATCCCCTTTGAGACGATCTATCCCGAAAGCAGGCGTATGGATCTGATGGGCAGCATCGCCCGGTATTTTGAAACGGCCACGGCCCTTACGCCGGAAGCGGCCCTGCCCCCCCGCGATTTTGTTCTGCTGGGTAACCGGCCCAATCCCTTCAACCCATCCACGGAGATACTCTTCCGCCTGGAGCGCGGCGGCCAGGTGACGCTGACCGTTTTTGACAGCCGCGGGCGCCTGGTGTACAATAGTCCGGCCCGCCGTTTTTCCACCGGCCGTCACAGCCTGCGCTGGCAGGGAAAAAACAACCGCGCCCGGGACGTGGCCAGCGGCAGTTATTTTTATACGCTGACCTTTAAAAACGGGCGGACCGCCCAACGGTTAAACGGCAAAATGGTGCTGCTCCGCTGATGAGTGCCGCGACCGACCACTACTCCGTGCCCGCCGCCCCCTTTGAGGCGGAGATCAAGGTGAAGGGTTCGCGCTTCATCGCCCATATTCGTCCCTGCGCCAACCGAGAGGCGGCCGAAACGCTATACGCGGAGTTACGCAAAACCTATTACAATGCCACCCACAACTGTTTCGCCTACCGCATTAATGATCGGGAATGGCGCTATTCCGATGACGGCGAACCCAACGGTACGGCCGGTAAGCCCATCTTGCAGGAGATCGAGGCTTCCGGGCTGGAACAGACGCTGTGCGTGGTAACCCGCTACTATGGCGGCACCAAGCTGGGCACCGGCGGCCTGATCCGCGCTTACGGCGAGGCGGCCCGGCTGGCACTGAACGGTGTTTCACGCAAAACCCTGGTCCATGCCATCCGTTTTGAAGTACGCTTCGGCTATGACCTGGAAAGCAGCGTGCGCCATTTTATCAACCGGCACAAGGGACTTATCCGGGAAACGGACTACAGCAACGGCGTGCGGCTGACGGTTGAAGTACCCCAAAGTCTGGCCGCGGCTTTTGAACGGCAAACCGCCGAGGCGCACCAGAACCGGGTGGTGCTTTTAAGGACGGAGACTTAAGCGGCCCGCGGCCGTACTTACAATCCTGGCCGGAAATTATTATATTGGACCCAACCTGTTTTTACAGGTATGAATCTTTTCGATAGTTTAACCGCATTACAAGGAGCCCCCATGGCTGAGGAAACGCTTTTTACCAAAATTATCAACAAGGAAATTCCGGCGGATATGGTTTACGAGGATGACCTGGTCGCCGCTTTTCGCGATATCAATCCCCAGGCCCCCACGCATATTCTGATCGTCCCCAAAAAACCGATCCCCACGGTGGATGATGTGAGCGAAGAGGATGAGGCCGCCCTGGGGCGGCTGTTCACCGCCGCGGCCAAAATCGCCCGCCGGGAAGGCATCAGCAGCAACGGCTACCGGCTGATCATCAATTGCCGCGAGCATGGCGGGCAGGAGGTGTATCACCTGCACATGCATCTGCTGGGCGGACGTCCCCTGGGGCGCATGCTGAGCCGCTGACATGGAACACTATATCGCTTTCTGGAATGTGGAGAACCTGTTCGACCACAAAAACGCCCAACGCAGCGACAAGCTTAAACGGGTACTGGGACGGGAACTGAACGGCTGGACGGCGGAAAAGCGCGACCGCAAGATCGCTCAACTGGCCTCGATCATTCGCCGGCTTAACGACGGAAAAGGTCCGGATATTCTCGGCGTGTGCGAAGTGGAAAACGCCCGGGTGCTGCAACTGCTGATACAGGCTCTGCAACCGCTGAACCGCGACTACGGGCTGGCCCACCACGATACCGCCGACGGCCGGGGTATCGATGTGGCCTTTATCTACGACCAAAAGCGCTTTACGGCCCGCGAGCAGTTTGCCCATTTTATCCAAAAACGCAGCGCCACCCGTGATCTTCTCCAGGTAAATTTCGAAAGCGCCCGGGGACGCAGGCTGATTCTCATCGGTAATCACTGGCCCTCGCGTTTGCCCGAAACTTACCAAAGCGCCCCCTATCGCATGATGGCCGGTGAAACACTGGCCTATTTTCATGAGCGGATACGCGAAATCCACGGCCGGGACAGCGCCATCATGGCTTTGGGCGATTTTAACGACGACCCTTTTAGCCGCAGTCTGCGGGAGTATGCCCTTTCCGAGCGCCAGCGTCTTAAGGTAACCAAGGCGCGAAGCGCCCGTTGGCTGAATGCCATGTGGGCCTTCACCACCGGCGGACAAGGCACCTTTTATTACAATAACCGCGCCTTTCTGTTTGATCAGTTCCTGCTGGCCCGCGGCATTCTTACCGGCAAATCGGGTTTTAGCCTGGTTCCCGGTTCCGTAAATATCGAACGTTTCCCGGAAATGATGGTCGGGCAATACAAAAAACCGCGCCGCTTTGGCCGGGGACGCACAATCGACCTCAACGGCTTTAGCGACCATTTCCCTGTTTCGCTGCGCCTGCGGGAAAAAACAAACTGACCATGGATGAACTCAGACTGACCGGCGACGGTTCGCACACCCTCTATTCCCCGGAATACGGACAAACCTACCATTCCCGCTTCGGCGCCATCGAAGAGAGCAGACATGTTTTTCTGCAAGGCGTGCGCCTGGAAGAGCTGCTTAAAAGGAACGAAACGGTTACCCTTCTGGAAATCGGCTTCGGCACCGGTTTAAACTTTTGGCTAAGCGCCCGGCCTTTTTTGACGGGCAACCGGCGCCTTAACTACCGGGCCGTTGAGGCGCGCCTTTTGCCGGGGGAGACCTTTTCCCGCCTTAACCATGCCCGCCTGTTGGGGCTGGAAGAGCCCTTTGGCACTTTTCTGCGCTGGCGGGCCGGAATCGGACCGGCGGATAACCGGGAATATCATTTCCGTTACGACACGATAAGCCTGGGGCTTTTTCACGGAGAAGCCCGGCGGGCGGACTATGGCGAAGAAACTTTCCACGCCATCTATCTGGACGCTTTCAGCCCGGATTGTAACCCGGAGCCGTGGGCTGAAGATTATTTAAAAAGGTTATACCGTTCCTTAAAACCGGGCGGCCTTCTGGCCACCTACAGCTCCCGCCGTTCCGTGCGCGAGGCGCTAACGGCCTGCGGTTTTTGTGTTGAAAAACGCCCGGGCCCCCGGGGGAAACGCGAGATTTTGTCCGCTTATAAGCCCTAAGTGGTTAAAAAACAATCATTTTTATGTTTTTTTCTTATCCTTCGGGGAATATGATCCGATTTTTGGCATACGTTTTTTAAGGAACAAGTGTTATGTCCCCCTTATCTATTTTAATTCTGGGCCAGTCACCCGAGGAAAATCATCAGTTCATGGCCCGCTTGCGCGGACTTGAACAGAACCACTTTACCCTGAGTGAAGTCCGCTGTATTAATGACGGTCTGAAGAAGGTCCGGGAGATTGCTTTCGATCTCATTTTTATCGATATGTCCGCCAACGGACGTTTTGGTCTGGAGCACCTGAAAAGGCTGACAGGCGAAACGCCCTACACGCCGGTTATCGCCATCACCGATATCCCGAATGAAAAAAAGGCCCTTGAGGTTTTAAAACACGGCGCCCAGGACTTTATCGACCGCTCCAGCATAAACGGCAGCATGTTAAACCGCGTCATACATTACAGTATCGAACGGCTGAATTACAAAAGCCGTTTTCAAAAGCAGGAAGAACAGCTTCTTACCATCACCCAGAACAACCATGACGGCATGGTCATTGTGGATCATGACCGATATATTCATTTCAGCAACCCGGCGGCGGAGGCCATTCTTTATACACAGGGCAGTACCGGCGTTGGCGGGCGCTTCCCCTGGTCCCTGGAGGAAGGCAATACTTTTAACAAAAACATTTCCGTAAACAATAATGAAATCTGCCTTGAAATTCATATCTCCCCGATCAGTTGGAACAATGAAATCATGAGCCTGATAACCCTGCGCGACATCAGCGCCAGCGAAAAGGCCAAAAAGCTGAAGCATGAAACCGAGGAACTGAAAATGGTCAAGGAGATGGCCGCCGGAATCGCCCATGAATTCTCCCAGCCCCTGCAGGTTCTCAGCGGAACCCTGGAGATGATGGAGGTGGACGGCCCCACGCCGCAACGTATCGAAAAGTGTAAAAAGATGAATCAGCGGGTGGTGGATCTGGTCGGCTCCCTGCGCGACCTGACCCATATCCGCAAGCGGGATTATCTGGATTACAAGATC
>Ga0256832_1001346_pt1 | contig 16524 bp, 34 predicted proteins | sample 134614metaG_FD_190534 | JGI IMG/M metagenome (GOLD analysis project Ga0256832, IMG submission 190534) | Hydrothermal vent microbial communities from Lau Basin, Pacific Ocean - 134-614 | ecosystem: Environmental > Aquatic > Marine > Hydrothermal vents | place: Pacific Ocean: Lau Basin | collected...
TCCAGTTGACCCTTGCGTTCCTTATGTCGACCGCACCCTCGTAGGGACGCCAGCCGAAGTAGAAATGAACCACTGTAGCGACGAACAGCCTCACATTTGGTACAGTGGCGTAGAGGAGGCGTTTTAGCTCCTCATCGCTCAGTGCCTCCTTCTTTATCTCCACAGGAACCTTCTTCATTCTGATTCCCCTGAGCCCCCAGAGGCGGCGTTCCTCCCTGATGAATTCGTCATCTGTGGTGGCACTCCTGACCCTCCACTCTGCATATTTCCTGATAGCCGAAAGAAACAGGTTGGCACTCCGTGGGCTCCTCTTCGCCACTATGTAATAATACATCTCAGCGTCGTTTGGCGTGAAATTGTCGAGGTCCTTGCCCCGTTCCTTGAGCCAGTCCTCGAAACCCTTCAGAAGGTAATAGTAAGGCTTGGAAATCTTCTTCCCGAGAGCGTTATAGTACTCTATGAACCCCTCAACGCTCACGACCACCACCTCCAAAAACATTGCAGCGGAAGAATAGAAATAGTTTTCGGTTTATACACACTCCCGGAAGGCGAGGCCAAGGAACCCACCGAACAGGAACTCGACCCCGTCACCAACGGTTGCGACCGGGTCCTCGGGCTCCTGAACCTCATAGATGATGAAGATGACCGTAGCAATGGCGAGTAGCAGGAACGGGGCGAACGCCCCGAGGAGGAAGCCAAGGACAAAATGCCAGACTGAGCCGAAGTCGTCGAACAGGTACTTCCTCATCGCCCAACACCGTACTTATTCCTCAGGTACTCGACGAACTCCGGCGGCAGGTGGAAGGTCTTGTTGTACAGGTACTTCTCCATGTCCTCTTTCCTTCTGTCACACCACGCCTCGAACTCGGCCTTCACGAGGCCGTACGGCAGCTTCAGCATCTGGGACACCCTGCGTATGCTCGGCCAGCTGATGAGCGTCTTCCAGTTCTTTAACCACTCGACGAACTCGGGCGGGGCCTTGTAGACCATGAAGACGGCCCTCTTGAGCTCGCCCTTGTACATGAACCGCTTCTCCTCGTAGTAGACGTAGTGCTCCGGCTTGACGCCATTTAGCGAGGCCCACTTGCGGAACTTCCGCACGGCGGTGTTCTCGGTGACTCCGAGCTGTTCGGCAATGTCCTTGACAGCCGGTAGGCTTTTCAGGTACTCAATCCAGCCCGCCAGGGAGACGCCACGCTCGACTGCCGTGTTGATGTGGATAAGAACGTTCCTCGGGTCGGTATTGAGCTGTTTGGCGAGCTCAACCGTCGTCGGCATCGGCACCACCCCCAAAAGCTTCGGACAGCTTCCGTATCTTTCCAGCCTCCTTTAACAGCTCATTGAATATATCTCTTGCGAGTGGCCTCATTGACGGCAGCACTGTTCTTATGAAGTCTTCGTATATCGTCACCGGGCCGTCCAGACTCCCAATCTCTGCATGTACGATTATGTCACGTACCCAGTCTATGGCCATCTTCTCGCTGATGCCTCGCAATGAACCCCGCTTGTTACCGATTCTCATGTAGAACTTACCGGCGTGACCGTTGTAGTACAACTTAACGCCATTGTAGATAACGAGTGGTAAGCTCTTGTTCTTGAACACTTTGCCGTTCAGCTTGTAGAAGTAGTTCTCGCCGTCGGTGACCACCTCTCCCTCTTTAAGTTTGTCCTTAAGCTCCCACTTATCAAACCTCGTGGTGGTATCCACATGTTCTTGTTTGGTTGGCCCATTGTTCTCGTGGGCATTGGTGCTTTCAGAGTAGGCTATCCTACGCCTCACCGAGTCCTCCAAGTTCTTTATGAAGACATCAGCCGTCCTGTCGCTTATGCCGACTTCCCGTAGAACCCTATACAGTTCCTCCCTTGATGAAATATACTCCTCAACTGCCGAGGTGAAGCGACGGACCGCATCATCAAGCCCCACAACAACACCCCCAATCAGCTGGAATTCTCATTGGCGAGCTCAACCAGGGCCGCCTCGGTGAGCTTGGTCATGACGCTCTTGCCGTCGCTGTCGATGAGCATGAGGACGAGGTTGAATGCCTCGTTCTTCTTACCCTCGGCTTCCAGCTCCTTTATCTGCCGTATCAGTTGCTCGTTCCACTCCTCCCTGCTGAGGCCACTCTGCTTCCAGAGTTCCTCAGGCGTCACTACCTTCGTCTGCGGCTTTATCTTCTTCGCCTTCACCTTCAACCACCTCTGAAAGCCTGTGTATAAGTTCATCTATCACTCGACCGAGGCTGGTCGAGAAGAGCAGCGGGGCGAAGTCTACGAGCTCCTCAGCAGTTACGTAGTCGAGGAACTCCTTCAGTAGTGCTATGGTGATACTCTTGTAGAACTCAAATTTGCTCTCCAGCATCTTACCGAAGTCAGTCTCGTTCATGAGCCATGCTATGTCTTCGTCCTCCTCAGCAATCTCCAGGAGCCGCTCCCTCGCCTTTTTGAGCTTCTCAGCCTGTCCCTTGTAGTACTTAATCCAGTAGATGAACTCCTCAATCTCGTCCGCCCGGCTGGCACTGTCCGGGACAGTGATAACGAAGTGAAGCCCGTCGATGTTCTTGTTCAAAATCTCCCTGACCATGACCATCACCTCAAAAAATTGTAGAGGAAGGTCAGAGCTCTATGGCCAGCACGACGAAGTTCTCGTTCATGCCGGGCTTCCGCTCCCACGAGTAGCCCTTCTTCTTGAGCCACTGCTCGGCTTTCAGTGCGTCGGTGCCACGGAACCAGGCGTATACCTTGCTCTTGTGTGGGTAGTAGGCAACCTCGTAGGCCCCGAACTCCTCCATCTTGTCGACCAGTTCGCCGAAGCGGCGGTAGTCGTCAATCTTCAGTATCCCCTTCCCTATCGGCACCCTCATCACCTCCTTCCTCTTCACCCGGGCCGCCGACGTTAATTGCGAAGCCGCCGACGCCCGGGAGGTTGGAAAACGTCCCAAACAGGGACCTGAGTGCGAGTGCACTTGACATAATGGTAGCCATGAAGTCAGCACCACCCTTGATAGCTATGAGTTCTCCGTCCTTGCCCATGAGCATCATCAGTGCCTCGTCGTCCTTCTCTGGCAGCATTATGTTGCCGAGCTTCTCGGCGAGCCCCTGCTCCTCCTGCATCTCCATGTACTGCTTCATCAGCAGTATGGACGTCAGTGTCCTTATGAGGACGTAGTCCTTAATCGTTGCGTCTGGCTTGAGCATCTTGAGAATGTTGAACTCAATCTCCTGCCTGTCGAGGTTGTGCATCATTGTCACTATCGAGGCATTCATCTTGTCGAGCTCTTCACGGACCTGCTCCTCCGGAACGCCGGTCGCCATGGCGATTGCCTCGGTAAGCTCGTCGACACTCCTCAACAAGTCCAAAAACTTCTTGTCTGCCTTCTTGTCCAGGAACTCCACCGTTCACACCCCCAATATGTCAGCAACCCTTATGTCGATACCTCCGGTCTGTCTGAGGTGCTTGACAATCTTGTCGAACGCCTTATTGAGTCCCTCTTTATTGTTGAACAAAAATGAGTGCAGGTCAAGCTCCTCCTCATCGTCGCTCTCTGTGGCCATGAACACTGCCATGAAATTGCTCTTGTCGAGCAGTGCCTCAAGCTCCTTATAGTCGTCCTCGTCGGGCTCCTTAAGTATTGTTGTCACGTTGACATCGTCGTTGCTCACTGCCACCACTACCACGCCGCCGTTCTCGACTATGTAATGGGCAAGCCCAGCAGTTACGTCGTTAAGAACCTCCCACAACTCCATAACTAACTCTTGCTTGTCCACCATTCACACCTCCTTTACGGTAGTTATCTCGTGCCTGTAATCAGCTGCCCGGCTGGCCTGCGTCTTGAGGTAGTTGAGCAGGCTACCATCATCATTGAACATGAAAGTGCCGTCGTAGTCCCAGCAACGCTTGTCCTCGTTGAACTTGTACCTGATAACCACCCACTTGCTCACTGTATCAGACCTCCTCAAGCACCTCGACGAGGTACGCCTTGTAGTACGAGCCGTTCTGGACGGTCGCCTCGAAAACCTTCCTTGCAATGTCAATGCCGACGTCCTTTGGGAAGGTCGCCAGCCGAATTAGAACAGGCATGCCGTCCCGCATGGATTCGGCCACAATCCAGTACTGCCCCACGACAATCACCCCCTATGCTTAAAGTACCAGTCGACCAGCCCTTCCAATGCGTAGTCTGCCCAGACGCCCATCGCCCGTAGAATTGCTATCCACATGATGAACATGCCGAGGGTGTTCTGCCAGCCGTTGACGACTATCGTGCCGCCGACGTTCTCGCCGAAGATGACTAAGCTCATGTAAAGCACTGCGACAGTCCATAGAGCGTATGGTATGAACCACAGCAGGACCCAGACGATTGGCCGCACCCGCCTGTCCAATCCCTGCACCCCCAGTATGCCCGAGTATGCACGAGGCATACTCACTATGCATTTTGCATAACAGTTATATAAACCTTTCGCCTACCTAAACTTGGGTGGCCGCCATGCTGACCGAGTTCGATTACCGGGTGCTGGCGTGCCTGACCGACTGGAAGAGTGCCAGAGAGGTGGCCATGGAGCTCCATGTAGATGTTGACAAAGTCAAAAAATCGCTTGAGAAGCTCCTTGAAGAACGCCTCGTATGGCATGACGGCCCCCTATACATAAACAGGTACGGGAGGGTTCCAAAATGGAGATGACGAGCATAAAGATTAGGAAGTCAACCCGGGACAGGCTAAAGAAGATTGGCAGGAAGGGTGAGACGTACGATGACATCATCAACCGCCTGATAGACGAGCTCATACTACTGCAACAGCCGAGTATTCCTCCGACTGAGGAGGAGATTATGGAGGTGATTGAGGAAATCAACAGGGAGATTGGCTCTGACGACGTTCCAGAACGTAGGCAAGTACTACGTGTTAGGAGGCCTGAGAAAGGAGAAAAAGACGGTTAAATCACTCTGCTTCAATCTCTTCCATTTTACGCTTTATCCCGCTCGTAAACTTCCACCATGCGTACGTGCTCAGCCCGAGGAGAAAAATGTAAAGGAGTTTCTTGACCATCTTGTCCATCACTCCCGCCTCCTGACGCTCTCAGCGACGGCTGGGAGCACGTTAATGACCACTATGCCAACCACGGCCCACTTGATTAGCTCAGTCACGTCCTTGAACGGTGACTGCGACTTGTGCTTGTCCCAAGCCTTGCTGGCCTCGTTTATTGCCTGAGCGTATGCTTCACCACACTGGGCAAGGCACCTCTGCCTCTCCTCCTCCGTCGGGTACTTGGAGCACGCCTCAACGCACGAGGTGTGCTGCTCCTGGGCCTTGTTCAGTGCGTCCAGGTATATTGACAGCCCCTTGTTCTTCTCACTCTCCCACTTGTAGACGTAGTACACGCCGACGGCAAAGCCTATTGCAATCACCACGAGGACTACGAGTAGGCCAATCTTCTCTGGCGTCGGTGCGAGTGAGCCGACCCTGACGACCGGAATGTAGACAACGTAGCTGTCCTTGGACTCTTCGACCGCAGGTCCCCTGGCAACATTGCCGCTGTCAGTCCTGTACGTGGTACTGTAGTCGATGTCGTAGCCAAATACCTTCAGCATGTTCCTGATGTTCTGCACGCCCTCGCCGCTCAGCTTCTTTTTGATGATGTAGTCGGCTATTGAGCTGAAGCCAGGAATCCTGTAGACGACGCCGGAGGGCTTCTTGTAGTAGAACTTGAATACGTCCCTCTCTGCTGACAGTACTGCTGCGGGCACGCTCAGGAGCCTTGCCTGGTGCTTCACCCAGTACCAGCCGGCGTTGTACCTGAGCACCCTCGGAAGACCAAGGTTGCCAACGTAGATTGTCACCTTCAGGTCCTTTTCGACCTCGTTGGGCAGACGCATTCTGCTCAGCTGGTAACCGTTCTTCCAGTCGTTTATCTGCTGCTCAAGCGGCCTCGCTGGCGGCTGGCTCGCCCCATAGTACTCCATCTCCAGGGGCGTCATGTAGTCGACGAATAGTGCCGGGAATGACATGTAATACTTTCTGCCCTGCTCGTCGGTCTTCACATACTCGTTCATGAAGAGCTGGTAGACGTTGGGGGAGAAAATCAGCCAGACATCGCCGACCTTCTTCTGAATGTACTTTGTCGGGTCGGCGGGCACACGGAACGTGTTGGGGTCGAACGGAATGTAGATTGCCTGCTTCTTCGCAAGGCCGACGAAGGCGTGGAGTATGTCAACGTCCTCCTGACGGAGGGGCTGCTTCACCGACACCACTGCACCGTCCTTAATGCTGAACATGTCAAATCACCTCTCCCTCAGCAGTGCTATCCCGGCGAGTATTCCGAGTGCTATGCCAAGGACTGCAATGGACGTTGGCCCCCTGGTTTCGAGCTTCGCAGGGTAGACCACCCAGTAGTACTTCCCGTCATGCGGGCACCTCTGCCTCTCCCACTCCTGCCCGTTCCTCCAGTTGTTGACAATCATGGCCGGCGGCAGCGGGCTTGGTGGAGCATCATATGGGCCGAGGACCTGCACCTTGTCGGGCCTGTCGCCGTAGATTATCAGCCTCGCCTCTTCGACGTCGGGGTCGACCTGCTTGACTATGCTGGTGACGTCTATTATTGGCGACATCGGGTTCTTCCAGCCTATCAGGTTGGGGTTCTTGCTTGCGGCGTTAATCATTCCCCGGATAAACTCCTGAATTGTGCACCCAGCCATACCAATCACCCCCTCTTTGGCGGTTTACCAAGCCAGTCGAGTGCCATCAACACGGCGGCCCCAACACCGAGCACCCACCAGCCTGACTTCTGCTCTGGCGGCTTCGGAGGAACTGGTGGTACTGGTGGGCCAATCACCTCAACCGTCACACTGACGCTCTTCGAACCGACCAGCTTGCCGTTGTAGTAGAGGCTGACCTTGCCGGTGTACGTTCCTGACCCGACGTCTGCCGGGACCTGTATTGGTAGCGTAATACCCACACTTGTGCTCTTGACCCTGACGGTATCGCTCTCGTACCTCCTGCCGAACATGTCCACGGCAACTTTCAGTGTGCCGCTTGCAGAGTACAGGGTCGCCTTCACGTTTATGTTGAGGTAGTCACCCGGAGATACCGTACTCGGCTCAGCCGAGACCGACCATGACTTCACGCCTTCTTTTGGTGGCAGCTGAGGCACTGGTACGTCATCGTAGTAGAAGACGTCGTTGACGAACACTCCAACCATTGAGCCTATGCTCGGCTGTACGTAGGAGCCGAGTGGTATCGTCGCACCGTTGGACGGTACTGTAATCTGGCCAGATGACAGTGAGATGCCCTGCCTGTTGACGAGTTTGTTGTACGAGGAGTAGCCGGTACCCTCCACCCAGTAGGCATAGAACTTCATTGTCCTGCCGGCGTACTCCTTGCTTATGTAGAGCATTGGCTTCACAGTGCTTCCAGCCGGGGCCGAGTCAGGCACCACGATGTCTATCGGCATTCCACATCACCCCCTTCAATCTCCTCCGAACAGGATTAGAGCCCCGCCAGCTATAAGCCACCACGGTATGCCCTTCTCCTCTTCGCCCGGTGGTGACAGCTGCTCCGCTGGCCCTTTGATTGTTACGGTGAAGCTGGTTCTGGCGAGTGTGGCCCCGTCGAGGCTCTTGAACTCAACGGTGAACGTGACTGGCCCCGATACGGGCACTGCGTTCGTGGGGCATGGTACTTTGTAGCCGGTAATCGTCGTCCCCTCGACTACGGTGCAGTATGGTATCTGAACCGGCACTACGACGGTAAGTGGCCTCTGCAGGTCCCGTATTGGGTTAGTCCTCCACCGCATTCCGCCGCCATGTATCTCAATGTACCCCTCGACCGGTGGGGTCGTGTAGTCAAGTATCACCGTCACCTGCATGACGTCCCCCGACTTGTATACCTTACTGTCGGGGTACGCTGTCAGCCTCATGCTTATCACCTGCCACCACCGAAGCTGAATGACGGTGCCTGGTACGTCAGGTCCACGTAGTACCAGGCCGTGTCGCTTGCATAGTAAATCCTACCGGCTGGCGGGTTGCTGTCAAGGTCGATTACCAGCTTTACAGTCCCCTGTATCGGCAGTCCAGGGTCGTACAAATCAAAGTTGCCACCGTAGTTGCCAGACTCCACTGTAACTGAACCGGACGCTATGTTGAGACCCCCTCCGAGTATGTCTGGGAGCTTTGCAAGCCTAATCAGCCACGCCATTCGACATCACCCCCTCCTCTTTGACAGTAACAGGGCTCCGATTATGGCCGCCCCAATCAGCAGTGCATAGTTCGTTTCCTCGGTCGGCGGTATTGGTGGTATTGGGGGCTGGCTAACGTCGACCTCCAGAGTTTTCTCACCAACCACATGCCACTGCGGCATCGTATCACCCCCTCAGTAGTACGCCTCCAGCGTTGCCTTGCCGGTGTACCTGTCATCAACGCTCGGTGCAGTGAACGTCAGCTCAATTGGGAATGTTATCCCCGGTTCTGGCAGCAGTACTGTCTTGCTCTGCGTCGTCCCGAAGAGGGTCACTGTTGCCTTCACCTTCAGCGACGCCGAGTAGCCCGAGTACTTGACGTTCACTGTAACCTTGACGTCCTCTCCCGCATCGACACTGCTGGGGGCGTCAACGCTCCACTCTATTGTTACCATCACCCCCACCCTCTTCAGTAGTAGGCTTCAAGCGTCACTTTGCCCGTGTACCTGTCCTCCTTGCTCGGAGCGGTGAAGGTGAACGTCAGTATGCCGGGCGTGGTCGTGCTGTATGCGTAGCCGGTCTTGGTCTGACTCTGCCCGAACAGGGTCACCGTTGCCCTAATCTGGGTCTGCTTTGTGGCGTACACCTTAACAGTCACTGTAACGCTCTTCCCGGCGTCAACGCTGCTCGGTGCCTCGACCGTCCAGCTCGATATGGGGCTGGCCGGGTTCACGTCGATATAAAACGTCTTGGTACCAACCGTGTGCCAGGTCGCCATTCCGCACCACCTCCATTATTTTGTTACGCATTAGCCGAAGGCGTGATTCAACGCCCATATGATTAGACCGCTGGTTATGAGGGTGCCAATCACCAGAGCTGCACCTTTGACCTTGTCACGAAAGGATTCGAGGTCCTCTACCCTGCTTTCCAGTGCCTCGAACTTCTCGTCGACCCCTTCGAAGCGTTGGTCGACGTAGGACTGGTAGGACTTCATCATCTCGTTAATCTCCCTGTCGTTCTTTTCGAGCTTCTCTATAATTTCAGCAAGCCTATCTTTAACCCACTCCATATCGGTTGCCAGCTTCGCTATTGCCACCCCCATATCCATTACTTTTTGACCTAACCCCTCCTTGCTGAAGGGGTTCGGGTGGATTTTAATCTGGTCTTCGTCGGCCACCCCTATCCCCTCCTCGGCGGTTCTCTGAGCTGCCTCATCAGAGCGTCATGGAGCGTGTCCACGTCGACCTTGAGAGCGTTGACCTGTCCCTGCAGTTCGAAGACCTGCTGCCTCAGCCTCATCACTTCCCTGTGGTACTGCTCAATCTGCCGCCTGGCCTCTTCCAGCTTCGAGCTGTCGAAGGCCTTGTCTAAGCTCCTGACCATCAGCCAGCCGAACACTGCTACGCCGACCCCTGCCACGAACACTGACGTGAACACGCCCCAGTCAAACTGCATAGGGCATCACGGGAACGTAATTGTGATGTAGATGTCCACCAGCTTGGTGTTGTCCTTCGTAATCGGCGGGTCAATCGTGAGGTGGCTTATCAGCTGGCCAGTTGCGTAGTCCTGGCTCGGGTCTCCGGTGTTTCCGGTGCAGTGCTCGTATATGCCTGCCTCGGTGTACGTGTAGCCGTTCGCATCTTCAGGCAGGTAGCGGACGTAGTACTGCACCGTGTTGTTGCTGTAGCTCAGCGTGCCGGACTTGGCCGAGCTGGCAACCACGTTGAACAGGCCGGTGTCAGTCTCTGAAGGCGTGCCAGTGCCAGTCCCGAGGACGACGAACCACTTGTACCTAACGTCGCCACTGCCGTAGTCGTACTTGAACTCCCCGTTGGCCCATGCCTGGGCCAGGAAGTTCTTGAAGGCCGTTGTCAGGACGTTCTTGCGTTCGAACTCCTCTATGACTTCGCCCGTGCGGGCGTCCCTAACCACGAACCTCCAAACCGCATACGGCTTTTCCATCTCCTCAAACTTCATGACATCACCTCCATCTGTTTTCTCATACGCTTTCCCTCCTAAAAACTTTAACTACTGTATGCACAGTGCTCTCTGGAAGGTTCATGACGTTCGGGTCACTGTTATCGGTAGAGTAGTTCGGGTTGGTCTCGATGTAAAAGTCCGGGTCCGTCTCGTCGAGGGCCACCCATATTACGGCCTTCGGCGTCACCGTGTCCCACGTCTCGATGTAGTAGCTCATCTCAAGCGACGTAGTGTCTGCCAGCATGAACCTGACGTCCTGGCCAGAGCTCTGGGCCTTCGTGAAGTCAAAGTTGCCAGTATTCAGGTCAATTGCTACTTGGAAGTCAGTCAGGTCAGTCGTACCGGGGTTGCTGATTGTGATTTTACGTCTGTAAGCCCACCCCGGAGCGTCCGATGACTCCTCGGGCCCAATTGTCACTGTCGGCTCGGGGTCGGCGTACTTTCTGATTCTGAGGTCATCTACGTAGTAAGTGTAACCACCAAATATGTACACTCTGGTGAACGAGGTGTAGCTGGTGTGAGTATACGTGCTTGAGCCGATGAGACTGTTATTGTAGTATGCCTCAGCCGTCATGTCCCCATTGTTCCATATGAACCTGACAAAGTACCAGTCGTTTGTTACCGACTGGCTTAGAGTCGTCCTGTTCTGTAATGACCCAGAGTAACCGGACCTGACGTCGATGCCAATATCGGGGCCAGACATCGTGACGCCGGGACCGTAACCGTTGCCATTGTTGTCTATGACACCAATCCTATCTGAATTTGAGCCACTAAGGTACGTCCTGTTTACCCACGCCTCAAGGATAAATGGATAGTCAAGAGTGAATCCGAGCGACTTGTAGGCACCGTTCGGGTCGGCGTACGAGTCTTTCTTTGCCGAGTACGTGCCGCTTCTCGCCACGTCGCTTGACTGAGAAACAACGCCAGAACTGTACTGGGTCCACCCTGTAAACGTCTCAAAGTCGTCGAAAAAGTCAAAGACGGCAGTGCCGTTGCTGGCGTCTTGTGCGTCCGGGTTACCGTAGTACATGTAGATGTCCACGCTGCCACCGGCTGGAATGCTCGGTACCTTTATCCAGACCCTGGCAGTACTACCGTCCCACCACTCAATCCAGTGGGGGAGCACTGGCCGTACCTGCCATACCCTAACCGCCTCACGCTTGTTCTGTGTGTCGGTGAAGAACTGTGGGTCCGTTATCTCAAGCCGTACCCTGACCGTCGCCACTGCTCACATCACCCCTGCCCGGCTATTATGATGTCGTCGAGCCACACCCATGTCTTGTTGGAAGTATTATCCATATAACCAGATAGTTCAATATCAATGGTGACTGATTGCCCAGCATACGCTGATAGGTCAGCCCCTATGTTAACCCAATTGAATGACTTACTGCTACCACTTGAGGGTCTATAGTAATATCCCATGTTTTCCATGTTGTCTATTACAAACACGTCGTTACCGTTAACCTTGACCTTTAGGTAATAAAGCATAGATTTCCAAGTGGATACACTGTAAAACTTGGCTGCCATCAATAGGTTAAGTACAACCTGGGCATTATTCGGCAGTGTAGTTGACAATGATACACTTGAGGTCCATGTAGCATTTGAGTAAGTTTTGTAATACTGTAGCGAATATCCGCCGGCCTCAACACTTGCAGCACTGGAGACTGACCAATCAGACCCAAGAGTCCAGCCCTGGCTCGTACCGTCCTCGAAGTCGTATATCGTGACGTTCTGCCATGCCCTGAGGTTGGCTATAGTGAAGTTTATGTTGAGCGTGGCCTGGTCAACCTTGTTTGTGTATCCACTGTCAGTGTATACCTCTATCGTTAGTGGTACCGTCTCAGTAACGTCTGTTGTCGGCTTGGCCCTCTGCAGGGTTACAACCTTCCAGGCACCAGTTGCAGCACCTATGCTTCCAAGCTCACCGTTTGTCGGACTGGTAATCGTCCAGTCAGTACTTCCAGATACCACCTTAAAGTACAGGGTTTGTGTCGACTGGTTTTTGATGTATATGGACATTTTATAATCGAACGGGTCGGCGAGATAAGTCGTGTCCAACACGACGTTGTCCTCGTTCGTGTATGCACTAAACACTACAGTCATGCATTATCACCCCCTCACGCCGGTGGCGTTAGCGTGGTTGAAGCGAACCCACCATACGCCGTTACGGCTTCAGCATATATGCTGGCCGTGGAGGCAAGGCCTCCATAGACTGTCACCGCCTCTGCATAGATTCCCTCGGTTGTCGCAAGACCGCCGTAGACGGTAACGGATTCAGCGTATATACTGCTCGTGGTTGCGAGACCACCGTATACGGTGACCTCCTCAGTACCCGTCCAGATGACGTATTCGACGTAGTAGTACGCCACTGCCTCAAGCGGGCTGGACGGTGAACCCTCCTGGACGCTTATGCTGTCCTTCGGGTACAGGGTCTCGGTGAACGTCCTTATCTCAAGAGTCTCGTTGCCGGACGGCACGTACGCTACCGGGATTTCGTGCGTGTACTGCCTCTCGGCGAACCTGTACAGGTACCTGTCGGCGGACGAGCTCGATATGCTGTCGCTCGACGGCTGTGACTCGTCGAACCTGAGCACGATTAGTGTGGCCTCACTATAGGTTAGGCTGTCGGTCGCCGCCTGCGACTCAGTGAACTGCTCCGGCGGGTGCACGTCCGCCGTTGAGTACGCCAGCTCGTCCTGGACCTGCTGGGTCTCGGCCAGACGCTTTTCCCTCAGCGTGGCCTCGGTATAGCTAAGACTGTCACTCGAAGCCTGTGACTCCTGTAGGGTCTTCTGCTCGGTGGCTGATTCTATGACGCTTATTGAATCCTCCTGGTTTTGGGTCTCGGCCAGCACGGTCTGTACCGCACTGGCTTCATCAACCCTCATATTATCGTTCACTGGCTGCTGTTCCCTGCCGACGAGCTTGTTGTATGCCCCCCGTATGACCAGTGTGAAGCCGCCCCTCTGCTCAATGGTGGGCTCCGTGGTCTCGACTAACCTTAGGTATTTGGTCGGTACCCCGACCTTTCTTACCAGCTCCTTGAACTTCATGTACCAGCGTCTTGGGTGCATCATCTCACCCATATGACGTATAGCTTCTGGCCGGCTGAACCAGCGACGACGTATATCTTTGCAAGGCTGTCAATCACGATGTCAATGTAGTCGCCGGCGTTGAGCGGGAAGCCGGTGGTTGCGTCGACGGAGGAGTCAAACCCAATGTATATGGGCGAGCTGTTTGCTGAGTCCGCCTTGAGCGTAGCCATTTTGATGTTGCCTATTGAGCTGTCCACCTGCACCGGTGACGTGTCGACGATTAGCTGCTTAGTCCCACCCTCAGTCGGGGCCCCCATGAGACGCCTCATCATCTCGTAGCTTGGCATGGTTCACCACCTCATAGCGATGTTATGTTAATCGATATTGTGGTGGTCGTGCGTTCGTTGAGCGGTAGGGTCGTTATCGTCTCACCGTACATTATCTGGAATATCTCAGGGCTTATTGGCGTTGAGTCCTGCGAGGAGTAGGTGTTAGTGTTGTCGCTCACCTCGGCGTACCAGCCGCTGGCGTCCTTGCGTATCTTGTAGTTCAGGGTGACGTCAATTGGCTGGGTGTAGGAGAACGACGTACCTGGGCCCGACGTTGTGATTGGGTATACGTTTATGAACTGGTCTGTAACATCGACTATTATGCCTGCTATTGTTGTCTGCTGGGACGGGTCACCGCTGTTTGCGAACCCGAAGAACAGGTTGGGTGCCGCTACTCCCTGACCAGCGACTGCACTGTCGTTACATACTATGTGCAGGGTTCCGGTTATCTCAAAGTACGTTGGGAGCGAGGGCGTCGTTGTCAGCCCCCGGGTGACTTCGATTGTGGCGGAACTTGAACCGTTCCAGATACCGTGGAGTACCTGCAGGTCACCGTTCTGCAGCTGTGTCAGGCTTGCGTACGTCGGAGTACCGTTCGAGTACAGCTCTGGGCCTATTGAAACACTGTATCCAGCCGCTACGAGCTGCCAGAGTATGTAGTCGGAGAACTCGACGGTGTCGCTCTCGTGCACGTCCTGTTCCGTCACGTACTGGACCTGGAGCTGCTCAATAATGTCCTCTATCGAAATCATGTTCTGCTGCCTCAGTATGTCAACCAGTGACCTGGTGGCCTGTATGCCCCCTATATCCCCGTAATTGGTAATCGCAATGCGGCTTTTCGGCATTTCACACCACCTGCCTGCCGCCGTATTCGAGGGTTATTGTAGTGTCGCTCGCCGGGGCGTTTACGACCTTGGCATAGAGTATGAACTTCTTAATGCCTCCGAGCCCCCCGAAATCGCTTGCATCGAGCATTACGCCCGTGGTCGTGTTGTCGGCGAGTAGGGTAAACTCTCCCTCGCTGGTCTCTACAATGATGTTTGCCTCGACGTCACTCGTCGTGTCGAGGATAAAGTAGGCTATGTCGAACTCGTAGCCGTCATCAGGCTCGACGACGACGTTGAACTCCGAGCCGGCTGGTGAGCCCGAGGGGATTACGAGCTCTACCTTTGACCCCTTCGGGATTGGCTTGTAGCCAGACCCTCTGCCGAGAGCACTGCTTATGAGCCTCCTCAGGCGGTCGTAGTCAATCATGATTGACTTCCCAAACACGGCACATCACCTCACGGCAGGAACCCTGTGTACTCCTTGACGGTGACCTTCGGCAGCTCTATGGGTGCCTTCGGCATCTCGGGCGTGGTGAGTGAGTTGAGCAGGTCGATTATCGTGCCGATACCGAACACTGCCCTGAGGGACTCCACGAACGCCTCTATGTCGGTAACCTCAAGTATCGTGACGTCGTAGTTGACTGTCGCATCTGAGGAGCCCGGGAGGACGCTCACTGTCAGGTCCCCTTTAATTGCCAGTGGAGGCTTGGGCGAGTATTCGGCTGCGTACTGGCTGTTCACCGGGTCGTAGTTTGACACGTAGGGGAGGTTGCTCCTGTAGTAGTAGCCAGATGTATACAGCTGCTCAGGGTTGAGGTCGAAGTCGAGCGTCTGCCCACTCTCAACCGGGTCGTAGCGTACCCTAAGAGTGACGTCGCTGACGTCAGAGCTCATTCTTGCGTCTATCACCCAGCCGAACATTGGCTCCTCAGTTGAGTACACCTCCTTCGGGCTGTCCGTCGTCTTTATCTGGGTGTCGTCTTTTAGACGAACCCAGTTCCAGCCGTTGAGTATTGGGAGTAGTCCGAGCAGGTCCACCATTTATATCACTCCTCCCACCAGTCTATACGCATGCTAACCTGGTTTGCGTTCGAGCTCTTGTTGACGACCTCGAAGAGAACCTTATGGCCTTCTGGTATCACGAAAGCAACGAGCCCCTCGTCCATGCCACCGACTGCCTTGTTGCCAGAACCGCCTGGTATTACCTCTGTCCCGACCTCTGTACCGCCAGTGTAGGAGTCAACGTCGACGATGACGTTGGCGACGCTCGTCGCACTGCTACCAACCTTGAACGGCACTGGGGTTAGCTGTGTACCCCCGTTAAGCGTGGGGTCAATGATGTACCTGACCCAGGCCTGGTCAGTCGTGCTGATTTTGGCCACCATTATGTGTATCGTCCTCCCGCTGCCGCTCGGGTTCTCGATACAGAGGTCGGCGGTTGCACCGCTGGCGATACTGTCCCATAGCCTCGACACGAAGAAGGCCTTGTCAGCCGCTGCCTTTATCTGGTACTGAGTGTAGGCTATCGTGTTGTCCGTGTCTGCCTTGGTGATTTTGGCGTTTATCTGTGCGATGTTGGGGTCGCTCCTAAATGCTCCCGTTTCTACCACCCCCTCTCAGTCAATAAAATGATTTGAGGGGGTGAGCTCATTCGAGCTCGTAGGTCACTGTAACCTTGACGTCGCCGGCAGCGTCGAGGACTCCTGCGAGCTTGAACCCCCTGTCAAGGTCGTAGACCATCTTCTCTGCAGTCACCACCTCGACCTGGTTGGCACTTATCGGGATTATGTCCACGGTCTTGTTGACTGACGAGTCTGGGCTAATCTGTTTCAGCGTCAGCACTGAGTCTGAGGTTCCAGCGTTGTAGACCCTCAGGAAGACTACCTTGACCTTCCTGTGCTTCGGGGGGACTACAACATCAACGTCCGTGGTTCCGGTTATGTTGACGTTGACCGTCGGCATTCATCACACCCCCGTACCCATTAGTTCGTTCCACCTTCTCGCTGCGTAGTCGAACAGGTCGCTACCAACCAGGTCCTTGAGCCAGTCGGGAGCCTCGTACGGCTCAAGGAACGTGTATATCTTGCAGGCCTTCTTGCCCTCGATGAGCATATCGATGAGCTTGGTGTCCCTGATGATTCTGTACGTGTACTTGGCTATGTCGAACGAGAGCATGGCGTAGATGTCCCT
>Ga0256832_1001347_pt1 | contig 16517 bp, 13 predicted proteins | sample 134614metaG_FD_190534 | JGI IMG/M metagenome (GOLD analysis project Ga0256832, IMG submission 190534) | Hydrothermal vent microbial communities from Lau Basin, Pacific Ocean - 134-614 | ecosystem: Environmental > Aquatic > Marine > Hydrothermal vents | place: Pacific Ocean: Lau Basin | collected...
GTGCCCACCGCCGACGAGGTGCTGGGTCACTTCGCCGAGCGCATGAAGCCCCTGCCGGAAGAGGAAGCCATCCAGGAAGCCGATCGCTGCATGAGCTGCGGCATGTGCTTCGAGTGCGACAACTGCGTGATCTTCTGCCCACAGGACGCCGTCTACCGCGTACCGAAGGACAAGCACACCATGGGCCGCTACGTGGCCACCGACTACAAGAAGTGCATCGGCTGCCACATCTGTGCCGACGTCTGCCCGACCGGCTACATCGACATGGCCATGGGTGAATAACCAATAGGAGTCCGAAAGTGACCGTTGGACAACTGAGCAGGCAGTGCATACTGGCGGCGGGGCTGTTGCTGGCCCTGCCTGCCCTCGCCGACGAAACGGGCCCGCTGGCCGTGGTGCCGAAACCCCGTGCCGAAGCCAACCCGGAATTCGGCTGCGTGCGCCCCGAGGAGGACATGCGCAAGCATCACATGGACTACCTCATGGTTCACCGCGACGACACGCTGCGGCGCGGCATCCGCACCAGGGACTTCAGCCTGGCCGAGTGCGTGAACTGCCACATCACGCCCAAGCCGGACGGCCAGTATGCCCGGTTTGGCGAGAAGGAACACTTCTGCAGCAGTTGCCACACCTACGCCGCGGTCCGCATCGACTGCTTTGAATGCCATCGCGATACACCGGATCCGGAAAAGGTTCGGGAGACAGCCCAGCAGAACCCCCACCGGGGACTTGCGGCCGATTCGAACCATCCTGCCGGCATCATGCCCGTATCCGCCACTGTCGGAGAAGCACGGTAATGGACAAGAAAAGCAATCAAACCGATCAGGCACGGCGCCGCTTCTTCGGCCAGGTGGCTGCCGTGGCCAGCCTGACCGTCGCCCCCGGCGTCATTCTCCAGCAGGTCGCCCACGCACGGTCGCCGGAGGAACCGGCCAGCGACAAGAATCGCTGGGGCATCCTGATCAATACCAACAAGTGTGCCGAAGGCTGTGACGCCTGCGTCACCGCCTGCCAGGACGAGTACGGCTGGGGGCCGAACGGTCCCGAGACCCGTTCCTCCGATCTGCAGAAGGCCCAGTGGATCCGCAAGGTCAAGCTGACCGACAAGCAGACCGGCCACGTGCAGACCCTGCCGCTGATGTGCCAGCATTGCGAGCACCCGCCCTGCGTGGACGTCTGCCCCACCGGCGCCTCCATGAAGCGCGCGGACGGCATCGTGCTGGTGGACAAGCACATCTGCATCGGCTGCCGCTATTGCATGATGGCCTGCCCCTACAAGGCCCGCTCCTTCATTCACGAGGAACTGCATGACCAGAAGGTCAATGCCCCTCGCGGCAAGGGCACGGTGGAATCCTGCACCCTGTGTGTGCAGCGCGTGGATGCCGGCCGCCAGCCGGCCTGCGTCGAAGCCTGCCCCGAACAGGCCATGATCTTCGGCGATTTGAAGGATCCGGAAAGCGCCATTTCCCGCGAACTGCGTGAAAACGGCGGCGAGCAGATCCGTGCCGACCTGGGTCTGAACACCGGCATCCGCTATCAAGGCCTCTAACCTCCAGAGCGAGCAGTGCAGAAAATGAAAAAGATCCGATACAGCACCATCAAGGGGAACAGCGCAGGCTATCTGGCCCTGCTGGCATTGCTGGGCGCGTTTGCCGGTGCCGGCCTGGTCGCCGCCTACTTCATGGAACATTACGGCCACTACATCACCGGCATGAACAACCAGATCGTCTGGGGTACGCCCCACGTGTTCGCCGTGTTCCTGATCGTGGCCGCCTCGGGCGCCCTGAACACCGCCTCCATCGCCTCGGTATTCAGCAAGACGGCCTACAAGCCACTGGCCCGGCTGTCTGGACTGCTGGCCATCGCCCTGCTCGCCGGTGGCCTGATGATCCTGGTTCTGGACCTCGGACGCGCCGACCGTCTCGTCGTGGCCATGACCTACTACAACTTCAAGTCCATCTTTGCCTGGAACATCATTCTCTACAACGGCTTCTTCCTGCTGGTGGCCATCTATCTGTGGACGATGATGGATCCGACCATGAGCCGATACACCAAGACCGCCGGGGTAGCTGCCTTCGTCTGGCGCCTGATCCTCACCACCGGTACCGGCTCCATCTTCGGCTTCCTGGTGGCCCGCCTGGCCTACAACGAAGCCATCATGGCTCCCCTGTTCATCGTCATGTCCTTTGCCTTCGGCCTGGCGATCCTGATTCTCGTTACCATGGCCGCCTGCAAGTGGACCGGTCGGCCGCTGGGCGATGCCCTGATGCGTCGGCTGAAGAATCTGCTCGGCGTGTTCATCGCCGGCACCCTGCTGCTGCTGCTCGCCTATCACCTGACCAAGCTCTACATCACGCAATATCATGGTGTCGAGGCCTTCATCCTGCGTGACGGCGGCGTCTATACCCAGTTGTTCTGGCTGGGCTGGATTCTGCTCGGTTCACTGGTTCCGCTGGCCATCGTCTATCATCCCGCCTGGGGCAAGAACCGCAGCCTGATCGGCTTCGCCGCAACGCTGGTCATCCTGGGCGGTCTGGCCGCCATGTACGTCATCATCATTGGCGGGCAGGCCTATCCGCTGCTCATCTTCCCCGGCAAGGAAGTCGTGAGCAGCTTCTCGGACGGTGTCATCAACAGCTACACGCCCAGCCTGCCGGAGTTTGCGCTTGGCGTCGGCGGCTTTGCCGTGGCCCTGATCATCGTGGCCCTGGCGGTGAAGGTTCTGCAATTCCTGCCCGAGAGCCTGGCCGACGAGGTGGTGGATCCTCATCACAAGTAACGGGCCCCAACACCGACGTACCGTTTCGCAGAAGGGGATTGTACAAATCCCCTTCTGCGTTTTCGGATCCTGCCCATGAACCGACTGCTGATCTCCGCCGCCCACAAGTCTTCGGGCAAGACCACCCTCAGCATCGGCCTCTGCCGAGCCCTGCGGGATCGGGGGCTCGCGGTGCAACCCTTCAAGAAAGGCCCGGACTACATCGACCCCATGTGGCTGGCCCAGGCTGCCGGCCGGCCCTGCTACAACCTCGATTTCTACACCCAGGAACGGCCGGAAATCCTCGCCAGCCTGCACCATCATGCCAAGGGGACGGATCTGGCCCTCATCGAGGGCAACAAGGGCCTTTACGACGGGCTGGATCTGGAAGGCAGCAACAGCAATGCCGCCCTCGCCCGCCTCACCCGCACGCCCGTGGTGCTGGTCATCAACGTGCAGGGCATGACCCGTGGCATCGCCCCCCTGGTGCTGGGCTATCAGGCCTTCGAGCCGGAAGTGCGCATCGCTGGCATCATCCTCAACCAGATCCGCGGTGCCCGCCACGAGAGCAAGCTGCGGGCGGTGCTGGAACACTACACCGACGTGCCGGTGGTCGGTGCCGTCTATCACGACGATGCCATGACCATCGCCGAGCGCCATCTGGGCCTGGTGCCGAGCAACGAGAGCGCCGACGCCCGGGCGTTCATTGAGCACATCGGCCAGCGGGTGGCCGAACAGGTGGATCTCGACGCCATCCTGGCCATCGCCGCCGCTGCCCCGCCCCTGCCGGAAAGTACCATCGAACCGCCCACGCCGGCGGCCGAACGGGACGTGCGCATCGCCATTGCCCGGGATCCGGCCTTCGGCTTCTACTATCCGGATGATCTGGAGGCCCTGGAGGCCGCCGGCGCCGAGCTGCTGCCCTTCTCGCCCCTCGAGGACAGCCGACTGCCCGAATGCGACGGGTTGTTTCTCGGTGGCGGCTTTCCGGAGACCCACATGGACCGTCTGGCCGCCAACGCCCCCATGCGCGCGGCCATACGCGACGCCATCGAGGCTGGCCTGCCCGCCTATGCCGAATGCGGCGGGCTCATGTATCTGGCCCGGAGCCTGCGCTGGGACACGCACGAGGCGGAGATGGTGGGTGTCCTCCCCGCCAGTGCGGTCATGCACGAGCGTCCCATGGGCCGGGGCTACGTCCAGCTGGAAGAGACCCCGGATCATCCCTGGCCCGGCGAGCCTGGCCAGACCGTGTTCCCGGCCCACGAGTTTCACTATTCCGCCCTGGAAACCCCGCTGCCGCCGGACCTGCGCTTCGCCTACAGGGTACATCGTGGCACCGGGGTCGATGGCCGGCACGACGGCATCGTGCATCGCAACCTGGTGGCCTCCTACGCCCATCTGCGGGACACTTCCCATAACCATTGGGCCGGCCGCTTCGTGCAGTTCGTGCGTGCCTGTCGGGATCAAAAACGTGTATAATTGACTATTATGCTTGGTTATTAACCCACACCCGGAGTCGTTCCATGTTCACAGTCACCCCCGCCGCCGCGGAACAGATCATCAAGTCGGCCCGCGAAGGCCAGATGGAGGGCATGCCGCTGCGCATCGCCGCCCGCCGCGAGACCGATGGCAGCATCCAGTACGCCATGGGCTTTGCCGACGAGACCACCGAAAACGATCTGACCTTCAGCGAGTCGGGCGTCACCATCGTCATCGCGCCCTCGAGCATCGATCTGCTCAACGGCTGCACCCTCGACTACGTGCAGCTCGACGACGGCGAATACAATTTCATCTTTCTCAATCCCAACGATCCCAACTACACGCCGCCCCCGGCGGACGATTCGGGCACCGAACACGCCCTGTGACCCCCGACGGACCGTTGCGGGTATAATCCCGGACTCATGGCAACGCAATCCGATCAGCTCCGCAATGCCGCCGGGGACAACGTCTTCGGCGTCGAATGTTGTGGTCAGCGCGGCCGCATGTGGCGCAGCCACCTCTGCCTGCTGATCTTCAGCATCGCCGGATTGCTGGTCCTGATGGCCGGCGTCGGCAGCTGGCTGCTGACCCGTGGCGGCTATCCGGCCACGGCCCATCTGCTGATCTGGATACCCACCCTGTTCGGTCTGGTCCTCACCGCCCGCCTGGTGCGCCAGATCCAGCGCACCCTGCTCGAGCCGCTCACCGCCCTGCGCCAATGGGCCCAGGCCCTGCGCGAGGGCAACCTCGGCGCGCGCCTGCCCATGACCGCCTCGCGGGACTTCAACGCCCTGTACGAGGACATCAACAACCTCAGTGACAAGCTGCAGGCGCTGACCCAGGACATGCAGAGCCAGGTGCGTGCCCAGACCGAGCACATCGAGCGCAAGACCCACTCGCTGGAAATCATCTACGACGTGGCCGCCAGCATCAACGTCTCCCGGGATCTGGAAGACCTGCTCACCCGTTTCCTGCACACCCTGCGTGACGTGGTCAATGCCCGCGCCGCCGTGGTGCGCCTGATGACCGACGACGGCCAGATGCGCCTGGTCTCCAGCATCGGCCTCGACGAGGATCTGATGAAGCGCGAGCAACTCATTCCCTCCGAGAGCTGCCTGTGCGGCAGCGCCTACCGCGACGGCACGGTGCTGTTCGAGAAGAACATCACCCACTGCGACAAGATCGTCGGCCGCTCCTTCTTCAACGACGACAACATCGGCATGATCGCCGTGCCCCTGCAGTACCGGGACAAGACCCTCGGCGTCTACAACCTGTTCGTGGATCACGAGGACTTCGCCGATCAGGAGGACATGGTCGGCCTGCTCACCAGCATCGGCCGTCACCTGGGCATGGCCATCGACAAGGCCCGCTCCGACGACGAATCCAACCGCCTGTCGATCATGGAGGAGCGCACCCGCCTCGCCCACGAACTGCACGACTCCCTGGCCCAGACCCTCGCCAGCCTGCGCTTCCAGGTGCGGGTACTGGACGAGACCCTGCGTCAGGGCCAGGAACCGGCCATCTGGTACGAGCTGGAAAAGATCGAGAATAACCTCGACGAGGCCTACGCCGAGCTGCGCGAGCTCATCACCCATTTCCGTGCGCCCATCGACAAGCGCGGATTGGTGCCCGCCGTGGAACATCTGGTGGAGCGCTTCCGCAACCAGACCGACATTTCCATCTTCCTGCAGAAGGAATGGAACGTGCTGCAGTTGCCGGCCAGCATCGAAGTGCAGGCCCTGCGCATCATCCAGGAGGCGCTCAACAACATCCGCAAGCACAGTCAGGCCCATGCCGTGCGCGTGATCATGCGCTCCGACGTGCAGGGCGACTGCCACATCCTCATCGAGGACGACGGCGTGGGCATGACCGTGCTGCCCGAGTCCGATCGCACCTCCGGCGATCATCTGGGCCTGAGCATCATGGAAGAGCGGGCCAAGCGCATCGGCGGCACGGTGCGCATCGAAAGCGAACCCGGCGAGGGAACCCGCATCATGCTCCACTTCCGCTATCCCGAACCCGCCACAGACGACCGGACCAGCGTGCGGGTCGATCTGCCCCGGGCCCAGGTACTGCCATGAGTCTGCGCGTCCTGCTGATCGACGACCACACCCTGTTCCGGGTCGGCCTCGAGGGCCTGCTGGCCAGTCGCGGCATCGAGGTGGTCGCCTCGGTCGGCTCCGGCCAGGAATGCCTGCGCCTGGTGGAGGAACTCAAGCCCGACGTGATCCTGCTGGATGTGCGCATGCCCGGCATCGACGGTCTCGGCGTGCTCCGCATGCTGCGCAAGGAACAGCTCGAACTGCCCATCGTGATGCTCACCACCAGCACCGAGGAAGGCGACCTGCTCGAGTCCCTGCGCCAGGGCGCCCAGGGCTACCTGCTCAAGGACATGGAGCCGGACGAACTGGTGCTGGCCCTGCGCGACATCGTCTCCGGCAAGACCGTGGTGGCCCCGGATTTGGCTCCCATCCTCGCCAAGGCCGTGCAGGGCGGCGGCCAGGAACCGGAAGAGCCGGAAGACGACAGCCCCTTCTCCGAACTGACCCCGCGCGAAACCGAAATCCTCGGCCTGCTGGCCGAAGGCCAGAGCAACAAGGCCATCGCCCGCAACCTCGGCATCTCCGACGGCACCGTCAAGCTGCACGTGAAGGCCATCCTGCGCAAGCTCGACGTCCACTCCCGCGTGGAGGCCGCGGTGATGGCCGTGGAACAGGGCTTCAACCGCAATGCCTCCGGCAACAACTGAGCAACCTGATCATGAAACGCTTCACCGAACTGGTCGCCGAAGCGGCCGAACACGTCAAGGAAATCTTCCCCTGGGATCTGGAGGAAATCCTCCAGGAACGGGAAATCATGCTGCTGGACGTGCGCGAGCCCTATGAATTCGAGGCCATGCACATCGAAGGCTCCCTCAACGTCCCCCGCGGCGTGCTGGAAACCGCCTGCGAATACGATTACGAGGAAACCGTCCCCGAACTGGTCGAGGCCCGAGACAGGGAAATCGTGGTGATCTGCCGCTCCGGCAACCGCAGTGTGTTCGCCTGCGAAGTGATGCAGAAGCTGGGCTACCGGAACGTGGCCTCCCTCAAGACCGGCCTGCGCGGCTGGGCCGACTACGAACAGCCCATGGTCAACGGCAAGGGCGAACCGGTCTCCGAGGACGAGGCCGACGAATACTTCACCCCCAAACTGCGCCCGGAGCAGCTGAGTTCCAACGCGAAAAAGACAGGGACTAGTAGCTAGGGACGACGACTGCATGGATGCAGGAGGTAGAGCGAAGCAGGATGCCCGAGCCGAGGGCCGAGGAAAACCGGGTTCGGGGATTTCGAGCGTAGGGTGCGTTCGCGAAGCAACGCACCGGCCATGGCAGGAACGAGTAGCGAGGGACGAGGGCTGAGGAAAAGCGGGTTCGGCTGGCTTCGATAGCCTCGTCCCTCGCCGCTCGGCCCTCGGCACTGTTCATCGCGGCTTGCGCCGCTCCTACACAAACACCATCAATCCAGATAAATCTTCGCGTTCTCTGCGCCCTTCGCGTTGAAAACCGCCTTATCCCTGCCCGCAGGTTCCGCAGCCGGGGTTGACCTCGCTCTTCACACTGTACTCGTACTTCTTGCGATCCTTGCGCCGGCCGTTGGGCGCGGCCTGCTGGATGATCACGCCCTTGACCTGCTCGATGTCGATTTCGCGGGTTTCGTGCCGATAGGCCTCGTTGAGCGGCACGAGGTAATACTTGCCTTCATGCATGCGCAACTGACGGAAGATGTAGCCGTTCTCGATGAGGGCGATGACGTAGGAACCATCGGTGGCCAGGCCCTCCGGATCGATGATGATGATCACGCCCTTCCTGAACTCGGGCTCCATGCTGTCGTCGATCACCTGCAGCGCAAACGGCTCGGCCGAGGCGCAGCCGCTGATCTCGTCGGGGGCCATGGCGGAACGTTTCATTTCGGGCATGCTCGTGTCTCCTGTTCGATATGGCAATTATAGCGCGCCGGAAGCCGATATATATTAAACGGCTCATAATTATCCTCACTGAAACTTGCCGGTTAAGATCTGTAGGAGCGGCGCAAGCCGCGATGAACAGTGCCGAGGGCCGAGTAGCGAGGGACGAGGCTATCGAATCCAACCAATCCCGCTTTTCCTCAGCCCTCGCCACTCGTCCCTGCATAGGTCGCGGCTTGCGCCGCTCCTACCCTTTCCGGGCTACGTCCCCACCTCCTCCAGCTCCGCCTCCTTCGCCGCCACCTGCCGTTCTTCCTGTTGCAGCTCCCACATCTGGGCATAGAGGCCGCCTTGCGCCAGCAGTTCCGTGTGCGTGCCCTGCTCCACGATGCGGCCGTGTTCCATCACCAGGATGCGGTCGGCGTCGACGATGGTGGACAGGCGGTGGGCGATGACCAGGGTGGTGTGCTGTTCGGCCACCTGGCGCAGGGCGTCGAGGATGGCGCGCTCGTTGCGGGAGTCCAGCGACGAGGTGGCCTCGTCGAAGATCAGGATCGGCGGATTCTTGAGAATCACCCGGGCGATGGCGATACGCTGTTTCTCGCCGCCGGAGAGCTTGAGGCCCCGTTCGCCCACCATGGTGTCGTAGCCGTCGGGCAGGCCGACGATGAAATCGTGGATGGCTGCCAGCCGGGCCGCCTGCTCCACTTCCTCGCGGGTTGCATCGGGGCGGGCGTAGCGGATGTTGTACTCGATGGACTCGTTGAACAGCACCGTGTCCTGGGGCACGATGCCGATGGCCTGGCGCAGGCTGTCGAGGGTCACGTCGGCGATGTTCTGATCGTCGATGGTGATGCGCCCGGCGTTCACGTCGTAGAAGCGGTAGAGCAGCCGCGCCAGGGTGGACTTGCCGGCGCCGGACGGGCCCACCACGGCCACCTTGTGTCCGGCCGGGATGTCGAAGGTCACGTCCTCGAGGATTGGCCGCTCGGGCTGGTAGGCGAAGGCCACGTGCTCGAAGGCCACCCTGCCCTCGCGCACGACCAGGGGTTTCGCGTCGGGCTTGTCGGCGATCTCGGGTTGCTCGTCGAGCAGCTTCCAGACCCGATCCATGTCGGCCAGGGTGTGTTTGAGCATACGATAGACGATGCCGAGGAAGTTGAGCGGGATGAACAGTTGCAGCATCAGGGTGTTGACCAGCACCAGATCCCCCAGGGTCATGCTGCCGTCCACCACGCCCTGGCCGGCATAGATCATGATCAGGGTCACGCCCACGGCGATGATGGCGCCCTGGCCGAAGTTGAGCAGCGACATGGAGGTCTGGCTCTTGACCGCGGCATCCTCCCATTCGCTCAGGGTGCGATCGTAACGCTGCAGCTCGAAGCGTTCGTTGTTGAAGTACTTGACCGTCTCGTAGTTGAGCAGGCTGTCCACCGCCTGGCCATTGGCCTTGGAATCCAGCCGGTTCATGGTGTGCCGGTAGTGCATGCGCCATTCGGTCACGGCCAGGGTGAAAGCGATGTATACGGCCACGGTGAGGAAGGTCACCAGGGCGAAATGCCAGTCGTACTGGCCGAGCAACAGAAAGGCCACCAGCACGAACTCGGCGGCGGTGGGCAGGATGTTGAACACCAGGTAGTTGAGGATGGAGCTGATGCTGGCCGTGCCCCGCTCCAGATCGCGGATGATGTTGCCGGTGCGCCGTTCCAGGTGATAGCGCAGGGACAGGCGATGCAGGTGCTCGAGCACCTGGCGCGACAGCCGCCGCATGGCGTGATAGCGCACACGGGCGAAGATGGCGTCGCGCAGCTCGTTGAACAGGGAACTGCCGAGGCGCAGCGCGCCGTAGGCCAGGAACAGCACGATGGGCAGGGCCAGCAGCCGGCCCTGGCTGGTGTCGAGCGCATCGACGATGTGCTTGAGTACCACCGGAATGCCCACCGTGGCCACCTTGGCGAGGATCAGGCTCGCCAGCGCCAGCAGCACGCGGCCGCGGTATTGCCAGACGTACGGGAACATGCGCTTGAGATTGCGCAAATCCTGTCGCCCGACCTGCGGTGCTTCGGTGTAGAGGTGGCGTGAGATACTCATCTGTTCCCGACGCAAAAATTGAAATACTATCATAGCCTTCCTGTGGTCCCGACGATGAGTTGGAACCTGCAGGGCATGTCCCTGTCAACCTTGCGGGAATGCTGTACCGGCAATTCCCTGACAAAGACCGGGGCATGACACCCCAACGATCAACGGAGACCGGCGGTCGAAAACCCATGCCAACGCGAACCCTGCCCTTTGCGGCTCTGATCCTGAGCCTGTCGCTCGTCGCCTGTGGTGGCGGTGATTCCCCTTCCGCCCACACGCGCCAGCGACCGCCCCAGCCGGTGGTGGTGACGGAAGTACAACAGGGGCCCTTGACCGGCGTGCGCACCGTGAGCGGCCATCTGGACGCCCTGCGCCGGGTGAAGATCTTCAACGAGGAAGGCGGACGCATCGTTTCGCTGCCCTGGCACGAGGGTGATCGGGTTCGCCAGGGCGAACTGCTGGTGCGCATCGACGACAGCCTGATCCAGGCGGAACTCCGCAAGGCCCGGGCCAACCTGCAGCAGGCCCGCTCCGATCGCCGGCGCCTCGAGGCCCTGTTCCGCAAGCAACTGGTCTCCGAGGAAGACATCAGCCGGGCGGACACCGCCATCGAGCTGGCTGCCTCGGAAGTCAGCCAGCTCGAGACCCGCCTGACCCGCACCCGCATCCGCGCGCCCTTCGATGCCATCGTCACCGAGCGGCGCATCGAACCGGGCGACGTGGCGCCGACCCACACCCATCTGCTGACGCTCATCGATCCGGCCCGGCTGGAGGCCGTGGTGTACGTCTCCGAGCGGTTGCTGTTCGGGCTGGAAAAGGGCACGCCGGTGACTCTGCGCATCGATGCCCTCGGCGATCGGCCCGTTGCCGGCGAAGTGCTGCGCCTCACGCCCCGCGTGGATATCCGCACCCTCAAGGCCCGTGTCGAGATCGCCCTGCCCGGCCAGCCCGGCGCCCAGCCCGGCCAGCTGGTACGGGCCGATCTGCCGGTGCGCACCAGCAGCCGCCTGCACGTGCCCTTCGCCGCCGTGCGCCACGACAGCCACGGCGCCTACGTCTGGCGGCTGACCGGCGAGAACACCGTCGCCAAGGCCCGGGTCGTCACCGGCCTGCAGCTTGGCGAGCGCATCGCGGTCCGCGAAGGCCTCGCCGCCGGTGAGCGGATCGTGATCAAGGGCTTCGTCGGCCTGCGCGAAGGGCGCAAGGTCGCGGTCCGGGACGACGCATGAGCCGCCGCATCCGCACCGGCGGGATCGCCGCCTGGTCCATTCGCCGTCCGGTGGCGGTGGTCATGCTGGCCCTCGCCGTGGTGGTGCTGGGCCTGTTCTCGCTGGACCGGCTGGCCGTGGATCTGCTGCCCCACATCATCTATCCCGAAGTGCGGGTGCGGGTGCTCAATCCCGGCGTCCCGGCGCGGATCATGGAGGACGAGATCACCCGCCAGCTCGAGGAACAACTGGCCATCACCGAAAACGCCATCGCCGTACAGTCCACCACGACCGAGGGTCGCAGCTCGGTGGATCTGAGCTTCCCCTACGGCACCGACATCGACCGCGCCCTGCGCGACGCCAGCACCCGTCTCGACCGCGCCCGTCGCTTCCTGCCCACCACCATCGAGCCGCCCATCATCTACAAGCGCGATCCGGCGCAAATCCCGGTGCTGGAGCTGGCGGTCAGCTCCCGGGGCCGCGATTCGGTGCAGCTGCGGGACTGGGTGGACTATGCCTTCCGCAACTGGTTCCTGAACCTGCCCGGCGTGGCCGCGGCCGAGGTGGGCGGTGGCCAGCGGCGGGAGATCCGCATCGAGCTGGATCAGGAGCGTCTGGCCGCTCTGGGCCTCGACTTCGCCGACATCGAAACGGCACTGGCCGCCGAGAACCGCCAGTATCCCGGCGGACGCATCCTGGTCGCCGGCCGGGAACTGGCCTCCCGCGCCGACGGTCGGGTGCCGACGCCGGCCGAACTCGGCGCACTGCCCATCGGCGATCCCGACGAAACCGGCACGGCACCTCGCCTGCGCGACGTGGCCCGGATTTTCGACACCCACGAGGACGAACGCCTGCGGGTGCGCCTCGACGGTCAGCCGGCCATCAAGCTCTCCATCCAGAAGCAGCCGGGCGCCAACACCGTGGCGGTGGTGGACGCCGTGCGCGAGCGCCTGGCCTGGTTGCGCCAGCAGCGGGTGATTCCGGACGACATCGACGTGGCGGTAATTGCCGATCAGTCGGTGTTCATCCGCCAGTCGCTGCGTAACGCCGCCCTGGCGGTACTCGGCGGCGCGGTGCTGGCCATGCTGGTGGTGTGGCTGTTCCTCGGCGATCTCACCCGCACCCTGATCATCGGCCTGGCCATCCCCCTGGCCATCCTCGTGACCTTCATCATCATGGCCCTCTCCGGCCTGACCCTGAACATCATGACCCTCGGGGGACTGGCCGTGGGCGTGGGCATGCTGGTGGACAGCACCATCGTCATGCTCGAGAACATGACCCGTCATCAGCAGGAAGGCGAACGAGGCGAGGCGGCGGCCCGCAACGCGGCGGCGGAAGTCACCGGCGCCATCACCGCCTCCACCACCACCAACCTGGCGGCCGTCCTGCCCTTCCTGTTCATCAGCGGCCTCATCGGCCTGCTGTTCCGGGAACTCATCGTCACCATCTCCGCAGCGATCCTCGCCTCGCTGGTGGTGGCGATCACCGTGGTTCCGGCCCTCGGTGCTCGCAGCCGCCTGGCTGGCCGCCCAACCGGATTCGCGTCGCGAATGTTGGACGCCTTGCGCGAACGATACGTGTGGCTGGCCGCCCGCCTGTTGCCGCGCAGCCACTGGCTGCTGCTGGGCCTGCTGCCGCCCCTGATCCTGGCGCTGATGTTCCTGCTCGAACGCACGCCCATCTTCCTGCCCTCGGTGGACGAAGGCCGCGTAACCATCTCCGTGAGCAGTGATCCCGGTACCGAACTGGATGCCATGGATGCCACGGTCCAGCGCATCGAGCAACGCATTCTCGAAAGCCCCGAAGTGGTATCCCTGTTCACCACCGTCGGTGGCTTCATCTTCGGCCGTTCCGAATTCGAGTCCAGCCATTTCAGTGGCCTGTACGTGCAGCTCGTGCCGCGCAGTCAACGGGATCTTTCCAGCCAGCAGTGGGTGCGCAAGATGCAGAAGCACATCGCCGAACTGGGACTGGTGGGCTACCGGGTACGCATGCGGGTGCGCGGCGTGCGGGGCGTGCATCTGGGGCGCGGTGACGACGACATCAGCGTGCGCATCCAGGGCGACGATCTCGACACCCTGCGGGAACTGGGCGACAAGGCCGTGGAGCGCCTGCGCCGGATCACGGGCCTGCGCAACATTGCACACAACTACGAGGAGCTGCGCGAGGAACTGGTGGTCCACGTCGATCGGGAACGGGCCGCCGCCCTCGGCATTCGCACCGAGGACATCGGCCGTGCCCTGCAGGTGGGGCTGGAAGGCCGGCCGGTCTCCGACTATCTGGAAGGCGATCGCCGCTATCCCATCCGCCTGCGCCTGCCCCGCCACGACCTCGACAGCCTGGAGAAGGCCCGGCAACTGCTGGTGGGCTACCGGGAGGGCCAGCCGGTGCGCCTGCGCGACGTGGCGAAACTGGCCATCGTCGCCTCGCCTGATCGCATCAAGCGCGACAACCAGCGGCGCATCGTCGAGATCAGCGCCAGCCTTGGCCCCGATCTCCCCCTGGGCCAGGCGCTGGACGCGGTGGACGCGGCCCTGGCCGACTTCCCGCTCCCTGACGGTTACAGTCTGTACGACGGCGGCGTGCGCGAACAGCTCCAGGAAAGCCAGGGACTCGGCACCATCCTGCTGGGCCTGGCCCTGTTCCTGGTGTTCGTGGTCATGGCGGTGCAATACGAATCCCTGCGCAATCCCCTGATCATCCTGCTCGGCATCCCCTTCACCCTGATCGGCGTGGCCGCAGGCCTGTACGTGACCGGTATCCCCGTCTCGATTCCCGTCTGGCTTGGTCTCATCATGCTCGCCGGCATCGTGGTCAACAATGCCATCGTGCTGGTGGAACAGATCGAAATCGAACGGGAAGCCGGCCTGACCCTGACCGAGGCCATCCTCGCCGCCTGCCGCGTACGCCTGCGCCCCATCCTCATGACCACCCTCACCACCGCCGTCGGCATGCTGCCCCTGGCCCTCGGCCTCGGCGAAGGCGCCGAAATGCTCCAGCCCCTGGCCATCGTCATCGTCTGGGGCCTGCTGTTCTCGCTACTGGTGAGCCTGCTGGTGGTGCCGGGGGTCTATCGGCTGGTACACGGACACAAAGCGTAAAAACCTTCAACGCAAAGGCGCCAAGATTTTTTATTTGATTGTAGGAGCGGCGCCCCCGCCGCGATTATGCGGTAACGGGTAGCTGGGCATGGGTGGCTGGTAAAACCCATCGCTCCAACTTTTCCCTACCAGATAGCTATTCCGAATTTTCGATCACTGCTTGCAACAGGCACGAAGCCCTCACCCCGACACCGGATACGTCGCCGCCGCCGATCCTTCCGGGTGGAACCAGTCGAGCTTGTCGTGGAGTTTCACCACTTCGCCGACAATGATCAGGGTCGGTGGCTTGACGTCGTTGTCCTTGACCAGTTGCGGCAGGGTTTTCAGATCGCCGATGTGGACCTTCTGCTGCTGGGTGGTGCCCTTCTCGACCAGGGCGGCGGGAGTGTCGGCGGGCAGGCCGTGCTCGACGAGCTTGGCGCACAGGCCCTCGATCTGGGAGAGGCCCATGTAGAAGACCACGGTCTGGCCGGGCTGGGCGATGGCTTTCCAGTTGAGTTCGTGGCTGTCGTCCTTGAGATGGCCCAATACGGAGAATGTTTCCGTCGATTTCAAAATGCGGGTTTCCAACATATCTACAATAACCGTCCCAGAAAATGCCTTGGCATGAAAACTCCAAACCAGGTATTCTTTGGCATCAATCTACCCGTTGCACTATCGAGTTGAATCCACGGAGCCCAAACAAAGTTGGGAAGATGGGTAACAGCTTTGCTGTGAACCGGGTGTCAAACTTCGGTGTAAAACGCAGTTTATCTCTCTTTTATTCGTACCAGAGTCCATTTGCCATTGGATTTTTCAAGATCGGCTTTAAATTTTGCTTCACCACTATCACCTCGAATCAACAGATTAAGTTTCGCCCGCCCCCATTCGCCACTGAAATGATACGAGAACCCAAATGGAGACACTGATATCTCTTTTACTGGACCAACACTAGATATGACTGTTTCTGATGCCGAGATAGTTTTCTGGGCAAGATACCAATCGTCAGAATTGATGAAATAGACATATCCGCCCAGCCAGAATCCCACCGTAACCAGAACGGCGATCAGACCATAGATGAATGCTTTTCTTACGGCCATTCCAGTAAGAACTCTCATCGACCTGAATAGATGGTAATCTGCCCGCCAACAGCCCCGCTGGCTCTAATACCCCCGCTATCTCCAACAGAGAAGCTTGGACTCATGAATTGCCCATATGGCTTTGAATCTCCTTGAGTTGGAAAATTTCGACCAAGATTATTTTGTAAGCCCGCTTGTAGAGGTCCCGCGTTAAAACTTATATCACCATATACACCAAGACCAACTCCACCGCTTTGACAAAGTTCGTCAGAAGACGATCCAGGTCTTCCACCCAACAGATCTAAACTAAGCCCACCACCGATACCGAAACCGAATTTGAAGCTCATGAAACCTTGACCGGTATTTTCGTCCCTACCAAATGAAATCTCACCGCCTGCTCCAGAGTAGCCGCCAAAAGTTATCGACCATAGCCCCATCGGATCAGCATGGCTGACGGGGTTGTTTACCACATACCCATATAAATTTACATCCCCACCCCCAAACAAAATCGGATCCTTGCTCGTCCACCTACCCGTCTCCGGGTCATAATCCCTTGCCCCGAACCGCACCAAACCGGTATGCAGATCATAAATGCCTCCGGCAAACCCAAATGGCTGGAAACCAGGATTCGTGTCTCGGAGCACATTACCCCACTCATCATAGTCGATGCGCTGAACCTTTTCGCCCGTTGCCACGTCCACCACCAGTCGCGGGCTGCCGAGGTGGTCGGAGAGGATGCGGTAGGTCTTTTCGGTGCCAGTGGCCGGATCGATCTTGATCATGTAGGCCGGCACGTTGGCCTTGTGGGCATAGACGAAGCGGGAGACGACGTTTCCGGCACCGTCCAGCTCGGCGATGGGGTTGAGCTGGTCCTTGTAGAGGAACC
>Ga0256832_1001348_pt1 | contig 16513 bp, 19 predicted proteins | sample 134614metaG_FD_190534 | JGI IMG/M metagenome (GOLD analysis project Ga0256832, IMG submission 190534) | Hydrothermal vent microbial communities from Lau Basin, Pacific Ocean - 134-614 | ecosystem: Environmental > Aquatic > Marine > Hydrothermal vents | place: Pacific Ocean: Lau Basin | collected...
TATTCCTTTTGGGAGGGAGGATTATGTGGTTTTTAGTCTTTATCGGATTATTCTGTCTTTCTTATGCTCAGGATAGGGTGATAATTGAAAAAAAAGGACAAAATCACTACCACGTTGAAACATACACTGAGCCTTCTTATAAACCAAAAAGGGAAAAATACAAAAAATCTCACAGATACAGGAAAAAAAGCAGATTTTATGTTGCATCAAAAAAAGGAAAGGTATTTCACAGACCATCTTGCCGATTTGCCAAGAAAATTAAGAATAAAATGATTTTCAAAACCAAAAGAAAAGCAAAAAATTCAGGTTTAAGACCATGTAAGCTCTGTAAGCCTTAACATCCTTAGTTCAATGCCTGTGATAAAATATCTATCAAGTTCAATATTTTCTTTAGGAGAGTTAAATGGACATAAAAGATTTTGAAAAAAGGAATAAAGATAAAATAGCTGTAATAGGCCTGGGGTATGTCGGACTTCCTCTTGCTGTTTTACTGGATAAAAGATTTAATGTAATAGGTTTTGATATAAACAAAAACAGAGTAGAGGAACTGAAAAAAGGATACGATAGAACAAGAGAAATAGAAACTAAAGACCTGAAAAACGCACAGATAGACTTCACATATAATCCAGAAAAATTATCACAAGCAAAAGTTATGATAATAACAGTCCCTACACCTATAGATCAGCACAACATCCCTGATCTAAGACCAATAAAATCAGCAACAAAAACTGTTGGAAAATACATGCAAAAAGGCTCGGTTGTAGTTTATGAGTCAACAGTCTATCCAGGTTTAACAGAGGAGGAATGTGTTCCTATCTTAGAGCAGGAAAGTGGTCTAAAATGGAAAAAAGATTTTAATGTGGGATATTCTCCAGAAAGGGTAAACCCCGGGGATAAAAAACATACAATAGACAAAATAATTAAGGTTGTTGCAGGGGATACCCCTGAGATTACAGAGTTTTTGTCAAAGCTTTACGGAAGCGTTATAACAGCAGGCATACACAAAGCTCCTGATATAAAAACAGCAGAAGCAGCAAAGGTAATAGAGAACACACAAAGGGATCTGAATATAGCCCTTATGAACGAGCTGTCTGTAATATTTAACAAAATGGGAATAGACACAAAAGCTGTTTTAGAAGCAGCTTCAACAAAATGGAATTTCCTCAGATTCGAACCGGGGCTTGTAGGTGGTCACTGCATTGGCATTGATCCTTATTATCTTACTTTCAAAGCCCAGGCTATAGGACACCATCCTGAGGTGATCCTTGCAGGAAGAAGAATAAACGATTACATGGGCAAGTTTGTAGCAGAAAACACAGTCAAAAAACTGATAAAGGCAGGAAAGGCTGTAAAGGGAAGCAAGGTTCTGATATTAGGTCTAACATTTAAGGAAAACATAGCAGACATAAGAAATACTAAAGTGATAGATGTTTATAAAGAGCTAAAAGAATACGGAATAAATGTGTACGTACACGATCCATTTGCATATCCCGAAGAGGCAAAAGAAGAGTACGGAATAGATTTATTAGATGACATAGGAAAAGAATCTCCTTATGATGCGATAGTAGTAGCGGTAAAACACAGACCATTTATTGAAGAACTGGACTTTCAGAAATACAAAGAGTTGATGAAAAAAGATGGAAAACCTGTTTTAATAGATATCAAAGGTTTATATAACAAAGAAAAAGCTATCAGAGAAGGATTCCTATACTGGAGATTATAAAGACAACTGTACCAAAGGCAAGGTTTTTCCCTGAAGAGCTTAACTTAATAATAAAAGAATTTAAAAAAATTCCAGACCTGATAATACTAAATAGATATTCAGAGAAATAAATAGATTTAAACTATAGACCTTATAGGAACTGCATGTAAATTTTTACCAAAAGGTAAAACTTTATCTCCATTATAAAAAACAATACCATATTTAACTAAATTTTTTATTTCTCTTATATTTTTAAAATCTTTATCTGATATAGTTTCTTTAGCTTTAACTTCTACTGCTATAAGCTCATTTTTGTACCTTATCAAAAAGTCAATCTCTTTCTTATCTAAGGTTCTATAAAAATAAATTTCAGCAGGAAACCAACTGTATTTAGCATGTTTAAGAAGTTCATTAAATACAAAGGTTTCAAAAATAGAACCTGCATAGGAACTGAATAATAACTCTTCTTTAGAAGTAATTCCCAAAAGATAACATAGTAAACCTGTATCATTAAAGTATATTTTGGGGCTTTTTACAAATCTTTTTCCTATATTTTGGCTGAAAGGTTTTAAAATCGTTATTTGGTAAATAAGCTGTAGTAGATTTAAATAATTGTCCAGAGTTTTACCATCAATCCCTGTTATCTGGGAAATTTTAGATTTGTTTAGTATATTCCCAGAATACGAAGCCAAAATATGAAGTAAATTCAAAAATTTGTCAATATTTCTTATCTCTCCAATTTCAATAACATCTTTTTCTATATATGTGCTGACATAAGAACTGAACCATATATATTTCATCTTTTCAGTTTTTATTTTGTGAATCTCAGGAAATCCTCCTTTTAATATAAACTCCCAGATATCTATATCAGATATGCTTTTTTGTTCTAAAAACTTACCTGTAAATAATTTTTCTATTAGATTTTCTTTTTTATTTTGAATTTCATATATACTTAGAGGATATAACTCAAAAATAGCCAATCTTCCTGCAAGGCTTTCCTTCACAGCAGAAAACTTTAGTAAATTTATAGAACCTGTAAGTATAAATTGATTAGGTTTCCTATTTTTGTCTATTTTTTGTTTTATAACATTAAATATTTCGGGAACTTTTTGAACTTCATCTAAAATGACAGGAAGTTCTAAACTATTTATAAATCCATTAGGGTCATTTTTTGCTGATAAATAAGCATTAATGTCATCAAAGGTTACATAGTTATTGGCTATTTCCATAGAAAGCGTGGATTTGCCTACCTGTCTTGCCCCTGCAATATTTATTGCAGGGAACTCCTGAATTGCTTCTTTTAGTATTGGTTTTAATAATCTCTTAAATTTCATGATTATACTCCCTAAAATTTAGGGATTATAATACGTAAATTTCAGGAATTTTGCAAGTTTGTTTTTCAATCCGAAAGCTATAATATTATTCTTATAAATCTCAATAATCTGGTGAAAAAAATGGGTTTAGAAGTGAAAGAAAAACAAAAGAAGGGCAGAAAAAGAATTCCCAAGGAACTTATATATGAAATGAGATATGGTACTCCCATTTATTACAGGGATTATGACAAGGTTTTAAGCGGGGAGAAAACTCTGGAGGAAGTTATGGGGAGCAGTAAATTACAGTGGTTTATAATTTATCTAATTTATTCATACCTTATCAAAAATATTGATACAGAAAAGTATGTAATTGCAACCAACGAGGCAGGCTTCCAGTGGGCACCACGAACATGGAGAAATCTTGATATAGCTATATTTGACAAAAAGAAACTCTTTAAAGAAGGGATAAATGATAAATATGCAAAAACTCCCCCAGAAGTTGTAATTGAAGTCGACTCAAAGGCAGATTTAAGAAAATACGGAGATTTTATGAATTATTCACGGGAAAAAACGCAGGATTTTTTAAATGCCGGAGTTAAAAGAGTTATCTGGTATACAACATTTGACAAAAAAGTAATGGTAGCAGAAAAAGGCAAAAGATGGTTCATAACAGACTGGAACGACACAATAGACATAATAGATGATATTAAACTAAACCTTGATGAACTTTTAAAATCAGAAGGAATAAAGGAGTAATGAAAACAAAAGAATTTAAAAATATCCGTCTTACAGAATACGAACTTAAAGCCATCAAAAATACAGCTAAGGAAATTTTTGGCAAAAACGCAAAAGTCTGGCTTTTTGGCAGTAGGGTTAATCCAAACGCTAAAGGTGGAGATATTGATATATACATTGAAATTCCTGATATGGAAAACTGGTTAGACAAAAAAATTAATTATTTAGTAAAGCTAAAGGAAAAAATTGGAGACCAAAAAATAGATCTTGTATTAAAACCTTATAACTGTCAGGAAGAGATATGTATTGAAGCAAAAAAAACTGGGGCAAGGCTGATTTGAATGCTGAACTTAAATACAGAAAATCTTATGAAGAGACCCAGAAACATATAGATAGATTAAAAAAAGCATTTGAGATCTTAAAATCTCAAAAATTTGTACCTTTAGACAGCCAAAAGATAGAAAATATACTAAATGATGAATATTTAACCGCTTTATTAGATCAGATAGTATACAGATACTCAAAACTTCAGGATTCTTTATCAAAATTAATCAGAAACTATCTTTATCTGAAAGGAGAAAATGTAGAGAATTTAACTATGGTTGATGTTTTGAACAAAGCTGAAAAATTTGAAATAGGTATAAATAAAGAAAAGTGGTTCAAGCTCAGAGAATTAAGAAATATACTTGTACATGAGTACGAAGATGAAAAATCAAAAATTGCAGAAACATTGAATAAAATCTATAAAGAGCTTGATTATTTTAAAAACCTCTTAGAAAAGTTGAAATTATAAAACAGAGGCTTATAAAGTTGGGAGAATTAAAACAAAAAAATATCCGCCTGACAGAAGAAGAAATAAAAGCTATAAAAGAAACAACCGCTGAAATTTTTGGCAAAAACGCAAAGGTCTGGATATTTGGAAGCAGGGTAAACCCTGAGCTAAAAGGAGGAGACATAGACATTTATGTAGAAATTCCTGATTATAAAGAAACAGATCTTTTCAAGAAAAAGATAAATTTTTTAATTAAACTTGAAGAACAGATCGGAGAGCAGAAAATTGATCTGATAGTTGCTCCCTATAACTGCAAAGAATTTTACTGTATAGAGGCAAAAAAGACAGGAATAAGAATCCTATGAAAGATATAAAACTTGTTCTGCAAGAGATAGATAAGCATAAAGAAAGATTAAAATATGTTGTGGATAAGATAAAAAGCTGGCATGAACTAAATACAGAAATTCTGAATTATCCTGAAAAGGTGGAAACAATAGATGCTTTTTTATTCAGGTTTTCAAAAATGCAGGACACAATGAGAGAAAAATTATTTCCTTTAATTCTGGAAATTCTTGGAGAAGAAACAAGAAACAAACCGTTTATAGACATACTAAACAGGCTTGAACAGTTAGAGATTTTACCTTCGGCAGATAAATGGAAAGAATTGAGAAAAATAAGAAACCTGTTGATGCATACTTATCCGTGGGAACAGGAAACTTTAATAAAAGAACTTAAGGAGGCTATTAGGGCTTCCGAAGAGCTAATAAAAATTTATGAAAGTATAAAGGATAAAATCAAACCTTACTTATAAATAGATCTTTGTTTTCCGAAAAAGTTAGATATACAAGGAGTAAAATGGATACCGAAACAAAGGTAAGACTTTCTAAAGAAGAGTTAAAGACAATTAAGAATATAATAAAAAAATATGATCCAGAGGCAAAAATTATCCTTTTTGGAAGCAGGACACAATTAGATAAAAAAGGTGGAGACATAGATCTTTTGATCATCTCGGAGAAAATAGACTACAAAAAAAGAAGAAAAATATCAGTGGATCTTCAGCTGGCATTAGGAGAACGGAAAATAGATATGATAGTAACAGACAATCCGGAAAAGACAGAGTTTACAAAAACTGCATACAAATACGGAGTTGAGATTTGATAAGAGAAGAGGCAGTAAAAATCTTTTGTGAAAATCTGAACCTTTTTGAAAAAAATCTTAAATGGCTGAAAAAATCCTACGAAAAAGCAAAAAAGATTGATTTAGACAAAGAATTAACTGAAGAGGATCTGGAAGTTTTTGAAACCTTGTCAAACAGGTTTGGTAGGACGGTTGGTATTTTAATAAATAAGATCTTAAGAGGTCTTGACATAATAGAGCTTGAAGATATAACACGTAAACTTGATATTGTAATAAGGGCTGAAAAAAGAGGGTTCGTTGATGATTACAAAGTCCTTATTGAGATGAAAGATCTGAGAAATGAACTTGTTCATGAGTACATTCAGGAAAACTTAATAGAAAGATTTAAAGAGGTCTTAGAATATACTCCCAAGCTGTTTGATATTACCAACAAATTGAAAGATTATGTTAAGAAAATGAAGTACTGCTGAGATTAAATTATCGATACATTTCGCATATTCTAAGGAAAACAATAAAATTTGTATTGAACAGAGATTAATAAATAAAGTAAAATTAATACCTTAAATTTTTTAGGAGGATACAAAACTGAAGATAGCAGTAGCAGGCGCTGGATACGTAGGCCTTTCAAATGCAATTTTACTTGCCCAGCACAACGAAGTAGTAGTAAAGGATATAGATCCAAAAAAAGTAAAGCTTATAAACAAAAAAATTTCACCAATAATTGATAAGGACATACAGAATTACCTGAAAAACAAACCCTTAAACCTCAAGGCAACATTAGATCCTGAAGAAGCTTACAAAGATGCAGAGTTTGTTGTAATAGCAACACCTACAGATTACGACCCGATAACAAACTACTTCAACACAAAATCAATAGAAGCAGTAATAAAAGAGGTTCTCCAGATAAACCCCCAGGCAACAATGGTAATAAAATCAACAATACCGGTCGGATATACAGATGAGATAAAAAGAAAGTTTGGCACAGACAACATTATCTTTTCACCTGAGTTTTTGAGGGAAGGAAAAGCTTTATACGACAACCTTTATCCGTCAAGAATAGTTGTGGGAGAAAAATCAGAGAGAGCAAAAAGATTTGCCAATCTGCTTCTGCAAGGAGCAAAGAAAAAAGATGTTCCGGTTTTATTCACAGGTTCAACAGAGGCAGAAAGCATAAAACTGTTTGCAAACACATACCTTGCAATGAGGGTGGCATTTTTTAATGAACTGGATACATTCGCAGAAAGCCACGGACTAAACGCAGAAGAAATCATAAGGGGTGTATGCTTAGACCCAAGAATAGGTATGCATTACAACAATCCATCATTTGGATATGGTGGGTATTGTCTTCCAAAGGATTCAAAACAGCTTCTTGCCAACTACATGGAAAAAAACATACCCCACTATCTTATAAAAGCAACAGTTGAGTCAAACATAGCCAGAAAATACTTTATAGCAGAACAGATACTGAAGAAAAACCCAAAAGTTGTAGGCGTTTACAGGCTTACAATGAAATCAGATTCAGACAACTTCAGAGAAGCTGCCGTAATAGACATAATAGAGTATCTAAGGGCTAAAGATATTGAGGTTATTATCTACGAACCTCTTATAGAGAGTAATGGATTTTTAGAATTTAAAGTTATAAAAAACTTAGAAGAGTTCAAAGAGAAATCTGATCTGATAATAGCAAATAGATACAGTTTTGAATTAAACAATGTTAAGCATAAAGTATATACCAGAGATATTTTTAGGGAAGGATAAATAAAGAGTTAGATATTGAACTAAACAATAATTTTCTTTGCCAGAGTAGATGTAAAATAAATAGCATTTAAGAGGAATTTGAAAATTGCACAAAATGATAAATAAAATAAGAAGACTTTTTAACACAGAAGATAAAAAGAGACTTTTTTCTAATTTTTTATCCTTAAGTATTTTGCAGGGAGCTAATTATATATTGCCTCTATTAACTCTACCATATCTTGTAAGAGTTTTAGGCCCAGAAAAATTTGGTTTAATAATGTTTGCCCAAGCTTTTGTACAGTATTTCGTAATACTAACAGACTATGGTTTTAATTTATCTGCTACACGGGAAATATCAATTCATAGAGATAATAAAGAAAAAGTTTCAGAAATATTTAGTTCAGTAATGATAATAAAGTTTAGTTTATTGATTATTTCTTTTATAATATTAACCCTTATTGTGTTTTCGTTTGAAAAATTTAGAAAAGATTGGCTTATTTATTATTTAACGTTCGGTATGGTGGTGGGGCAGGTGCTGTTTCCAATATGGTTTTTCCAAGGCATAGAAAAAATGAAATATATAACATTTTTGAATATTCTGGCTAAATCTATATTTACAATTGCAATATTCGTTTTTGTCCATAAAATTTCAGATTATATCTATGTTCCTTTACTAAACTCTTTAGGCTTTATAATAGCCGGTATTTTAGCTTTATGGATAGTTTTTAAGGATTTTGGAATAAGAGGATATATTCCTAATTTAAAAGCATTAACACAATATTTAAAGGAAAGTACCCAATTTTTTCTATCCCGAATATCAATTTCAATATATACATTTACCAATACATTTGTTTTAGGCTTATTTACTAATAATACCATGGTAGGTTATTATTCCATTGCTGAGAAGTTATACATAGCTCTTCAACAAATATATCAACCTATTGTTAATACCTTATATCCGTATGTTGCGCACGCAAAAAATATCAGTCTGTATAAAAAGATTTTCAAACTTGTAAACCTAACTAATGTAATTGTAGTAATAATCTTATTTTTGCTTGCAAATGTAGTTATAAATACAATTTTCGGAGAGGGATTGAACACATCAGTTAATATATTCAGGATTTTATTAATTTCTGCCGTAATTGTTGTTCCTTCTATTCTTCTTGGTTATCCCTTTTTAGCAGCTTTAGGTTATGCTAAATATGCGAATATGAGTGTAGTATTAGGATCTTTAATTCATTTATCTGGCTTGGGAATCTTATATTTAACAAATATGATTAATATTTACACTGTTGCTATTATGGTTGTGATTACAGAAACATTTGTGTTAAGTATTAGGTTATTTGGTGTTATAAAGAATAAACTTTGGAGGATTGCATGAAAGCAGTTATTTTGGCTGCAGGGGTAGGAAGCAGGCTTGGAGATCTCACAAAGGATAAACCCAAATGTATGTTACCGGTTTTTAATGATACATTGTTAATAGATTACCAAATAGAAGTATTAAAAGAATTTGGAATCAGCGAAAGGAATATATTTATAATAGGAGGCCATAAAGTAGATGTTTTACAAAATCATCTAAAGGATAAGAGTGTATCTGTGATTTTTAATTCTAAGTTTAGAGAATGGAATAACATATATTCTTTTTATATGATAAAAGCCATTGAAAAAATATCTGATAAAGATGATTTTATATTACTTAATTCTGATACATTTTTTCATAAAGATATTTTCAAATATTTATTAGACTGTAAACATCCTAACAGTGTAGTTATAGATAGTTTCAAGAAACTCGGGAATGAAGAAATGAAAGTATTAACTGTTGGAAAACGAATTATCAAATTTGGGAAAGATATTTCTCCTAATATCGCTGAAGGTGAATATATAGGATTAGCTAAATTTAAAAAAGAAGATTTAGAACCTCTATTTGATACTATGGAGTTTTTAATAAAAGGAGGGAAAACAGATATCTGGTATGAAATAGCATTTAATAATGTTCTTGATAAAATTGATATTGGTTATACAGATACAAAAGGTAAACCTTGGATTGAGATAGATGATACAAAAGATTACCAAAAAGCAAGAGAGTTAAATATAGTATTATGATATATAAAAATGTCAATTTACCAATATTTCCTATAATTAAAAGAAATATATTAAATAATTTAAGTGATGTAATAAAAGAGGAAAACCTTTATTTTAAAACAGTAACTATAATTACAGGTAATTTTGGAGAGTCTTTAGTTTCTGATAGACAAATAGGAAAACAATTTCCTAAAACCCATATTATTAATATAAAAAAATATAAAAACATAAGTGAAATAAGAACTCAAGTTGTTAATAATAAAACAGAATTAATTTTAGCGATTGGTGGGGGGACTATTATAGATATAGGTAAATATTTATCTGTGGAAACATCTATACCTCTTATTTCAATTCCTACAATTTTGTCTAATGATGGAATCGCATCCCCAATAAGTATTCTTAAAATAAATGGTAAATATAAAAGCTTAGGAACAACCCCTCCTATAGGTGTTATAGCGGATACAGAAATAATTACAAAATCCCCTAAAAAATTTTTACTAAGTGGATTGGGAGATTTAATGTCAAATATATCAGCTATTTTAGATTGGGAACTAAGTGCAAAAGAAACTGGGGAAAAATTAGATTTCTTTGCTAAAAATATAGCATATAATAGTGCTTCAAATTTGCTTTATAATTTTAAAATAGGGAAATATGAAAATAATATATATGACAAAAGCTTTATAGAGGACTTATTTAATGGATTAGTTATGAGTGCGGTTTCCATGATAATTGCAAAATCATCACGGCCAGCAAGTGGAGCAGAACATAACATAAGTCATGCTTTGGACAGATTGGGTAACCATGAAGCGCATGGTATCCAAGTAGGATTTTCTACCCTATTTACACTGTATTTGCAAAATGAATATAAAATTTTAGAGGATACCATAAATTTATACAAAGGTATGGGATTTCCTATAGCTTTTGATAAACTAAAATTTACCGAACAAGATTTTAAGAAGGCATTTGAATTGGCACCCCATATAAGAGATAGATATACGATTTTAAATAGGTTTTCATTTAATAATTTATTGAAAAAATTCGAAGATTTTAAAAGAGTTGTATATAATGAAGAAAATTTTAAGCAAGACCGTTAAGTTTATAAAATATACAATTATGTTACCTCTTTATTGGTTATCTTGTATAGTTCCAAAAGATAAAAATACTTGGGTGTTTGGAGCATGGTTTGGTGAAAGATATGCGGATAATAGTAAATATTTATTTGAATATGTTAACAAAAATTATCCCAAAATAAATACAATCTGGTTAACTAAAAACAAAATTGTTTATAATGATCTAAAAACGAAAGGCTATAAAGTTGTATTAAAGAAAAGCTTAAAAGGTATCTATTTTTCTATGAGAGCAAAAGTATTTATTGTTTGTCAAAGTAAAAAAGAAGATATTTATCCATTTGTTAATGATAAAGTCTCTGTGGTTGTACAACTTTGGCATGGAATTCCTTTAAAAAAGATAGGCTATGATGATAAAATTTATTCTTTTTGTAATGCTCGTTCACAAAAAAACAAAATAAAAAAATTGTTTTTTCCTTTCTTAATAGAAAGTTACTCTTTATTAATAGCGACTTCGGAAGAAACAAGGAAAATATTTTCTCAAGCGTTTAAGATAGAAAAAGATAAAGTAAAGATAACTGGTTACCCAAGAAATGATAGATTGTTTACAGTATCCAAGGAAGAAGAGTACATAAAAATCATTTACTTGCCTACTTTCAGAAAAGGTAGAGGTTTTGAAGTAGATTTATTTTCTACGTATGGTTTTAATGTAATAGAGATAAACAAAAAGTTAAAAAATAATAATGCGAAATTATACATAAAACTACATCCAGTAAACAAACCTCCTGCACACATAATAGAACAGATTCATAATTCAACCCAAGTAGAGTTTGTAGAAAGCAGTGAGGATTTATATGAAAACTTATCTACTTTTGATATTTTGATAACTGACTATTCTAGTGTTTTTTTTGATTACTTACTTTTAGATAAACCTATTATTTTTGCTCCTTTTGATATAGAGGCGTATTTAAAACATGACAGAGAATTTTATTATAATTATGAAGATGTTACTCCAGGTCCTAAAGCAAGAAATTGGAATCAAGTATTAATACATATAGAAGAAGCTATAAAATATCCTAATAAATATAAAAAAGAAAGAAAAGAAATTAGAGATTTATTTCACAAATATCAAGATGGAAACAGTAGTATGAGGGTTTTTAATGAAATTATTAAACTCTTATCCTAAAATATATATAATCATTCTTAATTACAATGGTTGGGCAGATACAATCGAATGCTTAGAGAGTGTTTTAAAAAATGATTATCCAAATTATCAGGTCATTGTTGTGGATAACAATTCTCCAAATAATTCTATAGGTTATATTAAAGCATGGGCTGAAGGAAAATTGGATGTATGGGTGAAACCAGATCATCCTTTAAGACATCTTTCTTTCTCTCCAGTTGCAAAACCAATTCCTTATGTTTATTATAGCCGCGAAGAATCAGAAAAAGGAGGAAACAAAGACTTAGAAAATAAATTGAATAAAGAATTGCCTGAAGGTATAACTACTAAATATCCTTTGATATTTATCCAAACTGGAGGAAATTTAGGCTTTGCTGGAGGAAATAATGTGGCAATTAGATATGTATTAAATAAAGATGATTTTAAGTATATTTTACTTTTAAACAACGATACCGTTGTTGAAAAGAATTTTTTATCAAATTTGGTAAACACCGCAATTGAAAATAATTTTGGAATTACAGGTTGCAGGATTAATTATTATTATAATCCTCATAAGATTTGGTTCAATGGAGGAAATCTTAATGAATGGTTTGGAAGAGCTACACATATTCAAAAAGAAATAAATAAAACTTTTTCTGAGGTTAGTTTTATTACTGGATGTTGTATGTTAATAAAAAAAGAGGTTATAAAAAAAATAGGTTTACTAGATGAAAGCTATTTCATGTATGTTGAAGACTTGGATTATACTTATAGAACAATGGAAAAGGGCTTCAAATTAGCTGTTGTTCATACTTCTGTTATATATCATAAAGTAGGAGCAAGTGGTGGAGGAGAAATAACACCTTTTAGTGCTTACTGGTATTATAAAAATAGTTTAAAATTTAGGAAAAAAATGCCTATAATAAAAAAAATAATCTCTATAAGTTTTTATTTTTCTAGAATACCCTATATCACTATTAAATGGTACTTCAAAAATAAACAAATAATAAAGTCAATGTTTGTTGGAATTAAAGATGCTCTTTCTAAAAATTAATTTGTTTTTAACAGGTTTATTTTCTTTATTTGCATTACCTAGTTATGGTAATTTCATCCTTTCACATATCTTTTTAATTTTAAGTTTTTATTTAATTATAATATTATTGCTATATTACCATGTTAAGAAAAATGTTATCAAATTCCAAAATATAGATATATTTATAATTAGTTTGGCCTTTTTATATTATGCAACGACACTTATAGGTACATTAAATTCAGGACAATATAAGGGAATTATTACATCACAAATATTCCTTTTGGTTTTTTTCTTAATTTTTATCATTTATAAATTTAATTTTAGATTAATAAATACCTTATTGTTAGGTTTTATTTGGAGTAGTTTTATAACTTCTTTATATGTAATCTTTGATTCATTTTACTTTTATTCTGGAAATTTTAAATCTTTAAATGAAAGGATATGGCCTGAAATATTTTTAGGAAAAGCTGGTGAACATACTCTAACAAATATATCAAGCTACGGAGGGATTATAATTTTCCGACCAGCAGGTTTCTCTTGGGATCCTGGCCTATCAATAACAGGTACTGTTATTGCTTTTGTATTAATCGCTGAAAATATAGTAAAAATAAAATACAAAAAAGTATTTTTAGGTTTGCTATTAATAGGTATTTTACTTTCCTTCTCTAAAACGTCTATAATTGCTTTATTTTTTTATTTTTTACTTAAAATATTTAAGATAGATAAGTTGGTAATAAAATTTTTAGAAAGCAATAAAATATCTTTTCTGAACATAATAATTTTATTAGTATTTTTGAGCTTATTTTACATAGGCTTTTTTATTCCTTATGATTCAGATGTTATAGACTTATCTAATGCGAGACACTTAAAATACCTAACTTCTGTATTTTACTATCCTTATGTGGATTATCTGTTAGAACTAATTTTTGGTTACGGGTATACAGGTGTTGGAGTATTTTTTAACAAGTATGTCACTTGGTTAAAAAATGAAAATTTTTATTTTGGAGAAAATTTAAACCCTGAATCTACGTTGACAAATTTATTTTTCTATGGAGGTTTTATAGGTTCTTTATTCTGGATTATAACATTTTTATATTCGTTTTATAAAGGAAATAGAGCAATTAAAATAGTATTACTTACTATTATTTTATTAGCATTTGGATATTCAATAAATAGTATTTGGTTTAATTTTATATACCTATCACTTGTTGTGCAAGGTTTAAGAAATGGCAAAAATTTACATTGACGGTTTATTTTACAAAGGTTCAGGAATAGGTAGATATTATGAATTTTTACTTGGAGAGTTATCAAAACATATTACAACTTATACCTGTGTTCCTCAAAGACTAGAGGAAGAATTTATAAACCAATTTGGAGATAATAGCAACATTAATCCAATGTTTGTAGATTATGAAAAGTTTTCAATAAAAGGATTTATTAATCAATCTGCAGTTTTAAAAAACCTTGAACCCAAGGTTAATCTTTTCTTTTTCCCTCACATAAATCTTCCTTTTTATGTTCCCCAAAATACTGTTGTAACCATACATGACTTGAGGCCGTTTACAGAATTTTGGGATAGAAATACGATTAAAAAGATCATTCTAAAAAGGATATTTTATGATAGAGCAATTAAACGCTCAAAGGCGATTATTGCTATTTCCAAAACAACAAAAGAGGATATTTTAAAAAACTTTCCGAAGTTGCAAAAAAAAATAAACATTATTTACCAAGCATTTAGTATAAATACTCAAAGAACAACGGAAGTAGAAAAACGTTTAGTAGAAAAAGATTATATACTTTATGTAGGCCAGTTTAAAAAACATAAAAATATTGATAGATTAATAAAATCTTTTTCTTTTATTAAAAATAAAGCTAATATAAAGCTTGTTTTAGCAGGGAAAGAAGATAATATAGATATTTTAAATATAGTAAGAAATAAGAAAATGGAAAAAGATATTCAAGTTTTTATGAATCCTTCTGATGAAGAATTGATTAATTTGTATAAAAATGCAAAAACTCTTATTTTGCCTTCCCTATATGAAGGTTTCGGTTTGCCGCCACTTGAGGCTTTATATTTTGATATACCGATATTGCTATCTAATATACCTATATTCAAAGAAATTTACGAAGATATAGCAATTTATTTTGATCCTTATTCTGAAAAAGATATAGCCCAAAAAATTCTATATACATTAGAAAATTACAAAACAATAAAAGTGCAAGTTAAAACAAAAAAAGAATACATATTTAATAAATTTAAAAAAGATAAAATAATAGAAAAATATTTGATCTTTTTTGATGAAATATCACGGGAACTATTATGAAAGTCCTACATTTAGGAAAGTTCTGTCCACCGACGGAAGGAGGGATAGAAGTTTTTACTTATGATTTGCTTGGATATCTTAATAAAATAGGAGTAAAAGCTGATTTGTTGTGTTTTGGAAGAAAAGATGAATTTAGTATGTATAAAAATTTTAGCTTTTTTTCCAGTAAAACTCATATAAAACTCAACTCTGCTCCTCTATCTTTAAGTTATATTAAAAGATTTTTAAAAATTCAAAGTGATTATGAGATTATTCACATTCATTCTCCAAATCCATTAGCAGAACTTCTTACAATTTTTACAAACAAGCCTGTTATAGTCCATTGGCATTCAGATATAGTAAAACAAAAATTAAGTTATCTGTTTTATAAGCCTCTGCAACAAAAAGTTTTAAAAAAAGCAAGAAAAATTATTTGTACTTCTCCACAATACTTACAAACTTCCATTCAACTAAAAAATTTTAAAGAAAAATCTGTTGTAGTTCCATTAGGACTTGACTTTAAAAGATTGTCTTTTGGGAAAAGAGATAATAAGTTTAGCAAATTTCTAAAAATTAGAAAAAACAAAAAAGTTGTTTTATCGATAGGCAGACTTGTTGAATATAAAGGTTTCGAATATCTTATAGAAGCAGGGAAATATATAAACGATAATGTAAATATAGTGATAATTGGAGAAGGTCCATCGTATGACATTTTAAGTAAAAAAATAAAGAAACTAAAACTAGAAAATAAAGTTTTCCTTTTTGGTAAAGTTAAGAGTATAGCTGAATATATTAAAAGTTGTGATGTTTTTGTTTTACCTTCAATTTCAAGAAACGAGGCATTTGGTTTGGTTTTGGTTGAGGCTTTGTATTTTGGTAAACCACTAATAACTACTAATGTTTATGGTTCCGGTATGAGCTATGTTAATCAAAATAAAAAAACAGGACTGATAGTTCCCCCAAGAAACTCACAAGCTCTTGCTAAAGCCATAAATGAAATTTTATCAAATGAGGAAATTTATAAATATTTTTCAAGGAATGCTATAGAAAGGTTTAAAGAGTTTAATATTGACACTATTGGCAATAAAATACTAAAGCTCTATGAAAATGTCATATAGATTTTATTAATTTTTAAGAATAAAATAACAATATTAAAAGGGGGTTAACAGGAATGAAAGCTATAATATTAGCAGGTGGGAGTGGAACAAGATTATTTCCATTATCAAGAAAAAAATTTCCAAAGCAGTTTTTAAGTTTGAAAGATAACGAAACTTTATTTCAAAAGACCATAAACAGGAATTTAAAGGTAGTTAATGATAAAAATGATATTGTTATTATTACTAACAATGATTATCAATTCCATGTCAAAAATCAGATAAAAGACATATTAGGAGAGGATTTTAATATTATTTTAGAACCCATTAGTAAAAATACCGCTCCTGCCATTGCATTAGCTGTCAAGTATGCTTT